>JAAOEI010000292.1_pt1 | contig 19775 bp, 21 predicted proteins | sample 7059261 | NCBI WGS metagenome assembly JAAOEI01 (sample SAMN14008812, study PRJNA610033) | viral metagenome | isolation source: viral particles filtered from seawater | place: China: Hangzhou Bay, Yangshan Deep Water Harbour | collected 2017-10-31 | reverse complement strand
CAGGACGCCCGTACCGTGTCGCGGACAGATGGGGCTATTTACCCCGCCCCCAGGCGTACTATCGGTTTTCTGTGGACGACATCCAAATCAGCAAGCGGCACCGTTGGCCTTTTGCCGAAGCGCTCACCGAGCGAATATTGAACAGCTTCACGTACACCGAGACCGGACATAAGCCATGAGCGTGAATAACTACGTCGGGGCAACGTGCGGTGCTTGCGGTCACGAGGGCGACCTGGAAGACTTCAGCGCTACGCCGGTCTCCGGCCAGCTGCCTTTGGATGTGATCCAATGTCCTGCGTGCGGTGTGGCAGTGCGCAAGCGAAGCCCGGCAGAGAAGGTCACGCACGTCTACCCGAGTGGCGGGGCGGTAAGGCACTACCCTGAGCACCCGCATGCCATTGAGGGGCCCGGCGAGGAAAGCCGCCTGGTCTACGTGGAGTCGCGGCTATGATCCGGCTAGAGCTCTCTAGCGGCCCAGCTCGTGCACGCGCTCGCGGTACAGGGCCATGTCATGGTTTGCTTTGATTCCTCCCGCGACGGGGGCCAGGGCTACGCGCTGGCCATAGGTGCCCCACTGGCTGGAAAGGAAGGGGACGCGGGGCACGATGTCTGTGGTGACTTCGTAGCGGGTGGCGGGGCATCCGCGGAGGGTTGCCCGTAGCTCTGGGGTGGCTGCGCGCGGTGCCGCAAACGTGACCAGCTCTACGTCCGGACCATCGGCGACGCTGTAGAGGCTGGCGGCTGCGGAGATCGCAAGCGCGCCGCCCAGGCTATGCCCAGTGACAGACAGGTGGTCTGGGTTCTCGCCGCGAATCACGCCGCGCACCTGGGGGGATATCTCGGTCCAGCGGCGGCGCCAAGCGTGCATCGTCTTTTTGCGTGGCAGGCGTTGGCCGCGGGGGCCACGGATGCGGCCGGCGCGGCGATCGAGACGCAGGGCGGCGCTGATGTTGGTCACCCAGTCCCAGAAATTCACCGTGCCAGGGAAGGCCAGGATGAGACTGTGATGGTGGCGGAAGATGGCCAGCTGGGTGTCGGCGGGGGCAGGTACGTCGATGAGCTCGACCAAATGGAATTGTGGGGGGATGAGCGCTTCGTCGAGGTCGCGGTAGGTGGAGAGGACGAGGTCGGATAGGTGGGCGTGCGAGATCATGACTAGCGTACGTGGATGCGGAGTAGGTGAGCGGCGGCGATGGCGGAGACTGCGAGCCCGGTGCTGAGGGCCATGTCGGTGCACCAATCGCCGCCCCAGTAGAGCCAGGGTATATTGATGGCGTAGCCGGCAACTGCTGCACTACCGAGGGCGAGAGCGGCGAGAGCGGGCCAGAATGACAGGCGCGCCCAGTCGCGTGGACGGGTGCAGTACAGGTAGTCGATGGCTGCGAGCAGGCCGAAGCTAAGCAGGGTGCCCACGCTGGGAACGCCAGGGGCGACGGTGTGGGCGGTAAGATCTCGGCCTGCGAAGAATCCGGCAAAGCCGAGCACCTGGGCCATAATGCTGCCAGCGAGTAGGCCGAGGATGGGACCGGCGTGCTGGTTGCCGCGGACGGTGACCAGGATAAAGCACGTGGTCAGCGCCTGGGCGACACCGCTCAGGGCTGTGGCCAGTTTCATGTTGACGGCGCCCTCGATGACGGGGTCAGCCATGCCCAGAGCGAGGCAGACGCGAAGGCAGTAGCCGCCGACCGCGGTAACGAGTAGTAGACCGATGGCGCGGGCGATCATTCTGGCTTTTTTCCTTTGAGGGCGTCAAGGACGTTGCGGGCGATGGACAGCAGGCCGGCGGCGCCTTGGGCGCGTAGGTACTGAACGAGCCACCAGCCGGACAGGCTGGCGAGGAAAGCGGCGCAAAGGGCTACTTCTGGGCGTAGGGGGAGAGCGGTGTACTTGGTAAGCAAGTATAGGCCCATTGGGGTGAGGGCGCCACCGCAGCTGAAGCAGGCGACCCAGCGTAGGACCATTTCGCGTGTGTTGGGGTGGTCTTTGTCGCCTTTCTCGTTCCAGATTAGCGCGCCAATCGTGCCACCGGCCATGCAGCCAGCGAGGATGGCGTGCCCGATGGTCAGGTGTATGATGGGCACGTCTGTGGCTTGGGCGAGTAGTAGGAGGCCGGAGTAGCCGCCCCAGGTGCTGGCGGCAAACTCGGGGCCGGCGGGCATCGGTGGCGTGGGCAATTTCATGTCCTTTTCCGCGGGGCGGTTTGTGGTGGGCGGGGGCACGGGGTGTCCCCTGCACGGAACCGGTTAGGGATGGGGAGGGAGTTGGTCGAGCTCGGCGGCGGTGAGGGCGGGGTAGTTGCCGTGGGCGTCGGGGGTGGCTTGCACGATGGCGGTGCGGGGCAGGTTGTTGGCCAGACGGCTGGCGTCTGCGGCCTGCAGGGTCGGGTAGGTGTAGCCGTCGGTGCGGTTGGGGTTGGTCTCGATCAAGAGGGTGTAGCGGGTGGCCGTGGACATGGGTAGGGACTCCAGGATTTCAAGGGCGTGATGGATGCAGGCTTGCCAGCCGGCCATCTGCTGGTTGCGGCCCTGCATGATGAGGTAGGTGCAGGCGGCTGCGGAGATCGCAACCCAGCAGATGGCTGTGGCGATGGTCATTTGTGACGGGCGTACTGCAGTTTGTAGGCGCCGGTCCAGGTGCGTTTGAGCCAGACAACCCAATTTCGTGTCCCGCGGTCGGTTGGGATGGCGACAACGACTGCGCCGGGTTGCTCGGTCTTTTCTCCGGTGCCTTCGGGTGGCCCTGTAATTGTGGATCCTTCGGGGCCTTGGCCGGCCTGGCCAATTGCCGCGGCGATTAGCTCGATACCAATATCCAACTCAGTGCGCAGGTCGGCATTTTTGCGGACTGTCCCGAGGGCTTTCCATGTGCCATCAGGAAACGCAATAACGCGCTGGCGACCTTCATTCACACCGCCATCTTCGTTGAGCCAATAGACGACCAGGTCAATGGTACCGAAATCTGGATTTGGGCCAGATGTGTCGTAGGGTTTGACCGCATAAACGTTAGCGGCGATGTTGGCGGTCACCCAGGACTCAAAGGGGGTCGGGGTTTGTGCTTGGGCGGGGAGCAGTGAGGCCAGGGCCAGTACTGCAATGAGGGCGATGTTTGCGACGTTCATGGTTGTACTCCTTAGTGCCAGATGATGATAGGGTTGGGGACTCCAGAGGCTGGCGCCTCCTCTGCAGCCCCGATTGCGAGAAATGCGGCGGTGGCGGTGTTGTCATGCATTGCAGAAACCCAATCGTCAGACAGGCCGTCAACTGCGATACGTACTTCCTCCATTTGGCCTTCGAAGAACGCATCACCCCACGTGAATAGGTCGTTGTAGCCGATCTTAAATTCATCGGCGGCGTGGACCATGTTTGTGCTTCCGTTGGTGGCTGCGCTACTGCCATCGATATGCAACTCTGAATTGCCTGATGCTTTACGGAAATGGGCGTACTGCCAGGCTTCGTCAGTAGCGTGGGCTGTCACGATGATTGAGCCGGGGAGTAGCATGCCAAAATCATCGGCTGCAGATGGCGCCCAATACAACGTGGTGTACTGGGCGCTGGTAGACGTTTTAGCTCCAATAATGCCGCGATAATTTGAGCGACTGCCGCCGCTTTGGTCCTCGGGTCTAACCCAGGCTTCGTAGCTGTTTTCTCCGTCGTTAAACGCGGTGTCGGTGCCGAGTGTAATGTGGTCGTCGTTGGTGTCGCCGGTGAAGTTTTGGGCGGTTCCCCAGATTCCGGCTTGGTCGTTTACCATGGTTCCCTGATAGGTGCCGTCGGCGTTGCCGGCACTGTCGGTTGCTGTGCTGCCTGACGTCTCGTTTAGGTGATACACTGCGTGGTAGACTGGTGCCCACGTGTTATTACGTCCATAGGTGTCGGTAGGGCCGTACGCGCTTGCGCCGCTGTTGCCAAAGTAGCAATAAATCTCGGTATCAGCGCTGGAGCTTAGACTGTCGACCTCTACCCATATCTCGCAGGTACTGGTGGTTGATACAGTTACCTCTACGATCTCAAACGCCAATTCTGTATCGCTGGTCGTCGTGAATCGGACGTCCGCAAAGTCTGTTTTGGCCTCGGTCCAGATATCGTGAGACTGGCCAAAGTCGTCGGCGGTAACTAGGGCCGGGAAGTTGCTTAGCGTGCTGTTCACATAGGCATCGTCAATTGTGACGGTGGCTCTATGGCTCCATCCGTCCAGCCAACCGAAACATTGCGACGCGAGTAGAATAATCAGGACAAAGCGCATGCTACTGCCTCCGCCAGACGAGAGTCACCCAGAGTCCCTGGGCCGCGGTGGTGCTGACGCTGTCGACGTCGAATACGATTACGTCACCTCCGGCCATGTCGTCGTTGCTGCCGTTAATTGCAAATGGGGTGGCGCCATCGTCGCTGCTGTACTCGGTGACGTCGATCGAGGCTACGGTGGTGAGCATGTCGACTTCTGAGCCAGCGCGGCTGCGGGATACCTGGACGCTGGTGGTGCCGCTGCCGGTTCCGGCTGTTTTGACGACGATCTCAACGTCTACGAGATCCCAGCTGCCGCTGTAGTAATGGGGCCACATGATGCCGACGTCGCTGGCGGTGTCACCGGTGGCGGTGTCGGTGGCGACGCCGAAGAGCTGGACGGTGGCGACGCGTTCTCCGGTTTCGGTTTCGAGAATCGCGCCGGTGACGATTTCGACGCTGTCGACGCTGTCGGCGTTCAGGGCGCCGTTGCTGTCGAGGTCCGTAGCGTTCCCAAAGTCGCCGGCGTCGGGCACGTCGTCGTCGGTACCGGAGGCGGCGCCGGTGAGCCGGCCGTCCTCATTGACGGTGATGCTGGCGACGGTGTACGAGCCGGCGGCTACGGTGGTGCTGGCCAGCTCGCTGTCGCCGATGGCGTTGGCGGCAACCTCATCGGAGCCGGCAGAGTCGGTCCCCAGGTGCGTCGCGGTGATGTCACCGGCGCCGATCGAAAACGTGGTTGTGGTGAGGGTGAGGCCGTCGCCGGCGCTGTACGTGGTGTCCGTGTCGGTATCGGTGTCGATGAGCGTTTGCAGGTCGGTGAGGGTCGCTTTTGCTGTAGCGGTTCCTGAGGTGTCGTAGAGGACGATGGTATCCGCAAGCGTAGGGGTGACGCCTCCGAACTCGGAGACGTCGAAGCTCACCTGTATCTCAGTGTCGGGGGATTCGGTGATGTCGAAGCCGGTGCCGAAGTCGAGGGTTGCGATGTCCGCACCTCCGGTCTGGCTGTCGTCTTCCTTGACGGTGGTCATGGTCCCGACTGCTGAGCCGCGGACGTCGGAGAGCAGGACGGCGCGCAATCCGGTACCGGAGACGTCTACGAGCAAATAGTCGTTGTCCGCGTCGAGGGTGCTCTCGGTGGTGATCTCGGAGATTTGCCGGTAAGCTACTTCGCCCGAGCCAAGGCCCACTAAAAGGTCGTCGGCGCTGCCGTTTTCGCCGGGGAATCGCCAGGTGACGTCTGAGCCAAGGGAGTCCTGGGCCAGCAGAGTGAGGATCTGTGTGCCGGTGGTGGCGCCTTCGCGGATGCAAATCTGGGCGCTGGTGCTGGTCTGGCCGGGGACCGTCAGTACGTCGGTGTCGCTGATGGTGACACCGCTGGTTTGCACGTCTTCGCCAGTTCCGTGCGAGCGGATAACCTGGCCGTCGGTGCCGAAGGCGTCGCCGCCGTGGCCTACGGCCGCGTCCATCTTGGGCAAGTCTGCCAGCGTGGTCTTGACCTGGCTGCCGGTGGCTACCTGCTCGGTAACGACAATGTCCGTGGTCACCGGCGAGGCGTTTTCTGTGAGCGTGGACAGGTCGAGGGTCAAGGTGCGCGTACTGGTGAGATCGCCACCGCCGGCAATGCCGCCCGTGGTGTCGATCGAGACCGCGCTGTGGTCTACGTGCTCGTTCGCGTCGTAGTTGCTGAGCGCGTCGTGGTCTACGTTGGCCTCGGCAATGTCGATATCCAGCTCATCGTTGCCGGTGTCGTCGGTAACGGTGATCTTGGAGCTACCGGCGTTGATTTTCTTAAACCGCAGGGTGACGCCAGACTTGTCTTTCCATAAGCCGACGCCCGCGGTACCTACGTTGGTGGCGGTGTTGCTTTCGCCGGATCCGGTTACGCTGGTGATGTCTTTCCACACCGCCGCGCCTGTAGATGCGTCGAGGCAGAGCCAGCCGCTATCGGCGGTGGTATTCCACCACATTGATCCAACAGAGTAGCCCGCGGTGTTGTCATCGTTGACGCCGGGATCCGTGCTGGCGTTGGGGTTTACCTTGGCCTCGTGGACTTCTACGCCATTGATCTTGGTGCCGTCGGGCCAGTCGAAAGATTGGCCGCCCGGGCTGGCGTAGATCGTGCCATTGCCCTGGTTGTGCATTACTGGGGTCTGTGCGGAGACCGCAAACGCGAGAAGAACAGCGAGAGAGAGTAGCTTGCGCATGATTATGCCTGCCTGTTTAATGTGTACCAGTTGGTCCCGTCGCAGTACAAATCTACGCAGGATTGAGCGTTGACGGTGTAGCTTGCCGCAGTGGCGTAGGCCCCCACAATGTTGCTGCCGCCGTCGACAGTAAACACGATGGTACCGGTTGATCTGGATATGGCGCGGACCCATGCCTCGCGCTTTTCGGCGGTGTCGTAATCAGCGGGATCTGGCAGCACTAGATTTAGCGTGCCGCTGCCGGTGTGCTTGACTTGGAAAATGCCAGCGTACTGAGTGAGTTGCGTGGTGTCGGCCGGGTCTTCGGCATTGTCGGACTCCAGGAAGAGTACTTGGGACTCGGCGGTGGTCGAGTAGTTGCCGGCCGGGCTGCCGGGCGTCCCTGGCGAGTCGTTGATGTCCTCGTGGATATCGAACTGAAAGCTGCTGGGCGTAATATTGTTGCCGTTGTGGGCCAGAGAAATCTCGCCCCAAACACTGGTCTTTTCCAGGTTCGTAAGCTCGGTGGCAATCGCTGCGTCCGTAAAGCTCACCAGAAACGTAACCCGGCCTTTGCTGAGGTCTTCCAGAAGCGGGTCGCTCTGCTGGTTGTACGAGTCCTGATAGGCCAGGTCTGTGCCGCCATCTACTTTGGTGGTATCGATGTCCAGACGCGCAGCGGTCAAGCCGCTGGACAAATCCAGATCGCGCTCAAGCACGTTGTCGTTGGCGTCTACGTAGTTCTCGCGCAGCCAGAAGCAGTACAGCACGTCGTCGTTGTGCGTCGCGTCCATGTTTGGCTTGCCGGAGCCGGCCCAGGAGCGGATTTTGCCGGTGGATACATTGATGCGGATATAGCGTTTGATCATGGTGGTTAGCTCCCTTGGTATTCGAATCCGCCAGAGATGTCGTATTTGTTAATCGAAAACAGATTAATAGGTTTGTCCCAACCGTATTCGTTTCCGTCGGTGGCTGGCATGGCTGGGTCGCCTCCATCGCCTACCCAATTCACAACTGCAGGCGTTGGCGTCGTGAGTTGGTACTGATCGATTATTTGGTAAACCGCCTCGCTCCAGCCGCTGCCCTGCGCGTGCCAGACTTCGCCAGCTTGGGTCAGGCCGTAAATGTCCACATCCCGATTGCCGCCATTGACCTGCGTGCCGCCAATGTCCGCAATTTTGGCGCGGATGCGTTCTTTCTCTGCATAGCTGCTGCCGTTGGTTTTGCCGTAGACTTGGGGTGCACCGCTGCCGGTGCTGGTCCATGACGCGGGCCAGGGCGCGGTGTAGGGGGCGGTTGTGTCCAGTACGTATTTCTGTTCCTGGCTGGTCCAGCCACCTGGAGAAAAGCCGGATGATTGGCCCTCGACGTGACACGCCCACACCAAACGGCGGAGGATTTCATACTGTTGCGTGATCCAGGCATCGGTGATTACGACGCAATTGCCGTCGGTGCCGATGTCGTATCCGTAATGTATTCGGCTGCCACCAATGTCAGCCATAATGGCCGGCTCATCCAAAAAGGTAGGGGTACTGGTGCCGCCGGCCCAGCTGGGTTCGTCTGCCGGGTCCACAAAGCCGCCGCGCAGGGTGAAATCGGGCGTGGCTGTGTCATAGGCGGTCTGGTTTTCGTAGCCCAGCAGTCTGTCCGTGTAGCGCTGCACAAACGAAACGACGTTGTGCTTGACGTTGCCGGTGACGGCCATGCCGCCGTCTGTGGCTGCCCCGGTTTGGGCCAGCCAAGACAGCATAGACGTGAAGTCTTCGGCGTTTTCGATTGCGTAGTAACGTTCTACGACCGCCTCCACCAATGCGCGCAGGTAGTCATGATCCTGGCCGTTTCCCCAGCAGGGCATGCCGGCGGCGATTGTGGCCCAGTTGCGGCTGTTATCTGTCCATGCCATTATGCGTGAGGGGCCGCAAAGGCCTCGTAGTGGTTGTCAACTTTTCGGGCGGGTAGCGCCAGGCCGTGGTCTGGATGCAGATTTTGCGTGCCAATGATATCCGGAATGTGCAGGTCTTGGTTTGTTTCGGTGGCAGCCTTGGCGGTGGTCTGGTCATCGTCATACAAGCCGTTGCCGTAGACGTCGCATTTGTACCACTGCGTGGACGCAGGGCCGGCCCCGGAGATCCGGACCCAGACAAAGCCGGCACCACCGACGGGCGCAGCGGGCACATTGACTGCGCCCTGGGCCCGCCGGCGGTAGCTGCTGCCGCCGGCAGGATTGAACCAGCGGGTAAAGTCCGGCTCGAGCAAGTCCGTCTTCCAGGTCGTGCGCTGGTTGCCGTCGAACTGATAGACTATCTCGCTGATCACCGTGCCGACGCTGTCCTGGCCGCCGCCATAGTCTGCAGTGGTGACCAGGTCGCCCAGGCGATCCAGTAGAACGCCGGACTCGTAGCCGCCCTCTATGGCGCTACGCCGCTGGCCGTACCAAGCTTTTGCGAGGTACGCAAGATTCTGCAGCTGGGCCGAGTCATCGCGCAGCGTGGCGTTTGCGCCCTGGGTCGTTTTGGTGGTGTCGTAGGCATCGAGCACGGTACCAGCGGCAATCACCCAGAGCTGCAGCTGGTCGATCTGGATTGTCTTGATCTTTTCCAGGGGGCCGGGCTCGCCGCCGGTGGTCACCTCGTAGCGCAAATGGTCATTGGTTGCAATAGTGACCGTGACATAGAGATCTTCCCAGTCCCACTTGGCATCGCCCTCGCTGCCGCCGTAATGATTGAGCCCAAAGGTTGCCGGATCCTTGGGCGTGAGCCGGAAGCCGGGAAGATCGTCGACCACGGCCAGGCTCGAGTGCACCTCTTCGGTATTGTCCGAGATGTTGTGGTAGTTGGTCCCATCGTAGACCCACGCCTGGATGTCTTCGGCCTTCCAGCTGCCGCCATCCGGCAGGATTGTTTTCCGCTCGATCAGCCAATCATGATAATAGGCGCTTTGGGCCGTGGCCCAGTCGACGCCGCCGGTTGCTGTGCCCGAAGGAATCAGAATGGTGCTGACGGCATCCAGAAAGCCCCAGCTGGTGGGCAGCTGAAAGCGCCTGTAGACGTTGCGTAGTTGCGTTTTGCGCAGCTCGGATGCCGTGGCGCTGTCAAACGTAGTCTCATCGGCGGAGTCCCAAGCCTCCTCAATTGTTTCGAGGGCCTTGGCCATCGTCATGGTGACGCGGATCGGCGCGCCGCGAATGATCACCTTGTCATAGTGCACTGTACCGAGTTGCTTGATCAGCGGATTGGTGGCCAGAGACGACACGGCCGCGCTGAACGGAACGGTCTCGGGGTTTGCCGGCACCAAGGTTTCGGCAGCTGCATTGGTGATAGCGGTATCTACCGTGCTACTGACGTGCAGGTCCGTGCCGTCGAGCCAGCAGATATAGCCCCGGCTTGGCGAAAGGATCGAGATCAGCGCCTGCAAATAGCTGGTGCCGTTGCCCCAGTCCCAAACCTGCTCGATCCGCTCCAGCGCGTCCTCGAAAGCGGTATTGGGGATCTGCAGGGTAAGCGTTATGCCGAGTTCATCCTCGACCAGCTTACGCCAGTACTGCAGCGCGGTGTGGGCGTTCCACAAGTCGCCGGCGCCGGGATCGGACTCGATCTTGTGGACGCCGCCGTCATCGACATGGTTGCCAAAGAGTTCGTTGCCCTGACCGGAGTCGTAGCCATTCAGCGCGACCACGCGGTCAATGCGGCCGGAGTCCGTAAGCGCTGCCGCAATCTTCTCCTGTAGAAAGAATGCGGTATCATAGGCCGTAAAGTACTGGTCACCGCTATGCACGGTGGTGCCGTTCTCGTCCGTGTGGTCGCCCAGTACGCGGTCTTGGGGTGAGGGAGAAATGTAGCCCCACCATGCCTGTGTTTCGGCGGGGTCCGTGTTTGGATCCGTGACCGTAATCTGCGTAAACTGGCCGGCGTAGCTCTGCGCAGTTCGCACCGCGCCATTGACGTCGCCGTAGAAGCGTTTCAGCGTGAGTGTCGAGATACCGGGAAGCAGCTTACGTGTCAGCGTAATGGGCTCCAGCGTGTCGTCGGTCGTCCAGCTCGAGGGCGGGAAAACCGACGAGGGCGCCGTCTTGATTACTGTGGTCAGGGAGTCTCTTGCCGGCATGTCACGAAGTCCTCACAATCTGCAGCCGAAACTCCACCATCCAATTGCCAGAGACGACGCCGGCGACCAGCACCCGCTGCGGGCGGCCGTGCGATAGAATCGGCTTTTTGATCAGGCAATCCACCTCGATGGCGTTGATGGTGTCTTCGAGCACCACCTCGGTGCCGGCAGTGTCGTCCACCTCATCGATAAAGAGATTGGCGTCTGCCTCTGTGTCGAAGAAGCTCCGGCCGGTCACTTCGACCGCTTCGGCTTTTTGTCCGCGCCGGCGCCAGTTCACGCCGTCGGATCCGGGACGGCTCCAGGTCTCCGTCTCGGTGACGTAGCGGCCGAACCCGTTTGGGGCAATGATATGGTCAAACTGTAGAGATCCGGGCATCAGTCGATCGCTCCTGCATTTGCCGGCGCCGGTGGCGGCGGCGCTTCACCTGGTGCGGAGTTCGCAGCAATCTGCTCGAGCAACGCGGTTTGCTTTTTGGCTTCGCCCAAAGCTTCGGCTTGCTGCGGGGGTGGATTGGCAAGAATTCGCTGGATCGCGGCGTCCACCAGCTGCGCCAGCTTTTCGGTATCGCCGGCGGCGCTGGCCTCGCGAAAGCCGCGCTGCTCTTCGTCGGTGGCGCCGGCGCGGCGTAGCAGAACTTGCTCTACGTCTGTAAGCCCGGCTTTTGCGGAGACCGCACCAGATGACAGCGCGCGGCGGGCTAGATCGTTCTCGTCTGTGGCACCGGACAAGGCCAGCCCTATTTCCTGCACCCGCTGCGCGGCATTGGGGCCCAGTTCCGAGCCTTCCAGCTGGCTGAATATTTTGGTCGTGATATCGCGCAGCAGGTCTTGCTTGTCCTGCTCGGAAAAGCTGGCCAGGTCTTCCGAGCCGGTCTTGCGGAGATCGCGATTAATCTCGCTGATGGTATCCTGACCCGTGAAAAAACGGGCGATCTCGCGCATGCTGGGCAGGAAGCCGGTGTCCTCACTTTTGGATATTCCGAACTCTTCCCGGGTCGTGTCGTGCGTGGCAGCTACCGTCTCTTTTGTGCCGCCGATGCTGTCGACGTTTCCACGGTCTTTGCTGCCGCCGGCTCGCTTCTGCGCAGCCACTTCTGCAGCTCCCGGCACAGTGTCCAGGATCAGCTTTCGCATGTCCTCAAAATTGGTGGACTTGCCAGCCTGGGCGTCGGCAAGGTGCTGGCGCTTGCCCTCGAGCTCGCCCTCGGCCGCAAACTGCGAGACCAGGAATTGCTTCTTTTCCTTGTCGCCGGCAAACGGTAGGCCGAGTGCATCTTTGGTGCTGATGTCTCCGGAGTGTACGCGGTTCACCAAGTCCAAGAAGCGATCGCCGCCATCCTCGCCAGCCAGCTTAATCGTGCGCCCGGTCTTGCTCTTAAATTCGTTTTCCGCGCTGAGAGTGCCAAAGATGCTCGATGCTGCGGAGGTCGCAGGTTTGACGCGTTGCCCGCGCCCCGTGGCTGTCATAAACGCAGCTGCAGCGACCATGGCGTCTGAGGCGTCGCCGGCCAAGCGCATGGCCGGTATCAGCTCGGGGAGTGATTCGTTGGTCTCGTTGAAGGTGCCGCCGCCTTTGGTTGTGAGTGTGGCCAGGATCTCCAGCCCGTTCTTGCCAAAGATCTCCTCAAGATTCGTGGCATTCACCGCTTGGACGCCAAAGTCCTGATTGGGGTTAAGGTCGCCTGTATTGGCTACGATCTTGTCCAGCTTCTCGACCACCTCTGGCAGCTTGTCTTCACCGACCTTCGGCAGCGCGTTTTCGAAGGCGTCCAGCATGGCCACATCCCCGCCCGGACCGATCTTTTCGCCCAGGTCTTTGGCCGCGGCGATTACGGTCTTTTGGTTGTCTTCGCTGAGCGAGGTGGACTGTGTAAACTCGGTGACCTTTTCGACAAACGACACTTGCTTGCCGCTGGCTTCCTTCTGGAGCCGGATGGTGTTTGCGATCTCCGCATTGAGCTCGGTGTAGACGGCGGTTGCGATCTCCGCACCGCCCAGGGCTACGCCAAAGGCGCTGGCTATTTTGGCGCCTGTGGCCAGCAGGCGGTTGAGCTTGGCTTGCTCCGCGTTTGCTTCACGGTTCCCCTTGCGCCGGCGCTTGGCCGCCTCTTCCAGGCGCCTGCCAGCGGCAGTCGCGGCCAACAGTTGGCGCTGCTGGGCCGCGCTGAGCTTATCGACTTCAGACAGTACCTTCTGGAAGCCTTTGGATTGGTGCTCGAGGGTGATGGTGCTCATGGGGCAAGTGGCTTACCGAGTCTGGCTCGGCCCTGCTGGACGGGTAGACGTTGGCTTGCGTGCCGGGCGAGCGTGCGGATCCTTGTTGCAGACGGGGCACCGGTACCGGCCGACCACTGGACCTTTCTTGCCGGCACGTGGCACGGCAGCGCCGATCAATACGGTGGGCACGCGGCAAGCCTGGCATTCAGGCCCGGACGGCGAAGGCAATGGCGCCTGCTGAGGCGGCTCTGGGGATTTCTTGCGAGGGGGCATGGTGTGGTGCTCCTATTCGGGGGCTAGGGTAATCAGCCAGGCGTCGGTGCAGGTTGGCTGGTAAGACGGGAGAATGCCGGCGCGCCACAGTCGGTATTGCTGGTACCGGCTGTGTCCTCTGAAGGGTTTGCGGTGCCTCCGTTGCCCTCCTGCTCTGCCAGCAGTGCTGTGATTAGCTCACGGGTGGCGCGCCAATCTATGATCGCACAGACGGCATCGTAGTAGACCTCGCTGGAAAACAGCCCCAGGGCGGACGCCTCGTAGACGTTGAGGTTGTAATGGATCGAGAGCGCGTCTACGATCAGCTCCCGGATTTGCTCGTCCTCGTCATCGCCCCAGCGGAACGTATTGGCCCCCCGCAGAATCGCCTCACGAAACTTGCCGGCAAGTGACATGGCCCGATCGGACAGCGGCTTGTATTCCTGTCGTGGCACGGGCCGCCACTCGCCGTCGATCAGGAAATCCTGCGAGGGCAAGCAGCAATCGGGGCTGCGAATATCCAGGACCGGCAAGCGCCAGGACTGGCCGTCCGCCAACGTCACGGGCACGCCGCGGCCATCGGTCTCGTGGTTGCGCAGCTCTTCGGGCATGACGTCGTTCCGCGCGCCTACCCAAGTGGCGCGCTGGTCGTCATCGAGTGATACACGCGTCCAGCGGTAGGCCTTCCAGTCGACCTGGTCCAAGCTGGCGCCCGGAGTGTGCCGGGTGGCCAGGCAGCCCTTGCCGCCCGTGTCTTGCCACTGGCGGCCGGGTTGCATAGCCCTGAACTTGCCGAAGCGGTTTACCAGGTGCTGTGGGGGCATCTGGCGCCGCTCGAACCAGTACAGGAACGGCGATGGCGATGGAAGGGGTTGGCTCATCAGGTAGAAACCACCTGGTGGAATGCCATGCGCGCTTCGCGACCCTTGAGGTCCAGCTGAATCTGGCAGGTGCCCAAGGTGATTGCGTGATCCGCGCCAGCAGTGGGGCTCACGTCCTCGAGCGTGGGCGTGAATGTCGTCTCGCTGCCACCATCATCCAGACGGGCGGCCGTGACTTCATCGAAATCCCGCAGGCCGATGCTACCGGAGATGCCGTTTTGCAGATACGAGTAGTAGCTGGGCTCGTGCTGATCGTCATCGATCAGCGGGATATTCCAATCCAGCTGCAGGTCGAAAAAGTCGGGTGCACTGATGGTGTTTCCGCCAATGACGACGTCTTTCGGGAGGTACTGGAAGTTCGCGGTTGCGAGGCTCGCAGACTCCGTTCCGACGGTGTAGCAGGCGCCACTGGCGTAGAGCCCGAACAGGTCGAAAGACAGCTCCGGACTGCCGCCGAGCTTGGCGGACAGGCTTGTGGGCACCAGGATGGCATTGGTGAACCGGAAGCTCTTGTACGTGCTGCCCCAGGAGCCATTGGCTTCCAGTTCGCGGAAGATGGCAGTACAGTGGTCGTACGTGCCGTCCGTGCTGTTGACTTTGGTCCAGTCCGTGACCACGCGGGGATCGCGGGTCATGCAGCGGATGAACGGGCGCTTCTTCAGCACGGCCCGGTAGCTGGTCTTGAGGTCGCCGGCAAGCTGGACGTCCTCGATGTTGAGGTCATTGCCAAGACCGAGATCCTGGGCGGCGAAGGGGACGGCAGTGCTCTCCAGGAGCAGAACGTAGGGCGCGAAACGCATGGTTTAGCTTCTCCGTTTTTTGGTGTTGGTCTTGAGGTGGCGGTCTATGTCTCGATCGACAATCCGCGCGAATGCGGCCTCCTCATCCTCGTGGACAGCCCGAATGGCCTCCACTTTGTCGATGGTGCCGGGATTGCGCTCGGTGACATGTGGGGGCAGACTCTGCAGCACCATGCGCCGGGTAAGCGCGGGACCGGTGACGATGGCGCGGCCGGTGGTGACGGCACGCTGCAGGCGGCCAGTTTGGTACAGAGGGCGGCGGTTGTCCTTGTCCTTACGCTCTGCCAGCTTTTTCCGCGCGGCGGTGCGCTGTAGCGGCGTCATCGCTGCGAACTGCGCAGCCATGTGCTCCCGGATGCGATCGCGGTTTGCCGTGCGATAGGCGCCGCCATAGCGGCTGACTGCTGTAGGCAGAAAATGCCGGGGGAGCGCGTCGCGACGGTGCGCAGCAAAGGCTGCGTCTACAGCGGCGCGGTACACGCGCGTCATACCCCGGCGGGTAAGGTCTGGTGTCTCAATCGTAATCACTGTCCGGTACACTGGGACACCTCCAGAATGGCGTTCAGGACAATGGTACACACGATGCCGACGGTAAACGCCACCAGCACCAGCAGCAGGCTGCCACAGACAAGTTTTCGTGCGTTGTCGTGGTTCATCAGGTGTTGTCCCAGTCAAATTCGATGTAAGCGATATAGCCGATGCCGTAGCCTTCGGGGATGCGGTAGGTGGGCAGCTGTCCCTTGGGGAGATCGGGATTCAGCCGCATGCTGGTGAGGAAAACGTTGCCGCTTACGCCATTCTCGTCGGCGCACTCCTGCAGGATGGCTCCCAGCTGATTCACGAAAGTCATATGGGCATCGCTGTCGAGGTCTGCCGGCGTGTCGAGCTGTCGCCAGAATCCGACTTGGACGGGCTGTCTGGTGATGCCGCCGGCAAGGCCGGTAGCCATGTCCTGCCGCGCCCAGTCAAAGTGGCCGGGGCTGTGCATAGTGAGATAGGATGCCTCGGCGCCAGGCGCGGCCTCGTAGTCGTAGATCAGGGCATCTGCCGCGGGCTCGCTCACGACGCCCAGAAACGTCTGGACGTTATCCAGGCTGGCCAGAAACGTCTTGAGATCGTTGTAGAATTGGTGCAGGGGACCAGTGGGTGTAACGGGCATTTATCGGGTCCCCCGTAGATGCTCCGTGCCGGCGACCAGGTCGGCAATTCCGTGCGCTGCGTGCTTGACGGTGAATTGTGCGGAATCTGAGGTCCGCTGAATGACTTGCTGCCGCCGGAGGCTGGTAGCGGACTCGTCGTATGCCAACTGGTAATGCTTGAGGGTCGACAGGCCGGCGTCTGTGTACTCGGACTCGCCGCGCACAGCTTCACAGACAGCGGTAAACTCGCTGTCTGCCTCGCCTACAATGGTGAACTCTACGCCCCAGTCATCCAGGACGACGAGCTCGTCGGCGGCGGCTTGTGTGGCGAACGACATGGCGGTGACCCTCGGGAAAAAAAGCGCCCATCATCTGCTCGGAGCCGACCAAAGCAAACAAACAGAATCAGGGCACCAGGGGGAAGGCTGATCAGCCGATCAGCGCAATCACCGTGACCACGCCGGCACCGACATCGCTGCCAGTGTCATCGTCCACAGTCGTGACCCGCAAGGTATCACCGACCGCAAGCGTTGCGTAGGCATCGTTGATGGTACCGGCCCGAACGATGGCATTGTCTGCCCCGCTCCAGTCCAGCGCATCGGAGATTGCGTTGTCGTCGCCGTCCTTCAGCTGCAGGGTGTCGCTGGCCTCGCCAGCGCCGCCGGTGTGCTGGGCAATCACATCGATGACGGTGAGCGGCACGCGGGCGACCCAATCGTCATCGGCAGCTGCGCCGCCATCGATCGCCAGGCGGAAGACGCCGAGATTGCCACCAGCCGCGGGACGGTTGGCGCTCAGATCGACCTTTGCCAAGGCTGTGGCGGAGGCCTTGTCCTCGTAGCAGATGCCCATATAGACATTTGCGGCCGGGGTTTTGGTCAGCACGCTGTTGGCGGCATCCCACCACAGCTGGTCGCCCTCGGAAAAGGCTACGCCGGTTTCGGCTGCGAGTTCCGCCACGACGTTGCGGCGGAAACCGCCACCGAGTGCGTCTGCGGCAATGTCTGCGTGGATGAGGATCGGCAACCCGTTGACGAACACCAGATCATCGCTGCTTTTAGCAGCGGTGGGGGTGTGGCCGACGAGCTGAAGGCTGTCATTCTTGACTTTCGTGCTCATTGGTAAGCTCCTTGTTTGGTGTTGTGTGGGGGCTCCTGGGACGGTAGCCGGATTGCTACCGCCCCAGGGTCAGGATCAGCCGCCGTTGAGATGCTTGGTGAGCGCGCGGAAGTCAGCAACGCCGGTGGCGAAGTCCAGGGCCACCTTCATCCGGACGCCTTCAACGCTCCAGCCGTTCTCCTCTTCCAAGCGCGGGTCTTGATTCCCGTCCAGGAAGCCCAACACCACGCCCGCTTCGTCGCGCGCGTCTGCCAGGAGGTAGGCCGCGGCGTTGCTGTAACCGGTGTTTTGGGAGTTCTGCAGCTCGGCCTCGGTCACCACCTGCAGGTTGTACTCGGCGATGTCCACGGAGCGGTTGTTATCCGCCTTGGACGTCTCCGCGACTGCCTGCACGTAGTAGCGAGCCACATCGACCGGCGCCAGAATCAGCGAGGGCTGAAGCCCCAGCGTCACGGTGCTCTGGAGGTCGGTCTGCAGCTGCAGCTTCTGGATCAGCGAGCGAATCACTGCCTCAGCCGTCGCCTGCGAGGTAACCGCTGCCGTGGTCACGTCGTAGTTGGCGTGGTCCGCGTGGAAGACTGCCTTGGAGTCCTCGTTCAGCGTCGGGTTGGCCAGCAACTTCCGAACCGCCTCGATGTTCACCGTCCGGCGAGCGGCGCGGGCAAGCCGGGCCGGCACCGTCGTAAACGCGCTCATATCGTCGTTGATCAACGCGCGGCGGGTGATCGAGAACTGCTTGCCAAAGGTCTTCAGCGAAATGGTCTCGTGCTTGTCCGTCAGCGTGCCGTACGGTATCGGCATGCCTTCCGGGACTTCTTCCAGCGCGCCGAACTGGCTCAGAGCCGACAGCGAGTGGGCCTTGAAGTCATTCATCGGGCGGATGCCACACCAGCGCTCGTACGTCGCCGGCGCCAGCTGGTAGGCCTGGAGCATGGCGTTGTGCGCCACGTTCTGGATGATGGACGCAAAGTCCCCGCCAGACTGCGTGATGGCCCGGCCGACGATCTCCATTGGATCACCAGCGTGGGCAACGCCCCGCTGCTGCAGGACGTAGCGGGCCAGCTCTACGCAGCGCATGCCACGAAGATTGGCAGCGCGTTCCTCGCGCTCCCGGGCCTGCTCCGGCGTGCCGGCACTGAACAATTGCGGACTCCGCAACTCGAGCGCTGCCTGGACGTTGGCCCGGGTGTGCTCGGTGTGATCGGTGCCGACCTGGACCACGCTGCGCTGGGTCTGGGCGATGTGCTCGAGCACCTGCAAGCGAACAGTGTCATGCGCTGCGCCCGAATCCAGGGCACCGTCGCAGATCTCCTGCACGCCCTGGGCGTGGCGGTAGGTGCGAGCCAGCGCGCGGATCGAGCTTTGGCGAGCCCGCTCGTCTTCTGCAGTGGCGAATGGGATCGGGGCGGGCGGGTCTTGGCGACCGGCGGGCGGTGCCGGCGGTGCGGGGTTGCGGGCACCTTCGGCGCCTTCGGTGCCTTCGGTGCCTTCGCCGTCGGCATTTTCGGCACGCTCGTGCTCGGCCGGAGTCATCGTTTCGGCGATTTCCAGCGCGCGCTGTTCGCCCAGCGCAATCAGCGTATTGGCGCGAGCCTCGGCTGCCGAGCGGGTGAATCCACGGGCCATCAGGGAACGGATCAGCGCTTCCATGGCTGTTCCTCCAGTTGGTGGGGTTTGGGGTGGGGCCGCGGCTCGGGTGCCGGCGGTGGGATCTGCACCGATCGGGACTAGTGATCCTTCCTGGACCGACCAATCCGTAGCGATGCGCAGTGTCCGACTGGCTGCTGTGAATGTGCGCCCCTCGACGGTGGCGGTTTCGCCCACCTCGACATAGGCCGCGGCATACACGGTGTAGCCAACGGAAACAGCGTTGATGTGGCCGGCTCGAACGTCTGCAAGAAGGGCGTCGCGGTTTTCGCTGATCACGGCGCGGGCGCCCAGCACCGTGCCGTTTACCTCGATCTCGCAAATGGAGCCGAGGATATTGTCCACCGAGTGCCGGGCATGTGCATCCAGCAGCGGTACCGTGTTGCGGCGTACGTCGTCCGCGCGGAAACCGCTCATCAGCAAGACCTCGTCCACGTACTCCCAGCGGTCCCAATCGATCATCCGACAGGGAGTCTCGCTGGCCAGATCAATCTGGACAGACCGGCTGTCCTCGTCGAACGTGTCTGGCGCTACAGTAAGCGAGCGCTGGTGCTCCGGCATCTGTTCGCGCGCCAGCTCCACCACCTCTTCGTCCGACGTGCCGGCAGTAGCCAGGCCGCGGTCTACCAGGTGGCGCCGTGCGACGTCCACAGGTAGGAGGGTGCTGGCGCCTTCGGCGCGGGTAAGGTGGGTCTCGGCTTGGGCGCGGGTCATGCCGCGGGATATCAGGTAGCGGATAAGGGCTTCGCGCATGGCTAGGCTACTCCAGTTTCGTAAGATTCCATGGTTTCGCGCAGCACCTCGTTTTCTTCCTCGAGCTGGGCGATCCGGGCGCGGATGTCGTCTTCCTCGGACACCTCACCACGCAGGCGGGGCAACTCGACCTCGTTGTCTCCCAGCCAGTTGGTCTCCTCAACCACCTGTTTGAAGACGTCGCGCCAGTCGCGGCCCATCTGCTCGATTTCAATATTGTGGCTGGACAGGCCAACCTCGATCGCGCGGGCGGCGGCGTTGACTTCCTGCAGTGGATTGATCCCCCACCCGAACACTGGCCGGCTGAAGCGGACAGCGTAGGGATTCACATTCCGGGGCACGCGGGGAATGCGATTGGTGAACGACATGGCGGCGTCCATCCAAGCGGTATGGATGGGCAGGTGCATTGTGCGCCGGTGGTGCGCATGGACGCAGCGGATGCGCTTGCGGTTCT
>JAAOEI010000291.1_pt1 | contig 19828 bp, 25 predicted proteins | sample 7059261 | NCBI WGS metagenome assembly JAAOEI01 (sample SAMN14008812, study PRJNA610033) | viral metagenome | isolation source: viral particles filtered from seawater | place: China: Hangzhou Bay, Yangshan Deep Water Harbour | collected 2017-10-31 | reverse complement strand
CCTTGCGCGTCACCCTCGCTAGAGTGCGCCGGAAGGACCCAATTCTGTCTCATTGTTGGACAATTGAGGGCGCGCGCTGTTTTTCTGGTAAATTTTGCCTAGTTGCGCAGTGTCCAATCATTAGTCCTTCATTTCTGTTTGTTTTTTTGAATCAAAACATTCTGCGCACTGTTGGCTTGAAGCCTCTTGATCTGCGGTTTCTTGGTCTGCGCCGTTATCCATCCACATGCCGGCGCGCTCGGCCTTAAGGTAATCACATTCGGGGCAATCGTCATCAGGCCAGAGTGTGCGCGGGCCATTGATGTCGCGTGCGAGTGTTCTGGGCGGGTAGTGTGGATTTCCTGGTAGTGAGTTCATTTAACGTTACTTTCGCCTGACGTTCGTTCTAACGCGTTTTGTTTTCTTCCCGCTGTCCTGATACTCACCGGTGCTAAAAATAGTTTCTAGGCCCATCTGCGGCTTAAACACTGGCACCTCTGCTGGTCTTACTCAAGTCCTCACGCAAACCATCAACAACGTCCACGAAGTGCATGTCTTGGTCAAATTCGTCGAGGAATGCGGAGAGCGTGTCCAGTCGTTGCTTTGCTGCGGCGACAGAGACTGGCTTGGTGAGATCCCAAACAGTCTCCATGACGATCAGTCCGAATTCGAGTCGTTGTTGTTTGTTCATGCCGTTGCCTCCTCGATCCATTGCGAGTGGCTAGTCCGTTTATTCGTTTGTTGTTTTTTAGGGGGTTGGGGGGTGCACCGCTAGTCCGACAATTACCCTACACCCCCCTTTAGGGGGGTGTGGTATTTTCGGACTGGTGCGGACTGGTCCGTTAATTATTTTTCGGACTGGTATTTTCGGACTAATTTTCGGACTGGTTTTAGCGCAGGCGTGATGGTGAGTGATGCAAGTTTTCATGTTGTTCCTTTCAGTGTCCATCGTTTTGTTTTTGGGTCTTGGGTGAAATGTTCCAGAAATTTGTGGCGGTGGTAGTTGTTTTTACCATCAAAAAATGCGGAGTGTCCAGGGCCTCCGAGTCGTTCCAGACGCTCTTGGAGTTCGTTTTCTGAGTAGTTCGCTCCCGGTGTTGCGATCTTTGTGACATAGCCTTGCAGGTCCTCCATAATGGGCGCCCACGCGCTTTTTCTTCCGCGTTTACCACTTGGTTGCTTTGGAGGCTTTGCGAGCTTTACAGGCGGTGCTGAGTTGAGCCAACAGATACCTTCGTCGGACTGTTGCAGCCAAACGCGGGTTGTGAGCTTGCCGCTTTCGTCGCGGATGCCGGTGCGCTTCTGCCGTTTTTCATAGTCCAGCTTGTAAAGCCCTGATTCATCTCGACGCAGGACGCAAATTGCCCGTGCCCAGTTGACAAGCTCTGCTGATCCACTGCCGGCGTAGGCTCCCCCGCCATCCCATGTTGATCCCTTGTTTTCCTGGGGCGGTTTGTTGGTGTGGTGCATCATAGCAACGCCTACCTTGGCTCCATGGATGACAGGGTTGAGCCAATTTCGCAGGAACCGCCCGCAGACATCCTGACGACTGATATCGTCGCCGATGAAGGAAAGCAACGGGTCAATCCACGCGAAGTCCGGGGCGTATCGGTCGCTTTGCCGTTGACAGTAATCGACGAAGTCCTTGCCAGTGGCGGTGGTGTTGGTGAGCACCTTCAGATTGGCGTTGATGATCTCCATTTCCTCGGATAGTTCGTCGATTCCAAGTCCGCGGGCGACACCTTGAAACATCTCGGCCATGTCGCCAAAGTCATTCTCAGCCTGCACCATGATTTGCTTGAGCGGCTTTGCGGGTTTCAACCCAAAGAAGTCGCGGCCCAAAGCCCATGTCATCGCTGCTTGCATGGCGAGTGAGGATTTACCAATGCCGGATTGCCCGATGAAAAGCATTGATCCGCCGCGCGAAAGGAACCTGTTACCGAGTAGCACGTCCGGGTCGCAAGCGGGTCTCCAACTCATAAAATCATCAGCGGAGTAGGCGTGCCCATCGGATGATTCCTCACGCTCTACAAGCCACGCAGTGAACGACTCTGCGCCGATATTGGTTGCCAACAGCTCTTGGCGTTTTGCTCCCCTAGCGCAGCCGGCGAGGCGGGAAAGCCTGGCGGGGTTTCGGTTCTGCTTGTCTACGCCATAGTCAGCGAATGCGTCGTGCAGGATTGCAACGCGCTCGTCAAACTCCTGACGGTCCTTGGCATTGATTCGAACCCATGCATGGACGGACTTGCCGCCGGAGGCGATGACAGCGGCGCAGGGAATGTTGCTATCGGTTATCAGTTCCCACTGAGCCTCAAGCGGTATGTCGTCAAACTCGATAAGCGCGTGTCGGAAATTGGTGACGCTCTTGTCTGACTTACCGCCTGGCTGAACCGGATTCATACCGATAAATAGCCCAGGTTGCCGCGCGGCGGTGGTTGAGAATATCTTGTTTGGATCGCCGCCTTTGTCCTCCAGCCGCTTGAGCCAGTCGGACGCTTTGAGCGCAACGCCGGAGTCTGCGGGGCGGTCTTTGCCATCCTCGCCATATTCGCCGACGACGAGGCGAACGTGATCGCCGGGTTCAAATGCGGTCTGTAGCAAGATCCGCGCGCCGTCCACAATGGGCGCCGGGAGGGGCTTCCCTTTTACGTCCTGCGGGGTTTTGGCGAGCGTGACTTTAAGCGGTTTGGTTTCCCTTGCTTGTTTCGGTTTCATTCCCGTGGTTCGAAGTAAGTGCCCGCGGGGCTTGTCGTGGTTGGCGCGTGCGGCCTCGCGTGCCTTGTGCCTGAGTTCCTTATCTGACCAAGGCGGGGCGCAGCGTTGGTTGTATTGCAGGAGGTAGGCAAATGTTTCGTCCTCGGTGAGGTCGAAGCCATTGAGGATTGCGCAGGCGACGGCGTAGGTGGTGTCGTGTCCGCGTGCGCCGGCAACTGCGTTGTCGCACTTGTCTAGGTAGAGTCTAACTCGCTGGTCCTTTGATTTCATGTTATCCGAAAATGAATCTGCTTTGTGTCGCTATTTGTTTCGATGCGTCATATCTAATGCTCGCCCCCTTTGGATATTGTTCAACATCGTATCTAAGGGCCTTCAGCATCGCGGCACGTTGTTTCTTGTTTCCGCAGGCATAGACGTAGCGGTGCTTGCGTGGTCGATCCTCTAAGTAAAAGTCATCACCATATTTTTCGCGCATCCATTCGGCGCGATTGATTTGGCCTCGGCTTTCATCGGCCACGGTTGCCCCGTGAAGATGTTCCCTGCCTTTGATTTTCCAGTCCGTGCGCTTCGCGCTCAGTCCGGTGTAAAAGAAGTTTGTTGCTTGGTAGATGTAGCCAACGTGGCCTTGCGCCGTGTCCGCATAGCTTACCACCAGTGAAGGCTTCGGGAGCATCCTCAACGATTGACCGACAAGTCGGCTTGCCATGTTTTTTTCGCTCACGCAGCACAGTCGATTGAGTTCCAGAACACGCGCCGCCCATTCTTTTCCTGCGATTCCTTCACGCAAAGGCGCGCTTGCTGGCGTTCCGTAAGTCACCACTCCTTGAATCTCACTGTCGCGATACGCGCCAAAGGCATACGAGATAGGGCACATTCTGCGGGCATAGTGCTTGTTAAGAATCCAAGGCGCAGCTTCCTTCGAACTAATCGCAACCACTTTTAGCTGGTCCTTTGATTTCATGTTAGTGTTTCCCATGCGAGCTTAGCCACTTGCGGAACTTGTCCATTGCCAATGGCTTTAAGCTCGTCCATCCAATGGGCCACCCCATAATCCACTGATGCGCGCTCTGGAACTTTGAGCGCGGCCACCCCGCCAAAATTAACAATCCGCTTACATGAATCTGATGCCCATTTTCTAAGCAACTTTTCTTTACGGTTTCGGCCGACATTTTTCCTTGGATTCGTGTTGAACATGCTGGAGCTGGCCACAAGCCAAAGACGATCTCGCTTGGTTGGCAGTCCTGCGTCACAACTTCCCAGCACGCACCATCGCGCATCAAACCCCATCGCGGCCAAGTCTCCGAGAACGACTCCCAGCCCCCGAGAAGTGAGCATTGGTGAGTTTTCCACGAATACGAATCTTGGTCCCACTTCGCGAATGATCCTTGCCATTTCGGACCAGAGTCCGCTTCGCGCTCCGGTGATTCCGGCGCCCTTTCCTGCTGCGCTGATGTCTTGGCAGGGAAATCCGCCGCACACGACATCGACCTTTCCGCGCCATGGACTCCCGTCGAAGGTTTGCACATCGTCCCAGATCGGGAAGCGTGGCAAGATTCCGTCGCGTTGTCGTTGGAGTAAGACTCGGCGTGCGTAAGGTTCAATTTCGACAGCGCATACTGTGGTATGTCCGAGAAGGATTCCGCCGAGGATTCCTCCCCCTGCTCCTGCAAATAGGTGTAACTCATTCAAAAATCCTCCTGTCGTTGTATTCTTCGATGTTTGTTTCCGGGATCTGGCCGCAGGCATTGAATCTCTTCTTGCTGCGATCCCATCCATATCTTTTCGCGAATCGCTGATATCCTCTCTCGATCATCATCTTCGTCTCCTCAAATTTCCCGACCGGGATTCCATTATCTCCGCGGTCGTCTAAAAGTTCTCGTACTTCCAATAGATTCATCTTATCCTCCAATCCTTTATTTTGTGCGTTGTTGATAGATCCCGCCGCCATGTTCGAAAAAGCGCAACGTCGAGCCACAAGACCAAACCGGGCCTTTCTACCCGGCAACTAGTTTTGTGTTTAGGTTGATGCTTCATGGCGGCGGGAAATTGTTTACTAATCTAGTTTCAGGTCGTAGATTGTGACTTCTTTGATTCTTGGTTCCCAACGCATGGCTTTGCCGCCGCGTTTGACTTTGAGTTTGCGCCAGCCCCAGAGTTCAAGGATTCCACCGGCCATGATCCAGTCGCGTGATTCCTCGGCCTTCTCCTCGGTGAGTTTGTGCCAATGTTCCGAGAACGCGGAGCCGGTCGATTGCACGCCGAGGATCTCGCCTGGTTCAATCGCGATGATGTCGATGATGTTGAACAGGTCGATTCGGATATTGCGTCGCGGTATGAATCGTTCGACGATACCGGCTTTGTAGCCGTCCGCTTTGAGCTTGGCGAGCGTGCGTTGAGTTGGTGTCATTCCTCCTCCTTGTCGAGTTCCGCGATCAGCGCGTCGGCTTGTGCCATGCACATGTCTGCGAGATCATCGAAATCTATGTCGTCGTATAAACGATTCGCGCAAAGCCCCTACATCGCCGCAATTGCGATGCGCTCGCGGCGTGGGATTTGTAGCCCTGCAATCGCTCCGATAATGCCGACTTGCAACGCCTGATCTTTCGTGTGGCAATTCTCCAAAGCTTCTTTCAACGGTTCATTTATTTCGTTGTCCATTTTCTAGCCTTTCTGTTTTTGGTTGGTTTCGATTTGAGCCTTGCGGAGATGAAAGCCCCCGCTTCCGAGAATGAGCACGCCGCCGGCGAAGGATGCCCGAGGCGTTTCAGTAGCCTTACCTGCTTCGGCGTCGCCAAATCCTGCTTGCTGCGTTTGAAAATGAGATCCAGCAACGCCGACGCATGACCGCGACCGCGCACGCCATCGACCGGGAAGCCATTGCGTTCCAGGATCTCGCGTTGCTTGTCCGTCACTGGTAGCGAGTCCGATTGCATCGTCGGTTCCCACTCAGCCAAGTCCGTCGCATGAAGCGACAGGCAGAATTCGGCGAGGTCTTTCTCCTCCTTCTTGCGCTGCGTGTTCTTGCGCAACTCGTCGGCGAGCTTCTCCTCGCGCTGAATCGTGGCGTCGCTGACAAGCTCCTTGAGGTCGAGTGATTGCTGCGTTTCGCCCCCCGCTTTGGCCTCCCGCTCTACGATACCCGTTGCCATTGTCGCCACATCCTCCGTGCTCGCAACGAGGTTCGCAGGACGAATCAGGTTGTGCCTCTCGTGCGCCCAAAGGAAGTCAATCAGGAGAAGGTCGTCCTTGAAGTCGTCAACGCGCGTGCCGCGTCCGACCATTTGAGAATAGAGCGGACGCGAGCGCGTAGGGCGCAGCACAACGACGCAATCGATGTCTGGGCAGTCGTAACCCTCGGTAAGCAACATCGCGTTAGAGAGCAATTGAAATTCGTTGCGCTCAAATGCGGTCAGGATCTCCTTGCGGTCGATTGACTCGCCATCGACGTGGCGCGCGGTGATGCCTGACGCATTGCAGATGTCCACAAACTTGCGGGAGGTGGCGCGGAGTGGGAGGAATGTCAGAATCTTGCGATGCCTAGCGAGGCGTTGCAGCTCGTTTGCGATGGAGGGGAGGAACGGATCGAGAGCCGAGGCAACACCAGCCGCATCGAAGTCGCCAGCAGATTGCTTGACGTTGTTCAGGTCGATCTCCAGCGGCGCAGCAATGACTTTGATCGGCGACAAGTAGCCCTGATCGATCAGGTCGAAGAGTGAAATTTCAAAGGCGACGTTCTCATAATACTGCCCGAGGTTCTTCTTGTCGCCTCGGTCAGGCGTCGCGGTGACGCCTAGGGTGAGCGCGTCAAAGTAGCCTAGAACGTCCAGCCATGTCTTTGAAATGGAGTGGTGAGCCTCGTCACAAACGACGCACCCAAAGTGATCTGAGGGCCAACGCTCGCGCCGCTTCTTTCGCGATAATGTTTGAATGGACGCAACAACGATGTCGGCTTGTAGGCTGGCGCGGTGTTGCGCCTTTTCTTTGTCTGCGAAAAGCCCTGTTGCTTTGTGGAGCTTGTCGATTGCCTGATCAATCAGCTCTTCTCGATGCGCCAGGATGAGCGTCCGCTTTGGAAGCATCCGTTCCGCGATCTTAGAGAAAATCAGAGTCTTGCCGCCACCCGTTGGGAGCACCGCCAAATTGCGGCGGCACTCCCCGAATGCGTTGAGGATGTTGTCAACAGCCTCTTGTTGGTATGGTCGAAGGTTCACGCTGGTTCCTTGTTCGCGTTGGTCAACTTCGTGTATTGACACTATTGTGCAAAGAATCGACGCGCATCATGCATCGGAGGATTTCGGCGGCGACTTGTGGCACGATGGCGTTTCCAAGTCCGTGATTTCTGTCCACCGCTCGGGGTATCCCATCAGCTTTTCGACCCATTCCGGGTGCGGGCAGCCATTGACCGATTCCGCCGGGGCAGGTGATACCGTCCTGAATCTTTCCGAGCGTATCGACATTGAAGCCGTTGGTGTCCCCAGCCAGGATCCAGACTCGATCTCGTCGGTGTCTGGCATTGACGGCACAAGCTGGAATAACGGTCGCCGTCGCGGAGTAGCCGATGGACTCCAATTCAGCAAGCACCTGGTCGAGGCCCAGCGTGATGTGACCAACAACATTTTCGTTCATTGTTTTGATTTTTCTGCTGCTTTCTTCATTGCTGCGCCCCAACTCTTAGGATAACCTTCCCAAACAAGCTCCGGTTCTTCAAGCGGACCTTTGACACAATACACGTAATAACAATGATTGTTTTCGGCGTATTCGATTGCTTGTTCAAGCCCCTCCCTGTTCTTGGGAAAGTAACGAAACATCTCTTTAGTCCAAGCGGCGAACACACGATAAGCAGGATACTTGTTTTTGCCTCGACCACTTCGGAAAAGTGGCATGCTATCCCTTACATCATCCGCGCATAAGTCTGTTTTCATTGTTTGTCGTAAATCGAAATGCAGAACAATTGCATGCAGGCAACCGCTAACGCGGTCCCTGATGCTGGTCGCTCAAAACGGAATGTCGTCGTCGTCTTCCTCGGCGACCTTGAGCACTTCTCGGGCGACCTTGTCGCGGTCTGTGAGCCAGACGGCGATTCGGTTGTTGGTGCGGTCGTTGTATTCCTCGACCTTCACCGCAACCCATCCACGCAGTCCAATCAGGTCAGGCGGGTCAAGCGTGATTGACTTACCCTCTTTTGCCTCGATGCCGGTTGAGCGGATGAAGCAATCAATTTTAAAGTCACAGGATTCGTGAAAGATCAGCGTTTCGTAAATCACCGCGCCTGATTCCTCCTCGCGCAGCTTGAGCTTTAGCGTGTCGCTCCCGCGGGTTTTGTTTCCGTTGGAGATTCCCGCCTCGGCCTCGACGACTTTGACGATGTAGTCGCCGGGTTCGATCATTTCCGGGATCGCGTCCCGCCCTTGATATGTGTACGTTGGCATAGTTTTACTTTCGTTTTTTTGTTTCCTTAACCAGTGAGATTGACGATTCCCCGCGTTCTGTTACAGGTTCCAGTGCTTTCTTGATTGCGCGCTCCGCAGATGCTTTGGATGTATAGGCTTCCTTGTTTGACTCGAAAACCGCAGTCACAATCTTATTTGGCGAGACTGAGCAGATGGCGAGAAAGTCATCGGGCGGCAGTGTGGAAATGCGGCAGGCTTCGGGGATGTTGGTAATGCTCGCCCGGCCTTGCCGCGTTTGCAATTTGAAGCCTGGAAGACCTCCGTTTTTCTCAGCGAGGCGTTTAGCGTGGTATTCAATGCCTTCAATCCACGCTTTGACTTCGCGCGCCAGAATCAACGCCTTTGCCATGGCTTCCGGGTCGTCGATTTGCGTGCCGTGGTAGTTGTCTAACTCCCAATCCTCCCGGCCTTCCTGAATGGCTTTTACGCGTGCTTCCAATGCTGGGCATGTTGCTTTGCGCTTGCACCAGTTGCAGTATTCGCAGGGCGTTGGTTTACCGCCGGCTTCGACTTTGGCAACAATGTCGTTGACGATCTTCTCAGCTTCATCAAGCGACAGATCATACTTCACCGCCTTCATCGACTCACCGAAGAGAATGTGGACGGTAATTAATTCAGACCATTCGGCCTGCATGATTCCAAGCGCATACGCTGCCATTTGCACGCTGTAGTCACGGTATCTCCATTTGAAATCCCAAACGTTGTAGACGTTGAGATCCCTGCAATCGACAGTTCCTTTGAAACCATCGCCATTATGGCCGACTGCAATTTCAATAGGTTGTTCAACGAGTAAGTCGCCGTTGCGTGTCATCTGAATATACTCAAACGCCCAATCGATAGCCTCCAGCGATTCGTCGTCCAGTGGTTTCGCAAACGGGTCTTCCGGTTTTCCTTCAAGTCGCCGCGCCAGTTCTGCGTGGCGTTGTGTTCCAAGTTCTGAGTAATCGCGTTTCACGTCGTCGCTTTGAAAGCAGACGCATTGATCGAGCGCGGGGAGCGCGGATGGTCGGATGGATGGTTTCATTGTAGCATGTCCTCCAATCTCCACAGACAGCTAAATTGGCTGCGGAATGTTTTGTAGTTTATGTAGCGAATTTTTTAAATGGCGCGCGTGGGGCGGAAAGGAGATGAAACGCTCCTGGTCTTTGGGCCAAAGACACCCACGCGCGCCGATTGTTGCAGTGCCCTATTTCCTGCCGGCGGCTTTCTTCACAGCGCGGACAAACTTCTCTGGCGAATTCAGAATCCGCTTCGCATTCGCCGCAGTCATGGTCTTGAGTTCGCCAGATTTCTTGATCCACTCTTTCCCAAGTAACCAAGCATCGGCCTCAACTTCGCAATCCGCGCAAAGGTCCATGATCGCTTTGATTTCCTCAACTGAAATCAGTCGTTCGACGCCTTCCTCAATTGCTGTCGCGGCCTTTTCCATTTGATCGGCTTTCACGTCTGCTGCGTTTTCATCCACCGAAGGTGTGTTGTCACTCTTTGCCGGCTCCGGTGTCTCGGGCGCAGGCTCAGGATCTTTTTCAACCTTCTTTGCCCGCTTCTTGGGTTTCGGATCTTCCGGCAACGCGGCGGTTGTGTTTTCAGCGGATCTAGGAATTGGATTCTGTGCCGGAGCGGGCGCGGGAGCCTCATCCTCAATTCCACCGCCAACCAAAATCTCTGGACAAAGCATCGTGATGGCACGGGTAGTGCAGCGGGCGCGGAGCATTTCAGCGGGAGCCTTTTCCCAGCCGGAACCTTTGCGAATCAGTCCCATGGATTCGGCTTCCTTGCGAGTGAATCCAACGCGGGTGGTTTCCCCTTCAAATGTCCAGTCGGCGTCACAGACATTGTCGTTGGACTTGATCCATTTCACCTTACCGCCGCGTTGGCGATACTTTGCGAGTTGTGCCCGCGACTTCATGGTCAATTGACCGCCGACGAGATGGTATGTGTCGGCGATTTCCAGTGGTGATTTGCGCTCACAGATTGCGGCGAGCGCGAGAATCATTCCCTGTTCCGGTTTTTCGCAACCAAACATGCCTGACCTTGCGAACCAATCACCCATCTTCTCAACTGCTGTAACAGGATCGGAAATGCGGTCGAGTGCGTTGGTTTGAGTGTGCCGGATGGGGATCATTGATGTTGTTTCTTCGTTGTTCATTTGTTCTTTTCAAGATGCTTCCTGACCGCGCGCCAGTAGCGTAGCGTTTGCGTTTTGCGATGGCCGCGCGGGCCTCCGTTGTGAATTCGTGCGATGGTTTCAAAGTCGCCATGCGGGGCATACCGCGCCATGTAGGCGTTGAAAACGCGCACGGAGTAGTCCAGCCGCGCGCAGTCCTCGTAACGTCCTGGGACGCCAGCGTCGATCCAATAGGCGCGATGTATTTGAAGCGGGCCGAGTGCGCGTCCGTTGTCTCCCTTGATCGGTCCCAATCTCCCAGATGTTTCGACTAGGTGAATGGCGTTGATCAACTCTAACGGAACATCTGCGGCTGCGCATTTCTTCATTCCCGCCGCCAAGGTGATTCCGACAAGAATGCCGCACAAAACTTTTTGAGCTTTTCGGGGTCTGGCATGAACACTCGATGCGCATGACCGAAGACCGGCTTGAGATTGTCCCGGCGTGTGGCTTGAATAAAACCTTTGAAGCCAGGCAAACTGGAACGCTTCACGTTGTCGAGCTTTATGAAACGTTCCGGTTGTATTTGTTGATAGATTATCCATGCTGGTTTCTTGTGGTAATTCCAGGCGCAAGGTTGTCTTTTAGCCAGCATTTGACGATCAGTCGGATCAAAGCGGCTCGGGTGAGTTCTCTGTCGGCGGCGCAACGATCAAGTTGCTTCACTGCGCGCTCGTCAAACAGGACGGATACGGTTTTTTGGTTTTGTGTAGTCATAAGTTTCTTCAGTTTGTAACATTTCCGCTCCAAATGGCAGAGCAGGTTGGTTTGGCAGTTCTTACAGTAGAGGCTCGCGGCTTTCATCCCGCGAATTAGGTTTTTTGTGATTGGTTTCGCCTTGGGCGGAAAATTGTTTAAACTATGAGAACATCAGCTCTTGTTGAGTTTCAGCACTGGCGAGATTCGCGCAGGCTTGTTTGTAATAGCTTTCTTTGAGTTCCACCCCAATGAATTTTCGGCCGAGTTGAAGACTTACAAATCCCTCGGAGCCGATACCCATGAAAGGCGAGAGGACAACGTCGCCGCGCTTACTCCAAAGCATTAGGCATCGCTCAATAACATCGAGCTGGAGCGGGCAGATGTGCCGCTCGTCCTTTTCTTCGCGCGCCGATGCCTTTTGAAGTGTGCGCGAAGGGTTAATGTCCATCCAGACTGGCGATGCGTAGCGTTGCCAAAGATCGATTGACATCCTGCCTTCGCTTTTGAAAGTGTCATCGCCCGCCCATCGGTCGAGTTCGCCTTCGACCGGATCGGGATTTTCACCAGGCGCGCGGAATGTGCAGACGTAGTCGGGAATTCCTTGGCGCGACATGCAAGAGTCCTTGACGATCTGCTTGTGGAGCAAGCCGAGCGCCTTTGTTCTTTGCATAGCCGTGACAGGATCTTTCCAAATGACGACTTCGGAATGATAGATCCATCCTGCCTTTTCATGCGCTCGGATAATTTCGCCGCGAAAGTCCTCGATGCCAATATATCCATGCTTGGTTTTCGATGTAGGCAAGTTCATGCAATGGACGCTTGTCAGTCGTCCTGGCTTTGTGGCGCGCAATATCTGACTGATCAGGAATGAGTAGTGTTGGAAGAATTCCGAATTACTGCGGCTGTTGCCCATGTCGCGCTCGCTGTTTGAGTATGTGTAGAGGCTGGCGAACGGCGGGGAGTAGACAGAAAAGCCAATGCTGTCGTCTGGCAGTGAAGGAATGATTTCGACTGAATCGCCATGATAGGCGTTCCAGTTCGCGGCGGATTGTTGGTTGATGCAGTTCATAAAAATGCGGGAAGTTTCATTTCCATTTTAGGTTTGTAGCTCTTGTCCACGCGAGTCGTGCCTCGGATGTTCTCGGCGTTCATGTCAGCCATGTGTTTGACCATCATTTCAGCCATGCGTTTCGAGTCGGATTCCTTGCGGTTGATATTTGAAACAACTGCGCCCTCAAGTGATGACGTTACGACGTAGCATTGAACCTCATTTTTCTGGCCGAATCGCCAGCATCGACGCAATGCCTGGTAGAATTGCTCGTAGGAATCAGAAAGTCCCGTGAAAGCCATATGAGAACAGTGTTGCCAATTTAAACCCCATCCGGCGATGGATGGTTTTGTAACCAGACATCGGGTTTTACCTCCTGAAAAGTCTGCCAAGCTCTTTTCCTTCAATTCAATTGAGTCGCTGCCTTTGACTTCAACGGCGCCATTAATCGCGCTTTTGAGCGCGGCGGATTCGCTGTTCAGGTCACACCAAACGAGCCATGGATGATCGGTGCTGTTGACTATATCGGCCACGGCATTGACGCGCTCATTTACGCTATGCTGGCGCGCCTGGCGACGTTCCTGCATCGTGTGCGCGTCGAGCGCGAATAGCATCCCGTCAGCTTCGATAGTGTTTTCAACTGTGACCTGGTTTATGTGGCATGGCGGAAGTTGAAAGTTGCCGTCTGAATATCCCAGGTCGGAAGGCTTTCGGATCATCACGGCCCATTCGCACATCCATCGCCAGAATTCCGATTCCGCGTGTCCCTTCAAACGCCATTTCTGAGTTTCGCCGCCATCGTGAACGAAGAAATGAGAAAGCATGTCGGTCCGCGTCATGGCGCCGAGGAATTCGGAATGGTTGCCTAGCTCCATGAAGTCATTCGGCGCAGGCGTTGCGGTCGCCGCCAGTCTGAAAGGCACACAGCTCCAATCGTCGATTACTTGGTTTCGGAATTTGCCAGTGTAGGATTTGAGAATTGATGATTCGTCCAGCACGATCCCTTTAAAATTGTCAGGATCAAAATGGTGGAGCATCTCGTAATTGGTGACGGAAATCGGAGTTTCGCCATCATCGGCGCGGAGATATTTAACGCCTTCGATGCAAAACTTTTTTGCTTCTCGACATGTTTGCGCTCCGACTGCAAGCGGCGCAACAATGAGAACGCGGCCAGGAACGTGATTTGCCCATTCCAATTGCATGGGAGTTTTACCAAGTCCGCAATCGGCAAAGATCGCAGATCGGCCTCGTCGCAATGCCCATTTCACAATGTCCTGCTGAAACGGGAAAAGCGTATCGTTAATGCTATTGACATTGATGCCGCTTGGCTTGTCAGTGATGCGCTTGGTTGCGATGAATTCCTTGTAGGTCATAGCTGCTTGAACTCCTCTCTCGTTGTCGTGTCCTGATTACCCCTGATGCAATGCAGCAATTCCCTCTACAATCGCACAGTCCGAAAGACCTTCATTCAGAAGTTTCCATTCTTCGCCTCGGTCTTCGCGGATCGCGTAAACGATCCCTGCATTTACTGCTTCATATCCGTATTTTTCGTCAAGCGATCCAATTTCTTTTGCGGAAATTCGGAATGTTTCAGTGTTCATGGTGGTGTTCATGGTGGTGTTCATGTGAGTTGTGATGCCCCTATTTCTACGCCCCTCACAAAAACTCTGCAAACATTTTTTTGAGTTTTTTTAAATTGGACACAAAAAGAGCGTCCGGCCTTTCGACGGGACGCTGTTGTGGGACCGACAGGAACGGAATTAAACGTCAGATCATGTTCGCTTGCCGGTGCATTCGCCATGCTGCGCCGCCAAACCAAACAACTGCCTTGAACATGATCCACCGCCTCCACCAAGGAACACCACTTGCAACCATTCCATCGTGGAAAATGGCATCCGCAACGCGCTTAGTGAACATGCCAGTCTGATAAAGGTAGTCGTGAATAACCGCAGCTTTTCCCCACGGCCCTGCCGGCGAGTAAAGCCAATGGAAAGCGCGAGGAATGCTGGCAAAGTCGGTGAGGAAATCCGCAGGAACTGTGATGACCAAAGGGGTGTTCATACTTCGAAACACAGTCGTTCCTGGTGCGGCGTCAGGATCAACAAATTCAATACTGGCTTGGGATTCGCCTAGCTGGTAGCGAAACGTTTCGGCAACACGCCAATCTGCGCCGTCGTAGTGCTCAACGATCAGTGAATCTAAAAACTGGCTCATTCAATGCCCCTCTCTACGCGCCTGCTCGATGCGAATGTCGGTGATTTCACGTTCTAGGTTTTTGTCCTGCTCATAAAAAGTCTCAACATGCTTGTCCATGCGTCCAATGAAATCAGTCATTGACCGGCTCATATTTTCGACCTCCGATGTGATAGCTGTAATGGCGTTCTCCATTTCTGCTTTGTCGGCTTTTTTGGCAATCGCGGTGTTTAAGGTAACAATTTCCTCCTGAACCATTTCACGCAGGTCTTTCCGAATCGACTGCTCGAATGAACGAATTCTCGCTACAAGTCCAAGGATCAACGTCAAAGCTGTCCCAACTGCTCCTATACTCGCCCAGTCTTCCATTTTTCATAATTCTCCGAATGACGTTTTACCGTTCTGCTTTATCTATGGTTTCACGATTGCGCCGGCAGCCTCACCGATCACGCCGCCCAGTGCATCGCCGCCCGCTTTCAGTCCGTCAGAATCGACGCTCTTTTTCTCGGCATCGACTCCAAATTTTACACTGTGAATCAGGTTTGTCTTACCGTCCACAATTGCGCTGTAGTCATACTCCCCTTGGAGCTTTGCGGCCTCACTTTTACCAAACAGGCTGTAGCTTCTAGTACGGTCCTTGTGAACCAATTCACCCGCTGCATTGTAGTGGTGTGAGGTATGAAGCCTAGAATGACAACCCGTCAAAGTTGCAACGGCGACAATAAAAACAGATAGCTTTTTCATTGTTGAATTTTTGTTTTACGCGGACGCCCGCGCTTTTTTTGAGGTTCAGGTTTAGGCGCTGATTCCGGCTCTGAGATTGGTTCCACAGCATCCGGCAAAGTGAACGAATCAGAAACAGACGCAGTCAGGAAACGCGCTGCGCTGCCTGCCATCAAAACCATTTCCTGCTCATCGTCAGAAATGGTCATAACTACGGGCTTTGTTTCAAACTCGCAAATGATGCGCGCTGCATAATTGTCGTCCTTGTGGAATTGTTCAGGCTTCAAGGGTTGGCGGTAAACGTCGCCAATCCGGTAAACCTGACCGTCTGGAAGTGTTATTTTTGTTTTCATGGAAATCAGTTGAACCAGATCCTAACGCGACCTGCCGCGCCATTTCTTGAGGTTGTGTCGCCGCCGCCACCACCACCAGGGGAGGATCCATCCGTGCTAGAACCGCCTCCCGCTCCGCCTCCACCGCCATTTGGAGCATAACCACCGCTGCCGCCGTTGTTCTGGCCGGCAATTCCATCAAATGTAATTTGGCCCGTGCCTCCGGTTCCGCCTGCGCCTCCCGTGAGATTTGTAGCGGTTGCACCGCCATTGGCTACAATTGTCGTGCTGTTGAAAGTCGAATTGTTTGCTTCGGCTCCTACTACGCACGCATAAGCAGTGGACGCTGCCGTCATAACATAGCCAGCCGCGTATTCACCGCCACCGCCGCCACCCCAGTTTACGCTACCGCCGCCTCCACCGCCGCCGCCGATGCATTCGACCCACACGCAACGAATCGCTGAGGGACTCACCCAATTGGGAGAACCGGCGACATCAAAAGAGACATTCTTTGAAAAGACATCTCCAGGCTCCTTCACGATGCGAACGTCATCAAAAAAGATGTCAGTTGAAGAACCTGGATCGGTTGCGGTGTCGCCGCCCAACAGTCGCACCTTGAAAAAGCAGGCATCGCTTGGAACCTGCGCGCCACTAAAGCATTGCGTCCATGCCGTCGGGCCGGAAGTAGAATTGAAAATGTCCGTTGATGTCGTCGTGCTGGCAGTCTGGTCGTCCTTATACCAATACAGAGTCACTGTGTTTTCAACCCCATTGGCTGCGCTGACTTTCATCTTCCAAGCCAGAAACACAAAGTCACTTTCGCCTATTGTTATGAAATCGTCCGTTTGAATATATCCGCCGCCATTACTTGCTCCGCTCGGATGCGTGATCTTGAAACCATTTTGCCCGTGCGTTTGTTCTCCGCTGGTGCTGGTAAGCGCATAGGTTCCCCCGCTTCCGCTCGCAGTCCAGCTCCAGTTTGAAGGCGTATTGGACGCGCCAACAGTTCCCTCCTCAAATGAGCCATTTAACAAGCCAAGATTCCCCGATGCTCCGACGCGGTCATTCAGGTCATTTAAGTTTTGAATGACTGGATCAACAAACAGATCCTTTGTGATCGGTTTACCCGCGTCGTGTTGTGAATCGGTTTCAGTTAGCGTTGTCCAAGCCATGATTTATTCAGGGTAATGTGCTTCAAAGTATAAAACCTGGCAAATAGGAATCTTTGTCAGCGTCCACGGCTTTTTTCTGATCCGTGGCGATGTAAACGACATTCTGTCTTGCCCATGAGAGAATTGCTTCCGTTGGCTCCCATGAGGAATTCCACGTCAGCGCGCCGGAACTGTAGCCTGTCAGGTGCGAAAATCGCGTTGGAAGGATATCAGTCGAATCGACAATAAATCCGCACTCCCTGCCGTGTTCGCGATTGCGTTGGCAGACCAGTTCAACGATGGGCGCAGAACTTCCGAAACTCGCATTGACTTCCAAGATTTCAAGCACTTCGTCGAAGCCGCGGCGCGTTTCAGTCACTCGGATTTGATCGCCAGGGAGGTATTGAAGCGCAGTGTGCGGCATGGTGATATTAAACACCTTTTGTTTTGGTCCGCGCATCATCACACGCCGCTGAGCCCAGATCGTGGCGTCATTGTTGAATGACAATGCGACTTCCTTGTCTTCAATCGTTTCCGCATTGTCGCCGGCAATGTAACGGAATGCTGAGTCTGTATGCGCAATGGTCTGAAAATACCCCTCCTGCATTCGTTCGCCAAACTTGGCATTGGATTTGGTAATCTTCTTTTCCGTTACCGTCTCAATGTTCAGTGCAAGATAGTCGCCGCGGTCGCCATCAAGCCATGTTGCCGTTTCTCCAGCAACGGGAAGGAACCTGCCAATTGTCCATTGTCCAGTCGCATCGCTGAATGCGTAAGTTCTAGCGGCCTCATTAACTTTTCCAATTGCTTCCAACGCAGAGATTTCCTCGTTGATGTAGAGCGACACTTCCGGGGCATACTTTGGACGTCCGTAACGAGATGTTCCAATTGTCATCTCACTTTTGACATTGGCGAATGCGGAAGTGTCCAGCGATGTCTCGCCGATGTTATCCAGAATCTTCTCAATGACATCCGGCGCGCATGACATCAGCCAGCCGTTGGCGTCCTTCATGCCTTCGAAATCTACCGACAATTCGCGGTTGTCAGTCCAATCGGATGTCGCCAACGTGAATTCAGCATTCGCTACGTCCTGCGTTTCGGTCTGGACAACATTCCAGGCTTCCGTGTTTGCGTCCTTTACTCGCACTTCAAGAATTTGACGAATGGCGTGAGATGCAAGCTTGAACTTCCGGCTGCCAGGATCAATCGATGCTGCTTTCGCGCCATAGATCGTTCCAAACGCCAACGGGATCGGCTCCCCGTCCAGATCATTCAACATCGCCGGATAGGTGGCGCGGTCGTAACGCTCGACGGGAACGTTCTTTTCAGCCTTGCTCTTGAATTCGATCAACTCAAATTCGATTGCGTCCCGATTTACAGCCCATTTATCTATGAGCCATTTTCCAATTCGCTCATAGTCATTATATGCCATGGCAGTTCCATTGATATCCTCCGCACCGAGTAAAACGTTTACCTCCCCGCCGTGCCATTGGATATCAACGAGGTTGTCAAAGAATCCATCGGCGTTGGAGTAACTCAATGAGCCGCTGCCGATTTGAACTGGATCGCTGTAGTCTGGTTCAATCCGCAAACTCAGGTTAGGCACACTCAAAACGCGCGGATCGTAATGACGCGAATTGATGTTCTTCAGCTTGTTGGAAAACGTGAATTTGACAGTCGCAACAATCTCATTGTCAAATGGTGTTCCGCTGCCGCTTGAAACGTGAATCTTGAAGTTGGTTTCATCGTAATAGTAACTACCTGGGTTGCTCTCCACATTGGCAACGCTGGATTGACTGGTCAATGCCGCCCCGTCCTCTTTCACGCCGGTTACTGTAATCAAGTCTTGCGAGGCAATACCGTGATGGCTCAACGGGATTTCGTAAGTAATTGTCTGCGAGGTCGTTAACACCCAAGCGCGAAGCCACAACGCAGCCGAGTGTTCCACAAGGGACACCGTGGAAACATTCGATTTGGCTATTTCTTCAGCAAGGGCCATGATTTACGGAATTAAAGTCGCATTAGGATCGTATTCGGTCCAGCCAGACTCAACTTGATCTGGGCCGGTGATGCTGTAACGCTGTCGCATCCCGCGCTTCGTCTTTTGTCATGGCTAGAATTGGTCGTAGAATGGATCGTCCTTGTTGGCTAGGGCGGTTATCTCGGCGGCGGAAAGGGCGCGATCAAAAATAAAAGCGGGTCGCTCATTTTAAAGGTGATGAGTTGGGGTCGTTAGGCCAATTAGCGTCACCCACTGTCAAGCTGGCGTCGGCTTCAAGGCGGTTTGATTCTGCGCGAACAGCGTCGATCCACGTCCATGCTGCGGAATGGTCACCCCCATCGCGATGCATGTTCGACTGTTTCCACATTGGGTAGATGGAAAGAATCAACGCCTCCGCAGCTTCCTTGATCTCGGGGACACGTCGCGCTGCCGCTTCGTCCACTTCGCGTTGAGCTTGTGCTGCTTGTTCGGCGTTGTATTCCGCTTCTTCTTCCGGCGTCATCTCGCGAGTAACTCCGTTTTTATGTATTTTTAATGCCATAATTATGCTGCCCTTCCGTAGAGTTTTACACTGCCGCTTGTTCCCCAGTTTCCAGAGCTGCGCTTGAGCGAGATTCCCTGAACTGTTGCGTATGTGGCGTCAATGCCACCGACAGAGCGAGTCTGCGCAATAGTGCTGCTGCTGTTCCAATGATATATTTCTGCTGATGCCATTGGGTAGGTTGAACTAGACCATCTTGGGATTCTCATCTCCCCAAAAAACGGCCCCGCTGGATTATGGAATTTTGCGTGAATATAGGCTTGGGCTCCGACTTTGTAGTGGGTATCTTGCGCATTGCCCACGTCATCGCGAAAAATCTCATTCACGTTGTAAACGCCAGAGGTGATCCGACTACCATTGTCGATGACATACCACGTAGCCAAGCTGTTTGCGCTTGGCACAACTCCATCAAACACAATCCGAAACTCCTCAAAGTTCGTATCCGTCAGATCCGTGTAATTAACTCCATCGCCATCAAACTCAATGTAGGTTTGAGAGGCGCAAGCGACCTCCTCCAGAAGGGACCAAACGCCCCCGCCACTACCTGTAACAAGGTTCGACTTTTGAATAAACTTAGTTGTTCCGCTTGCCGCCTGTGTCGTATCCGACACATCGACAATCGGGATCTTGTCACCGTCCGCTGGGGTAGTGAGTTCCGTTAATGCTGAAATTTTTGTGTCTGCCATTAGGTTGCGTCCTCTGTTTGAATTTTTGAACTAGCGTCTTCTTGTAAAATGAAACTGCTTCCATCTTCTTGGAGTAAGCCAAAGTCTACACTACCCCCACCTCCTCTAAATTGCGCCCGTCGATGTGGTAGATATATTTGCA
>JAAOEI010000290.1_pt1 | contig 19860 bp, 26 predicted proteins | sample 7059261 | NCBI WGS metagenome assembly JAAOEI01 (sample SAMN14008812, study PRJNA610033) | viral metagenome | isolation source: viral particles filtered from seawater | place: China: Hangzhou Bay, Yangshan Deep Water Harbour | collected 2017-10-31 | reverse complement strand
CGAGATGGGGGAGAATACTGGGCAGGATTCGTGGACCATCGAGAAAGCAGAGTGGGTACTTGAAACTGTAGGTACCGGCGGCACCAAAGGACAAACCCAGTGTGACTTGTTTGAGGATCAGTCCGGTACTTGGACGAACATTGGTAATGTGTGGGCCGCAGTCAATATGGATGCGGTATCGGGGGATTTTACTCTGGTAACCACATCAATTGCTGATGGGGCGAACGGGCCCAAGATGTTGAAAATCACAGTACCGACAGCCGATACCGGAAGCCCGGCCCCATCCACCCTCTGGTACACCATTATGCTCAAGCGCAAAATCCAAGGTAGCTAATCATGGCACAGTCACCGTTCGCACAGAAGATGGGCGCCCAGTTGGCGAACCAAAATACATCTCCCGCTACCGCTGCGCCCGGCCAAGCACCAACACCCGTCTCACAGCAGCCAGCAACCGCCATTACCCCACCCCCGCCAGCGCCGGTTGGTCAAGCTGGAATGCCGATTCCGCCCAAACAATCACTCGCCCCACGCCCAGCAGGCATGGCTACTCCAGGGGGACTTCAACCTTCCCAGGGCGCTCTAGCGGCGGGAATGGCTAACGCCCCCCAGCCCGGTTCTCAGCCTACCATGATCGACGATCTATATGGGGACCTGATGAAGCAACACGAGGAATCGTGGGCCAACAAACAGCAATTGGCTGAACAGCAGGCGCGAGGGTACAATCGGCGGGCTATGGCAATGTCGGGCGCGGCAGGTAGGGGACTTGGTGGCGGATTTGCTCAAGCTATGGGTCAGGCCCGGTTGCAGGGTATGCAGCAAATGCTCGCCGCTCGTACCGGCCACGATCAGACCGGCCTCGGCATCAAGAAGGATTGGGCACAGTCGATGATGGGCGCCGATGAGCGACAGAAGGATCGGCAGCACCAGTTGGATATGCATGGTCTGGCGAATCCTGATCCGGCGGACGCGGGGGGAGGCATCGGAAATCAGGAAATCTTCACAGGGGGCGGTTTCTCTGGGGTGACGGGAATTAAGAATAAGTTCACTAAAGAGGACATCCACAACGATACATCATACCAGTCTGCCTTATCAAATTCTAAAGCTGTGTCAAATTATGCGCACGAGTACAACGGTTCAACGTTAAGTTGGGCCCGATCAGAAGGTCTCGATGCCGACCAAATTGACCAGCTTATTAATGAGTATGTCTATGACTACTGGAAGCGCGAGAATGGTTCCTGGCCCACTAACGAGATGATTGACGCCCACATGAAGCGTGTTATCCCGGAGACGAAAAATGCCCAATAACCACGAAGAACGCTACAACAAGATGCGAGAGCGCGTCGCCAATATGACCCAAGCCCGCGCCCAAGCCATGGCTGCTGAGATGGAGCGTATGCGTGCCACCGAGGCCCGGATGCAGCAGGAGCACGAGGCTGAGATGCAGAGGCTTACGCCCGGCATGGGTGACTACCAGCTCAAAGGTATGTCTACAGGGGCAACGCTGGGCTCTGCCTTTGGTCCGGTGGGTGCTGCATGGGGTGCCTTGGGCGGGGCAATTCTCGGTAAAGGCGCCGGGGCATGGGAGCGTAATAAGAACCGTAAAGGAGTGGATTGGGGTTGGAATATGGTTAAAGACATGCACAGTGTTAAACCGCTCCTTGATGCCCTTGTCGACCGACCACAGTCTAACATCCCAGCCGTAACCCAGGGAGCCGGGGCTATTGCCCGCGCTAGCCAACAGTCTAAAGCTAATGCCAATGCTGAGCGGCGGAATAAACTCCTCGAACAAATGTATTCGCAGCAGGGACAGCCCTCTGAAACACCGCAGCCTCGGATGGCAGAACTTCCGCCGGTACAGCAACCTCCCGCCCCCGAGCGAGACTACTCCACCTATGATGTAACCGACCCCGACATGATGGGCGATCGTGCTAGCTACGGGTACTAATCAATGGCCCCCACCCTAACCATCTTTCACCGCATGCTACAACAGCAACAGGCCGCCCGTCAACAGGAGCAGCAAATTGCTTTGCGTCGGCAGGAAGAGTCGCGGTATGCCCAAGAGCATATGATGAAGCAGCAAGAGTTCCTTGCCGCCCGTGAAGATGCACAGTGGGACAAAGAGCACAAGATGGCCGCCATGATGGGTGAGGCGCAGGCCAAGCGGGGGATGGCTATCGAGCCCCAGTTCTACAGCGACCCCCGATTGCAAGAAGCCTACATGATGGGCGGACTGAGCGGCGACTATGTGGCGGCCCGGGACGGTGTGAAGGATCAGATGGCTCGCGATGTTGAGGCTGGGAAGACGCAGCGCAAGATGGCTGACATCCAAGCCGACTTTATCACGCGCGAGGACAAACAGGCCCACGATAAGGATATGGCCGATGTCGACGCCAAGATTGCCAAGGCGCGTGCAGAAGGTAACCATGAGCTGGCTAAGAAACTGGAGCATGTGAAGTTCCGATATAACGCCGGTCTCAAACTTATGGGCAAGCAGACTATGCAGCCCGAGGCGGGGCAAGAAGTTCTGCCGCAAGATGCTTGGAAGACACCGTTTAGCCGTGTCGAAGTTGCGCCAGGCGGCGGGGTTAGCTTGGGCGGTCAGAGGTTGGATGTTACAACCATTGAGCAAACGCAGAAGCGGATTGAACGGCTCATGGAATCTGACAAGATGGCGAAACGTATGAAGCCCAAGAAGTACAATAAGATTTTGGGGTGGTTGTCGAAAGCTAAGCAGGCAAAGATTCCTACAGAGCTAATACATAGTCTGCCAATCGATGCTACTATAGACGGTGTGCGTAGAGGATACACTTTACCGGAGCTAATGGGGGCCATGGGTGGCATGAGTAATTTCGTGGTACACTCCGTACCTTTGGAAGCCTTCAGTGCCGACTCTGATGATGCTGGCGCGGAGGATAGTAACCCGCAAGATAATCCACCAACTGCAAAAAAAGGTAAGACGCGCGCCGAAATGTTAAAGGCTGCTCGTGAGCGGGCGCGTAAACGTGCCGGTAAGTAATCCGACATGGAATTTAATGAGGAAGAGGCGTTTAATAAGGCGTTGCTGGAGGGGATCCGCAACGGTTATGTGCGCGTTGAGGAGAGCGGGAATTACACAGACAACCGTCCCGGCGGCATGGATTGGATAAACGATAGGTTCGCCGAACTAAAGACTGAACACTATAGTAAGCGTGCTACTGACGTACAGCAAGCGTTGAGCAAAGGGGTAGTTCGCGATAAGGACACTAAGCAGTGGGTATTAGCGAGCGGCGATGTTGATCGTGCGGCATCACTACAACGGGACGAGTCCATCGAAAGAAAGATCCAGCAATTCTCCACATGGTACGCAGGCCAGGAAGAGAAGATGGATAACTATACTCTGACTGATGCGCGAGAGCAACACATTAGTGAGCTTGCTGAGCAGGACGCTGTACGCGCCGGGTGGCTAGTAAAAACTGGGGAAGATACCTACGACGAGGCTAAGCCGGGCGGGTGGGACTACTACGAGAAGCAGTACGCCCACATGATCCGTGGAGACGCCGTTATGCGAAAGCGTCTCGCCAAAGCTACCAAAATGGGGGCTAAGGGGGCGGGGGTCTATATTCCTTACATCAAAGCCCTCGATACGGTGATGGACGATCCTCAGCGCTATATCAACATTCAAACTGAGATGCATAAGGCACAGGCCGAGGGTAGAGATCCAGAGCTATCTCCTGGCGATGCGGCATTCTATAGTGAGGCAGAGGACCTTGTTAGGCGGGCTATCAATGCCGAAGTTATGCTTACTAACATCGCAACTGAGACCCTTAAAAAGGCTACAAACGCCTATGAGGCTGCCTCGCTGGTAAAGCAGCAGGATATTCACAAGCAGCGCGATAAGCACAAGTTTGCTGAGATCCTGATGGTCAATCACCCCGACCTCTACGGTCCCATCTACCAAGACATGGCCCAGGTGGGCGCCGATGTTGAGGGTAAGTACGGGGTTCATGGTGGGGTCGTTGGAGTTGTGGCGGACGTGGCCAACATTGCACCGCGAGCTATCCAAACCGGTATGGCAGCGTCGCTCAAGGGTGTGGACTATTCCAAGATCCCCAAGATCACCCTCGACGACTATAACGCGATAGGCGAAGAGAGGAAACAGGAAGCTGAGCGTGAGAAGACCCAATACTGGGACGTTTATGGAGGGGCCCTTAAACCCACGCCGATGCCACGAACAGGCGCCTCTCGAGTAGCGGGGTTGCCATATGAATCGCTCAAGGATGCCTCAATCTGGGAGGGTATCAAGGGCGGGTTTGCCGGTGTGTTGGCGGGCGAGGCCATAAACATTGATCGCGAGTTCGACCCTAAGATCCTTAAAGGTTTTGACCCGCGCAAGGGGGACAAGCCCCGCAATTTGGCGGAGGTAATCATCCAGGGTCAACTATTCTACTCAGACCAGGCCCGTGGAATTGTAGCTGAGATGGGGATTACCGAGGACGCGAAGAACTACGACGAACAGGTCGCGCAAGTTTACGCCAAGCTGATCGAGGAAGACGCTCTCGGCCCCCTCATGAATCACCCCAAAGCTTTGCAGATTGGGTTTGAGATCCTAGCCTCATTTGGTATGGCCAACGCTACTCTCCCCGCCAAACTAGCGGCGCAGAAATATGTGGGCGGCGCTATCAAACACGGTATGCGAGAGGTTAGTAAGAAGAGCCTAGTTCTCCGCGAAGCCGCCAAGCATCGAGAGTTGACCCGATCTGAGAAGATCATCAAGAAAACCGGCGAGGCTGTTCGCGAAGTTGTGGATGGGGTTTACTTTGCCCCCGGCTACTGGCTATCCGCCGCCGACGAAGTTGAGCTTGCCACACTACGTCATGCGGGGGATGTGAAGCACGCCCAATCATTTCTCGACAAGGCCGCCAAGGTTGAGCTTGATGATCTGCGTAGGCACGTTCCGATTGAGACCGCCGAGGATGCCGCTGTTCTTATGAAGATTTACGAGGGTACCAAGGTCACCGATGGAGATATACTCGAGCTGTTCCACGAAGGCCTCATGTCCGCCCGAATGACCGACTACTTGACACGGCAGAAGAAATTGGTGGCCGCTCATCAGGATGAGTATCGCCGGATTATGGATGAGTTTGGCAAACGCTCCATTGAATCTGGTGTGTTTACTTACGTGGATGCCGACGACATCAAACAACTCGGTGAGTTACGAGATAACTGGGTCTCCCACTCCCTCCGCAAGGAGGGAATCATGCCGAGTAAGATCTCAACCATCAAATCAACCAAGGCCCGTGATGTTGTTCAGCGAACTGGGGCCGAGGGCTATGTTGAGGATGTGTTTGCCCAAGGACACCATGTCATCGACCGCCGCCCCATTGCCGAAGCTGCGTGGCTAGACCGCACCGCTGAGGCCCTGAAGGAGTATGACAAGTATGTTGTGGCTCCTGATGTAGGTAAGATGAAGTGGGCGTCGAAGGCTGTCAAGGGGCGAACGAAGGGCTACAATTCCACCGCCTCAAAGTTCAAAGTGGCCCGTGCCGATGCTATTCAGGCCAAGGCAATCTACGATGATGTGCGGGCCCAACTATCAAAGCGGGCAAGCGACCATGCCAGGAAGTTGAAGGGTGTTGAACAGAAGCTGGCACAAATGTTGCAAGAGGGTGCGGACCCGGCCCTTATTCGTGCGGAGCTTAGCAAAGTTGGTAAGGCCCGTAAATGGTGGGAGACCGCTGCCGCTGGTACAGACGAGGCCGTTACAATGGCTCTCCGCAAAGCCAAACTGCCTGACGTAGCCAAGCCTAGGATCGGAGTTCCAGGTATCAAAGCGCCCGATATGCGCGGTCTGGGCGGGTTCGGAGTGAAGACTAGGAAGGCCGCCGAGGATGCCGCCAATAAAGCTCTGGCGGCCAAGAGTCTAGGCGAGAAACTTCAGGCCCGCCGAGTAAGTCTTGAAACTGCGCGGGCGGTTTATAACGCCGAAGTTAACCCGCAGGCATTGCAGCGTTTGGCAAACATTCGGCGGCTTGAGAACGGCATCGACCCCCGCGCTTTGGACGGGTCTCTGGTTAAGATCAAAGACTACATCAACGCAATGCGTCTACCCGCAGGGACTGACCGTAAGGTACTCCACCGCCGTATCATGGAGGGGATGACAGATGTGGGGCACAAGATCCACTTCGACGGGTACATGGATCCGTTTATTCTCGATACTCTAGTTCATGGGCTGGTCAAGGCACCGGAACTGCACAAATCCCTCCAAATTATAGGGAGCACTGTAGCAGCCATTAATGCTACAATGCGCAAGAACGTTACTTTAATGGGCGGAGTAACCTTTCCACTAAATACGGCGCAGGGCATGGTAGCGATCCCCCACCTTGCGCACGGTATGCCAGCTACTGCAACTAATCTTCCTGTGGCTATGCTTGCTACGGGAGCATTACTTACGGGACTTGGGAAGAAGGCTTTCCTCAGGGGACGTATTGTAGGTTACACCGAAGATGGCGTTGCAGTGACATTGGAGATGCTGGCTAAGGAGATGGATAACGTAGCCCTTACAGGTAAGGCTGGCGCTCTTGGTCGTATGGGTGAAGCGGGCTCAGACCTACACATCCGCCTTGAAACGGCGGGTCTCAAAGAAACGCGGAAAATGGCGGACCTTTTGAACCCCGCCAAGGTTGTGGTCGGCCTCCACGACGCTTACGCCACAGGCATGGCTAAGCTAATTGAATTTATGGACACATCACAAAAACTCTCCATGCTGCTGGCCGAGTTGGAGGGTAAAGTCATCAACCGCCAAAATCTCCTCGTCGCCATTGATAGGGTAGCTACTAAAGGTGGTGGATATCATCGCATAGGTAGGTGGGGAGAGACTGTGGGGCGCTACGGTATTAATTTCATTGGGTGGCAGAAACAGCAGATGCTGCTCCTTATGGAAGGGATCTACAAGCGCCCTGACCGTGTCATGTTGGCGCAGCGCCTGGTAGACTACCACAACCTATCGACTACTAGCGGAGAATTCCGGGGTGACGAGTCGCTTCCACAATATTTACGTGGTGGTTTGCGGATTGAGAACGATGCCCTTGATGAAATGGCGGCCGCCTTTGGGTTGGGCGACAGGTGGTTCACAAAAACAGTGTTGCCCGAATTGGGTGTTGACGAAGATATTTGGGGAACCTCAGATATCTACGCCATCCCGCAGGATATGCTGGGTACACTCCGTGGATATACTGGCACCGAGGCCGACTTCTCGATGATGTTCTCGGCCGCCACTAATTTAGCCATTATGGTTATTGGGGCTAAGTATGATGTGCCCGGTACGCCCGATCTTCCGGTTGTTAGTATTGACCCAGAATTCATGCAAATTGTGGAGGACATTGCAGACAATAAGAATTTTAAAAATACCGCCACCTATTTTTTAGAGTCGTTGGGAGATCGGGGCAGGTCCCAGACGATGGAGTGGTTAAAGACTGTTTACACCCCGGCCATATTTAGGAAACTGGCTCAGAGGGGAATTTTTAGAGACGACAGCAATCTAACAATGGATCAGCGTAGACAGCGACAGAAATCAAGGATTCCGGGTCTTTACATGAGTGAGCGCCACAAAGAACTAAATCGTCAACTAGGTCTTGGACTTGAAGAAGTAAAAGAACCGCAGGCGGTGGGTTACGAATAACTGGTATACTACAAGCAAATGGACCTACCCACGATTAAGATGCTGGCGACAGCGCTGGTCATTTGGACCGGCGGCGGGGCCACGGTGGCTTACCACCTATTCACCCCACGCTCTGAAGCCAAGCTAATCCAGGCCGAGGTCAAGAGTCTGAAGGAAGACGCCAGAGAAATCAAGGACGGGCAGCGGCGGATTGAGGATCGGCAGATCCAAATCATCCGTAAGCTCGGAGAGTAACATGGAACTAGTTGAAATCATTAGCGGCTTGCTAGCCATCGGGGGTGGGCCCATTGCTGTGGCCGCCGCCCTGTGTACCGCCGCCATTCGTATCTATCAGACCCCCACGGTGGAGGCTCTCCTCCCCGAGAAGGCCAAGTTTGCGCGGCTCCCTTCGGCCCTGAAGGTTGCTCTCCCCTTCCTCCTCGCCTTGCTGGGTTCGGCCTTAGCTGCCGTTGCGGGGGGAGCCGCCTTGGTTCCTGCACTTCTTGCCGCCATCCCGGCTGGTCTTGGGGCCATCGGCCTCCACCACGGCACCAAGAAGCTGGGTGAGCTTGAAGCCAAGAGCCGCCATGAGACCTACAAACCCTCCCCCTTTCGCAAAGTCGGTACCATCGTGGTGCCCATTCCCAGCCCTGAGCGGCTGGCTAAGATTCGAGGTAAATGATGGCACGCGGAGACATTCTTCATCACGCCGATGCCCAAGAGACTTTGACTGCCGGAAGTACCGCGACTGTGGTTCAAGGCGGCGGCTTTGCAGGTAGTATCCACGGGCCAGTAAGTCTTGTGATCCGAGCCAAGGGTGGGTATGCCGCAACTAGCTCAGGAGCTGGTCAAGGGAACCCGGTTGAGATCGTACTCACCGAGTATGACTCTGCTGGCAACGCCTACCCTGAAGTCTACATGGCACCCGGGGACTTCAACCTCAAGTTGGTTCTGCCGGTATTCTCCACTACCCCATTTGGAACCAATGTTTGGAAACTCGAGGTCAAGAACAACGGTCAGACTACAGCCAGCGAAGTGAAGCTGAACGTTGATGTGGTCGAGGGCATTCTTGACAAAGAAGTCAGCTACACCTTGTCGACTGCATATACTTTCACCGGCGCTAGCGTTGTTAATACAAACTACATTGTAGGTGGGTTTACTCGCCCAAGCCAGCCCACTGCCGGTCTCCCGTCCACTAGTGCGACGAACGGTGTATTGTACTTAAAAAATGGTGGGTCAGGTGCCTTGACGCTGCGTACTTTAGCAATTTTTCCGAAAGACGAGAGCGGCGCTGAGGTTAGTTACCGTGGCGATATTGCCGGGTCTAGTGCCGCAGCCGGGGTTCTTACCAGCGCTACCATCGGTAACTCACAGAATAAACACTTAACAGTTGCCGTCTATGCCTCCAACACACTGTTTGTTGACGACGAGTACATCCTACTCTCCATGCTCTACTAATGCTTTCCGCCCTCCACCTCGTTGACCACAGTCGCTACCGTAAGCGGCCTATGGACTTGGTGGATAGGGTGGTGTTTCACCGCAGTCACCTGAGCGAGACCCTTGAAGAAGACGTTGAAGCATTCGCCGACACCAGCCCAAGGGCAGCGGGGTCGTACACGGGGGGCAAGTACCCCTATCACTTCAAGGTGGGTAAGCTCGGCCACTCCGTGGTGGTACTTCCGCTCCATCTCAGCGCACCTGGCGCGGGCTCTCGGTACAACAAGCGGTCAATTCATGTTGCGGTGCATGGTGATTTTCGGTCCCACCCTCCCACTGATCTTCAACTGAAGTCCTGCGCCTCGTTGGTGGTATACTTAGAGGGTAGGCTGGACCGCAAGCTCAAGGTGTTCGGCCACACTGAGATGCCGGGAAGCAGCAGCGACCCTGACAAGCAATGTCCCGGCCCTCTCTTCCCCCTCGACTTGCTTCGGAGTATGGTTGATGAGCTATCGTAACGCACTAATGAACGCCATTGCCGGGCACCTCGGGTACGAACCAAAGGATCGCAGGAAAAAGATAGACTCCCTCATGCAGAGGGCCAAGTCAAACAAGTGGCTGTCTGATATGACCGGAGAGTCAACCTTCTCAACCGAAAGCGGTCAGTATGAGATGCTGGGGGATCGGACAGCCCCGAAGGAGGACAGCTTCGACAAGTACAAATACGGGCTCCTAGACGGGGTTTCCCCCGGAATTAAAGAAGCCTTCAGCGGGGCGGTTTATGAGGAAGCGCAGCCCGGAGTCTTTATGAGCATGGATTCTACTCCGGTACTCGAGCCCGAGGACTTCCAACCGCTGGACGTAACCGACGACGAGCTGCGCTACTTCATCAAGAATACTCGCAAGCGCCGCGATCCCCGACTGGGCCCCGACTTCGAGGAGTAGGGTTGACAAGTGCCCGATAGTGGGGGACAATTGGGATATGGAACAAGCGCTAATCATCAACGACGTTCACCTTCCCTTCCACGATAAAACCACTTGGAGGCTATTTTGTCAAGCCGTGAAGAAACTCCAGCCTGGCTACGTGATCTTCAACGGAGACATCTTGGACATGCACAATGCCTCGAGGTACCCGAAGTCCCGTGGTGGCAACCAGCTCTTGAAGAAAGAAATCGCCAAAGCCAACAAGATCCTCGACCGCTTCGCATCCATGCTCCCACCCCATACGGAGGTCCACTGGACCAAGGGGAACCACGAGGCTCGGGTGGAGAAGAGGATCATGGAGGAGCTACCGGAGTTCGAGGGGTTGTGTACATTGACCTCTCTCCTGAAGATTGAGGAACGGGGCTGGCATTGGCACAACGAAGCCGTCAAGATTGGCAACACTTGGTTCACCCACACGACAGGAAGAACCGGCAAGAACGCCTCCGCCCAAAGTCTGGACGACTACGGAGCAAACATCGCGGTCGGTCACGGGCACGGCGCGGGCCTAGTGTTTCGGAACACGGTCGAAGGTCAGATCCAATTCGGGATGAGTAACGGCTACGCCGCCGATCCTACCGCTGAAGCCATGAACTACCGTGAGACCCGCCGAGCCAGGCGTGAGTGGACCCACTGCATTGGATCAGTTGACATTGCACCTGATGGCACTTGCTGGCCCCACATTCACCCCATCATCGGACGGCGGGTAGCCATTCGAGGGCAGTTGTTCAAGGTATGAAAACCTTTCAGATAGGTTCAGTCAAGTGGGTAGTCTTTGAGACCAACGAGGCGAATGATGACCTCTTGGGCGAGGCTATCTACGACCGCAGCCAGATCTGGCTGTATCTCAATGAGATGAGTTCGCGCACTAAGAATGAGATCCTCTGGCACGAGGTGGTCGAGGCAATTAATGAGCAGTTTGAACTCAACCTCGACCACCACCAAATCACCGTGCTGGGTGTAGCCCTCGCTCAGATCGACGAGACTAGAGAGTAGGGGATTCGTCGGGGTACTGCTCCCCAGTACTGCACTTGTTCTTCTTGAAGTGCCAGCCATTCTTGCCCCGCACTTGCAGGCCCATGACACACAGGTCGGTGTCCGCATTGGCCCAAATACACATCTGGTACCCCTCGCCCCATGAGACGACACACTGGTGCAGGCTAGCGTTCCAGTAATGGTAAGCTGGGGGCTGCAAGAACCCCTCCATCAGGTTGGGATCGTAGACCATCGACAGGACGCCGACCGGCTCTCGAGGCTCCTCAGCCTTCTTCTCTTTCGGCACTTCTTTGGGACCGGATGCAAGTGTGGCGGCCAATAGTGCTGCGAGAATAGTCTTCATAGGGGCTCCTAGTTTGGGTGTATGTTTAGTGTATCACATCGCCGCCTGCCATGTCACCCACCCACAGAAAGCTGCCCAGACTAGCATGATTGCTGCTGTGATTAGCATTCCTCACCCTCCGATCTGAGGCGCTCAGTATTCACATTGATATACGCCGCCCCCCTCAACTCAGCGAAGAACTGGCGGATAGCCTTGGCGATCTTCCGCTCTTTATAAGACGGTATCATATCCTCACGGTATGCGCAGAACACGACTGGACCTTCCCACCGCCAAGCATCGGTATATACCATCTCAACTTTCTTCGCCGCCTCCAGGGCCTTCTCATAGGTTGGGTAGGTACTGGGTGTGACCCCAATCCCCAGGCTAAAGTTCTCAACCACACCAATCCACCTCAGTGACACAACACCACCTCCGAATCTGTGGCCGTCTCGCCGGTCTCACGATCCTCATACTCATTGGTATACACCTTGGCCTCCTTGATGATCCATCCCATGTTGTCAGCAACATCTAGGTCACCATGGCCCCCCATTACGAGGGCGCCTAGTTCTGCATAGAGTTCTTTAACTGTCATTCAAATGCCTCCATATCTCCCCAGTTGTACCCCCAGTCCGCATCAGTGCGGAACGTGAGGGCAATGTTGTTTAGCTCCACTACCTGTGTCATAGCACGCTCCATCTTGGCGCGCAAGATATCTTTATCCGGCCCCTCGCATACAATCTCGTCGTGAACCTGGAACAGAATCCGCTCATCGGGGCCAAGCTCTGCATCGAGGGCGAGGATTGCCCGGTTAACCAACTGCCCCGCCATCCCCTGAATGGGGAAGTTGAGCGCCTTGGTGGGCTCGACCTTGCCGAGGTGGAAGACCTCCCGCCGCCCCGATAGCACCTCCTCAACATGACCCACCAGCGCCGCATCTCGTAGCCACCTCTCCTGCCACACCGCCAACTCGGGGTGCCCACTGAACCACCGCTCGATAACCTCAACGACGTCGGCGAGGGTAATGTCGGGGCTCTCGATGCTGACTGTCTCGTGGATCTTCTCGGCCCCAGCCCCATAGTTCAAGCCATAGACTACGTTCTTAGCCAGCTTATAGCGGGGGTCCTTCTTGGTAATCGTGGGGTCCTCGAAGATGTCGCGTGCATTCTCAAGGTGGATGCTCTTGCCCGCCCGGTACCACTCGAGGATCTTCTGGTCCCCCGCCAAGATACCGATGATCCCCAACTCTAGCTGGGAGTAGTCGACGGCCACAAGGACATTGCCGGGGCGGGCCTTGAACAGAGACCGCATGAGACCCTTGGGTATGTTCTGCGCGTTGGGATCACTTGATGACCAGCGGCCGGTCACTGTGCCATAGATCTTCCACGTTGGGTGAACGCACCCATCCTCGCCCACATCGATGCCGTTGACATAGGTGGCGAGGAGCTTGGTGTACTCTCGGTATTTGTGGATAGCGTCGGCGGCGGCACGAACCTGCTCATCGGAGGAGCCACGGTACATCGCCAGGCTATTCTTGCCCAGCTTCGGCGCCCCCTTCTCGGTGTACTCGGTAACTGGTAGCCCCCAGTCCTCAAAGAACAGGGTCTTCAGATCATCATGCTGACCGTTGGCCCCCAGGTTCGGGTATGGTTTGCAGGGCGTGGCTATGTGGTAGCGATCCCCAATCTTGGGGGTGGGGCTGGACTCGGCAGCGGCGGCCCGCTTCTTACCTGTCAGCCCACGCAGCCAGGGGTCGTGGACCACAGTCTTGGGCGCGCCGTACCGCATCTTCTGCCCGCCCACCGCCTCAAAGAAGGCGGCCCGTGCCTTGACTATCTTGCCCTCGAGGGCGCTCCGAATCTCCGCCCGCTTGGGGAAGTCCATCGTGACCCCCACCTTGCGCATTCGCATGGCTAGGTCTTGGAGCAGCATGAGTTGGTCGTAGTTCTCCTGGGTTCGGTAGCCCTCCGCCACCAACCACTCCTGCACCACCGCCAGGTTATGGCCCGCCGCACAGTCCTTAGCATTGTAGACGCGGAGGGTCTTGGGATTGCGGGCGGTGAACTTCTCACTCCCCTTCAGCTCAGTGTCCCCGCTGAACCGCGACTTCCACTTCTCGGCGGGGAAGATGGAGGTCATGCAGAACTCTAGGTCGTGGGGTAGCTGGGGGGCGATGGCCGCATGTTGTAGCAGGGTGTCAAAGTCAAACCCCTCGACCTCATAGCCCCGCGCCTTGAAGCTGAGCATGTCGTGCTGCCCGTTGTGCATCGAGAGTTTGATGTCGGGGTCGGCGAGGATGGCCAGGTACAGCTCCCGAATCTCGGGGTCCTGACAGCCGGGGACCTCGCCGTACTTGTTGTTGCGGTAGGTCTCCCACGGGATTGAGATAGCCACCCGCCCGTCAGACACACCCACGCACATGAGCTTGGCGAAGATGGGGTCAATGCCCTGGGTCTCCACGTCGATGCCCACGATGCGGGGCTTCTCACGTAGTATCCGCCGCAGTTCCCGCTTCATAGCCCGCCCTTCGTGGATGATGATCTGGGGCCAGCGGAAGTCTCGGCGGGGGTCTTTGATAGCCCGCCCCATGTCGATGTTGAATACCGGGTAGAGGGCCTGTTTCTTGTGGACAATGTGCCAGGGCTCGAAGGTGGGGATTACATAAGCCCCACTATCGTGGCGGTACCTGTCCCCCCGCCATCGCTTGGGGTTCTTCTTCCCGATAGTAGCCTTCATGGCATAGTCGCCGCAGGCTAGGATAGACCGCCGCCCCTGTAGCTCAGCGTCGAGCACCGGCTTGCAGCACACGATGGCCTTATGTTCGTCGGCTTCGGTGAGGGGCTTGCGGGTCGTGTTGAAACACTTCACCGCATTGGTCAGGTAGGCATCGTGGGTGGTTAGGTCGTGGCTATTGAGGGCCTTCTTAACTACCCCCGCCCTATCCGCCGTGAAGCTCAACCCCTGCAAGTGCTCCATCAAACCGGGTCTATCCCCCACGATGGCGAGCCGTGAATTGGCCTGCCCTTGTGGTGGGACTGGTGGTGCGCCCTTGAGTGGGCACTCACTACACTTGGCCCCGAGTTTGTCGGGGCGGTAGTTATGGTTGAGCTTCCGGCGGGGAGGCATTAGGCGGGCTCGGCAGCTATGGCTTCGAAAATCTCAGCCAACTTCTCTTCATACTCCAGCCGATCCTTAGAGCAGTACATCTTGGTCTCCTGAACCAGTGTGATGTCGTAGTCTGGGGGCAATCTCTTTAGGGACCACTCTAACAGTTCCACAAGTTCCTTACGAGTTCGACGTTTAGTCATTGATGCCCTTCTCCAACTTCTCGACCCTTCCCTCCAACTCGAAGATTCTATTACTGAGAACCTCAAGACACACCTTTATTGTTTGTGACCAAGTATCAAGTTCATTCTCCAACTCGATCACCCGCTGCTCAAGTCGCTTGCTCATCAATGCTCCAAATAAAATGGGGGCCAGACCGGGTGAGAGGCTTCGACCAGAAACCTTGTTACCAATCTGGCCCCCGGTTAAGGAGGCTACACCCTCCGGGTTACCTTAGTCGAGGTCGCTGGGGAGAACATAGATCTCCTCAGTCTCCACCTCAAAGTCGCTGTCCTCGGCCACCACATTGCCGAAGGGGTTGCGCCCATCATTGGACTTGCCGGTGCGGAACTTCACCTCGGTGTCCTTCAACTCCACGATGAGACCCTTCTCGTGCTCCTGGCCCGCCTTCCACAGACGCTTCAGCTCAGCACCGACAACAGGACCCGCCTCTTGGGTGGCTTCCATTGCGTCGTTGCGCTCCATGCCGTTACCATCACTGTCGACGAAGGTCTTCATCTCCTTGTTCCAGGTGGGTGGCGTGGGCAGCGAGGTGCCCAAGGCTTGGTTCACAAAGTTGGCGCCATCAAGCACAGCCCGCCGGTAATCATTGCCCTTGGGTCCGTGCCCCTCAGCAGTCCGAACCGGGAGCGAAAGGAACAGCGCCGTGGTGGGCGCACCTTTGGCCGGGCGGGACTCAGAGTCGAGGGGGTGAACGGTGGCGATGATGCGGGGCACGCCCTGCTTGTCGACGTTGGCTCGGGCCGCAGTGATGCGACCGTAGAAGGTGGTGTACGGCTTGAGGATAGGCTCCTCCATAGCTCGCGTTGCCGCCTCTGCACCAAAGTCCATGTCATCCAGGTTGATGTTCTCAAGGTTACTCATACTTACTCTCCTTTGTTGTCCTTCAGTTTCTTTAGAAGGGTGTTTAGATTAGCAGGCTCGATCTCATTTAGCAAGGTCCCATAACGAGTCTTTGCTTCAAACCCAAACTTGGGCATGGTCAGCAGTTGGCGCTCGAGTTCCTTGCCCTTCTTCTGTACCCGCACAGGCAGGAACAGGGCTGACTGCCCTCGGTATACGTTGGCAGACTGGCGGCCTTCAAGTTGAAGGCTGATTGATGCGCTGCCCGCCAGGTCGGTGGCCTTCCGCCGCATCTCCTCAACCCGCGCCTGCTCCTCATCCCCGAAGTCGATGGACTTCTCAAGGCTGCGGGCATGAAACGTGAAGACGACGGGTACCTTGATCTTATCGAACGTAGACCAGAACCACAAGTGCATGTCCTTCAAGTCCCCATACATGCGGGCGCTCGTATCGGTAGCCCGGAAGCTGGTAGCCCACATCATATCGGCGGTGGACATCCCATCATAGATTAGGGCGTTCAGTGTCCCCGCCTCCTGCCGCTCCAATGCTTCGGCGATGACGAGCTTGTGGAGTTTCTTCCACTCACTCACCTTGCTGACCTCGGAGAAGTCCACGCAGGGCGCGTCCATCCCAAGCGGGGGGAGCGAGTCCAGACCTTGGGGCTCGCAACTGACGACCAGCAAATCGTCGAGCATTCCCCCGTCCTTACACTTCTCGCTGATTGAGCAAGCCGTGACAGTCTTACCGACGCCGCCGGGTCCGTAGAGCACAATGCGCGGCCGATTCAGATAGCTCCCCTTCGCGCTGCCGACGATAAGCTTTGACAAATCCAATGACATAAGAAATCCCTTCGTGAAGTGTGAGGGCGATTAGTCCGCCCCCGATTGTTACCACAAGTGTTCCGATTGCTGCAAGGAAAAGATATGAGATCACATCCCCTCACAATCCCCGCCCTCAAGGACGTGGTACTGGCAGAGCCCATCATACTGGCCTTCGCATCCAGATGGGAAGGCAATGGCCTGCTCTTCTAGGGCTTGGGCGTTGGTCAAGAAGGCGAGCATGGCCTCGCGCCGGGTCTCGCTTGGAGTGGGGATGTGATAGAACTTCACCCGCTCCCGGGAGTAGGGTTTGCCCTTGAGCCCCTTGACCGGCATAACTACGAGCACACCTTGACACGGCTCGTCGGGGTTGGCCCGGTCCCACAGCATGGGGTACAGGGAGAACTGCAATCGGGCGGCCCACTTCCGCTGTACCTCCGCCTCACTACCCCCCGGCATACGGGTCTTGCTTTTCCAATCGAGGATGTGGATGCCAGGCGTGAGGGTCTCGTGCTCCAGGTTGGCTAGGTGCTCGAAGGTTCGGCAGGCGGTTGCGTCCATCCGCACCACCATGTCGATGTCCCCGGTTAGCCGCAACTCCTCGTCGTCGAGGTGGATCTCGGTGCCCACCACCTCCCCATACATTCCTACATCGGGATATACTGATCGATAGCCGCGCCACAATTCCATACCGTCCTGCAACACCGACTCCTCGCTGAGGTCCGTGACTTTGACCACGGTTCCGTCGAGGGTTTTGTTAGGATCATAGTAGTGCTCGGCGAAGAAGTGGAACACGGTGCCAATGCCCGCCGCCCCTTTGAGGGGGTAGACTTGGGGGTTAGCCGCCTTCTCTTCAGCCCGCCGCACTGCCCGCTTGGGACAGCGGAGGACAGCCATGTGATGCGAGGGGCCCCTGCCGGAGCCCCCGTTGTTCAGGATCGTTAGAGTTCTCTTTGGTTCATCTGTCATTTCAACAACCCCACATAAACGTAGTTTTCCTTCAGCGCCTCAACCACAGTCTTGGCGTCGATGTTAGTCTCCTCGAGGATATTGGCAAAGCTCGTGAAGAACAGTCGCCCAACCCACTGCCCCGAGAACGGGTCATAGTCATCGGCACAGAACAGCAGGGTGTGGAGCCCGCCCCAATTCCTGGCCCAGCCAATGTCTTCGCCCTTCTTATACTCCGAACTCATCTACTTCCTCCTCCCCAATTGCGGCGGCCAATCGCTTGGCCCAATCGGGATTCTTGTTCAACACATCCTCGACCGCCGCGCCAGATTCCCCGGCACGTACTGCGGTGTTAATGGTCTTGATCTTCTCTCTTAGCATGAGCCACACCCGCTCGTCAATACCCCCCTCGGTTAGAAGTACGGTGATAGCGGGGGACACAATCCCGCCATGCAGACTGAACCTACTCATGGCCTGGAGCACAGTCTCGGGGCGGTAGGCTAGTTCGGCAAACAGCACGTTGCCGAAGGTCGACAGGTCGATGCCAATCCCCACGCTGGGCATGGTAGCCACGAGGGTCGCGCCCGCCTGCTTGGCCACCTCTAAGGCGGCGAGTCTCTTGGCCGTGGGCAGGTCACCACTGATCACCGCCACGTTGTACCCCTTGTCCCGCAACTTCAGCCCCACCATCTCGGCGACGTGCTTGTGATAGACCATCACCGCCATTGGACCAGGGGGTTGCATCGCCGCCCACTCTACCATCCGGTCCACCTTGTCCAACGCAATCGCCGCCAATCGCCGAGACACGTCGGCCTCGTTTGCTGCCCCCGCCAGTCTCATGTGCTTGCCCCGAACTCGAAGCGGGCGCACGTCCATTGGGGGAATGAGGTGGGCGATGTCACGGCGGGTCACCCGGCTGCTTACCCCCGCGATTCTCTCCCGCAACTCCTCTGCCATACCGGGGTTCAGCCCCCGCCACACATCGAAGTTGCCGCTGTTCTGTTCGCACAGCATGTAGCGCTGACGGTACTCCATGAGCTTGCCAAACCTGCCCGGCCACAGCACGGTGGCCTGGTGCCAGAACTGCTCGGGGCTGTTGGGCATGAGGGTTCCAGTGAGGTGCTGCACTAGGGCGGTGGGGCTGTAGCGATTGACCAGATCGAAGGCCACCTCCTTGCGCTTGTTGAACCCCCCGAGATAGTGGCCCTCGTCGAACACGATAGCATCGTAGCTGTGCAACTCTACCGCGTGCTTCATCGCAGCATAGGACACCACCTTAATGGGGGCGATGTAAGCCCGCTCCCGCTCGGCAGTCTTAGGTTTGCTCAGCTTAGCCGTGGGCCCATAGATAATCTCCCCCACCCCCGGGTTGTCAGGCCACCACTCATTGAACTCATGAACCCAGTGGCGCCGCACCATGGCGGGGCACACGATAAGGGCGGAGGTGGCCCCCGATTTGCGGGCTGTCTCGATAGCAGTGGGAGTTTTCCCTACCCGCATCTCGAAGTTCAGTATGTGCCTCCTCTCGGCAAGGGAGCGCTCAACGGCGGCTAGCTGGTAATCATGGAGTTGCTTCACCGCTTCCTCCCATACTTACACAGCTCACACCGCGAGAACTTCAGCGGTTGATTGTTCTGCTGCACAAACTCATCCTCCGGGTCGAACTTGAAACCGCAAGCACACTCGCCGGGGAACTGCCCCACCCTGTGCCACACCGTTCCGCCCGGCAACTTAATCCACTTCTTCATCGCACACCTCTAGCAGGTAGGTGGAGTTGCGGGTCTTGAGGCGGAGCATAGTCTTCTCCTCCCCGCCCTCCTCATCACGATAATGCAGGGCTGAGACCTCCTTGATTGGGGAGGTGTGAACTGTACCCTCGTGGCTACAAAACAGGAACCGCTGCCCAACCTTGGGCTCATCGAAGGGCACGCCCACCTTGGTGAACACGCTATCGCCCTCAACCCTCGTCAATAATCGCTTCATCGAATCCATACTTCCTCCCAATCCGGGTGATAATCCCCCGGCATTCCTTCGGTACCAGCCAACCCAGCACCTTGATGTTTGCGTGGCCCCTCACCCCCGGAATAGCCTTGATAGCATCCTTGAATGCCTCGTGATACTCGAACTTGCAGTACAGTAGCCAAGGCTGGTCGTCGGGACCGGGGTTGTAGGTGATGGCCTTGAAATTATTCACGGCTCATGGCCTCCGCTTCGCGGACCATCCGTTGAGCCTCCGCTTCGAGAGCGTGCTTGAACTCCAACATCCCCCGCGCATGACCGCATGTGTCTTGATGGAGCAGCGTGATGCGGGCCAGTTGCAGCCCGATGAAGAACACCACCCCGGCGCACGACACCTCGATCCAATTCTGTTTCATCACACCGTGGGCAGTGAGCGCACCGCCTAGTGCCAGTAGGAATCCCGTGATGGGTACCTTCCACCACATGGTCTTGGACAGCTTGATAGCATACTCAGTATAATGTTTCATGTTCAACTCAACAGGCTTCTTAATCCACATAGATCTTGTCTCCTCTAATGC
>JAAOEI010000289.1_pt1 | contig 19878 bp, 33 predicted proteins | sample 7059261 | NCBI WGS metagenome assembly JAAOEI01 (sample SAMN14008812, study PRJNA610033) | viral metagenome | isolation source: viral particles filtered from seawater | place: China: Hangzhou Bay, Yangshan Deep Water Harbour | collected 2017-10-31 | reverse complement strand
GGCAAACTCTACAAAGGATAATAATGCCCAATAAACGTAAACCACCTCCACCCGAAGGGTTTCCACAAGTGCGAGAGATTCCCCCTGAAGTAAAGCGGGGGTTCTCCCCTCAAGTTCCAGTAGGACTTGGAACGGGAGAGCTGGGAAATGAGTTTACCATCACGGTGGATGATTTGATGCGGTTGCTCCAAACCATTGGAGCAACCAGCGAACAGACCATGAATGCTCCCAATTTATTGGGGTATGGGCCAAGTCCTATTGATTTGAGGAGAAAATAATATGTTTGATTGGGGATACGGAATTGGTGATTGGTTCTGGGGTTGGTTCGGTCTATCCTGGGGCGACCTTGAAGAGAGCCAGAAGGAATGGACCGCACACGCAGGAGGAGGCGGTGCTTGGTGATTGACAATACACGGGGAGTATGATATACTCCCCCCTTAGGCTCCCTTAGGGTTTTCCGACCTTAGCTGCTGACCCTCCACCACCTCCCCCTCCCACAGCAGCCGGTGTTAGAGACCCTAAAGGGAGCCTTTTTCTTTAAAGGATGAATAAAATGGGCTGGATACTCGCCGCTGTGTTGGGAGTGATGACGCTCCTCAACCCTGCCCCCGTGAGTTGGGGGGACGTGTATGAGAACACCCATGGTGCGATCTCCCCCCTCTATGGTGTGCAGCCCAATGGGGCTGAGCAGATTGTCTGCACTGTGGTGAATGTGGAGGGGTGGCTCACGAGTGCGAAACACTGCTTCCCAGGACCAGGAAAAGGGTGGGTTTACACTGATTACGGAGCCTACGATGGCACCTACATCGCGTCGGCGCTCGATTTTGTCATCATAGGAAGGGCTCCAAAGGATGTGCCCTACCTAGAACTTGCAGATGAGACGCCCCGGAGAGGCGATGAGCTGGCGCTCGTCGGGTATGGGTGGGGCGAACCTAGCGGCCCGATCATGACCATTGGTCATGCACAGGGATTCCTCAACCACGCGATATCCAACTATGGGTATCACAACAACCCCCACATCTGGTGGTATTCCAACGAGGCGTTGATTGCAGGCCAGAGTGGGGGTGCTGTGATGACCACCGATGGAAAGTATATCACGGTTGGGTCTTTTTTCGACGCTCACCCCGCGCCACAGGCGTGGTTGGCTGGGTCTCCAAGTCCTCAGCTCGTGCGAGAGCTGCTCCATGCCGTGAGGAATATGGACCGAGCGGGGGTTTTACCAGCTCCCGGTAATCCTCTGGTGTGGGAGGATCGAGTGGTCCAAACACTGGGTGCTCCTCAACTTGATTATGTCTACCCATAATGATCGCGTGAAGATACCCCTGGACGTTGAAGAGGAGCGCACACAACGCTTCTTCGAGGCTCTCGGTGGCCTCGTCGCCGCACTGTCGATGGTGTAGCCACCAATCCATGAAGTGCCGCAGGCCGCTATCGATATAGCAGTCGAGCGGCATCCCCTTCTGCCAGTTGTCGCCGTCTCTCAGCTTGCCATCCTCTTGCAAGCGATGACGGTGCATGTATTGTGCGAATCGCTTCAGCACAAGGGGGTGTAGGAATCCTTCATAGTTGAACTTGCCATCGGTGTCATTGCGCGTTGCCCCCGTCTCGAATTCTCTCATCCCAGCCACCCTCCTATATACATCCCGGTTAGTGTCCCCAACCCCGCGCCAATCCCATAGAGCGGGGCTCCCATTTCCACATCCCTCATCGCCGCTGCCTTTGCGTTCAGCCACCAGGTGGTGGAGACCATGAAGGCGGAGAGGAATGCCCACCCGTAGGCTTCCATCGAGATGTTATGCACGTTCAGGGCGACCCACGTCACTATCCACCACCCCCTCAAGAGAATCCAGAGGTAGGGGGAGAGTGCGGAACGTAATGTAGGACTTGGGAATCGCAGCCCACCAGCTCCCGTGTTCTTTGCGAACATTGTATCCTCGCTTCTCCCAGAGTCTCGCCATGGCGGGCTGGGCTGTCCAGAGGTGGGCGACCTTCTCTTCCATATCCCACCGCACGACGGTTTCCATCTCTGCTTTACTCATACCCACCCCACCTCATTCATCCACACATACCAACACCCCGGGCAGGGGACAGCGGGACGCATCTCATACTTCCCCCACGGGTGCATGTTGCACCGCATTAGTCCATCGTTCCCCACGATGACCCGACCTTCGCTTCCGTTCCAACCGAAAGATACTCGCCCATGCCCCACTCCACTGGAATCGGCAGTTCGGGCACGGGTCTCTCCATGATTTCCTCCGACACCCTCAGGCATTCCTCAATCTGCTCCTCCTTGGCTTCGCCAAGTATCTCGTCGTGGATGAAGAGTCGCAGGGTATCTGCGACAGTTGGAGATTCGCGCCAGATGGCCTTGCCCGCCTGCTTTAGGATTGCGGAGGCAGTTGACTGGGGGAGGAACGAGACAAGTCTCTTAGCGTCGTTCCCGAAGCTCCAGTTCCACTTTCCCTCGACTTTCTTCCAGTCGATGACGTTGTAAAAGTGATGGACATATCCGAAAGGATTAACTGCGTGACAGACTCCAAGAGTCCAAGGGTCTGCGTCCTGTCCTTCTCCGAGAGTTCTTTGTTTGGTGCCGTCGACACGTTGACAGATATCTCGGTGCCACTCTCTAATCTCAGGAAATAGTTCAAAGTAGAGGTCTTGTAGCTTTGCGGCATGTGCCTTGTCCTCAAACTCATCGGGATACTCCAAGAACATTTTGCCTGGGGTCATCATGTAGTTCGATCCGTGAACAATTCTTTTAGCCACTGCATAATGATCTCGGTCCCGAGACTTAATGTCCACAAAGCACTTACGAAGATCAGCATCGCTCCAACTGAGGTCAGCAGGCTCGCCAATAATATGACTACAGAGGAAGGCATGAACCCCAAGCTTGGCAAGCCTAATGTAGCGAGGGCTATGAGAGAAATACCCCACCAGAACGGCTTCGATGCCGCTGTAATCTCGCGCCCAAAAGAGTGATCCGGGGGGCGCGACGAAACATTCTCGGACCCACTTACTGAACTCATATTTCCCCCTCCCTGACGGGATGTTTTGTAGGTTGGGACCTACAGAGGAGAGACGGAGGGAAGATGGGTTATGCGTGAACGATGTCCGCGCGCGCCCATCTTCCCCAACCTTAAACCCGCCTCTGACTGGCATTACTCGGGGAGGTTCACCGCATGGAGGTTGCGATCACCCGCGTCATTGAAATCACCCCCACTCTCGGGGTGATTGAACGTCACGATGGCCTTCTCTCGTGCCTCCTCATAATTATTAGCCTTCACGTAGACCTCATACCACTTGCCACTCTTGTAACCGACCACCAAAAATCGCCGACTTCTAGTCTTCTTATCTGTCATTCAATTGGCCTTCCGATATAAGTTCCCGCCACCTTGTCGATCTTCTTATAATCTCTAAAGAGGGAGTAGATGGGATCATCTGGATAGGCTTTCATGAGTCCCTCTACTGCCTTGTCGTCCATGGTATTCTTCCTTCTTCCTTCCTTTCTGTCCCATCGAGTGGGGACGGTCCGGTCCAGCGCCTGCTGATACCTGATGAGCATATGCGAGCTGACTTTCAGCGGGCGGATGCGCGCATACCGCGTAACCTCTTCGATAGTGACCGCCACATGAGCGCCGCCGCATGGGTTATCCTTCTTCTTATAGACCTTGAAGTGGGGCTTCTTTGGGTCAACGAGGCCACAGCGTTCACATCTGCGGACAGGAGCCATGACTGAAATTGTTGTGAGCCCTCTGGTGTCTTTAGGATCGCGCCTGAACCCGCCTTTAGGCTCGACTCCTCGAACATCAGGCGGAACGATTCCTTCGAGCTGCTCCAATATTTCGTGCTGCTGCTGTGCGAGTTCTCCTGCGTGTCGACTGCGAATAGCATCATCGACGGGCATCCCTCGGTGGTGCATGTGAATGAGAATGGGTTCGAGGTCGAGGACATCCTTTTGATACACCCCCCACAACCCTGTCGCCCGCAGCTCACGCTCAATAACGTCAAACGATCTCCACTCATAGTCGGCATCCTTTGCATTGTAAAGTGCTGGCGACGAAGTCGCGGTATGTTTCCACGCTGGCTCCCAGGGACACGTAAATGGAACTACAAACCCCAGGCCCTTAGGAAGGTCGCTATGGAGTATGTGCCACGCCACCATACCATCATGCACAACGCCTTCAATCTCGACACCATTGGCGCGGATGCGCGGGTTGTCGAAAGACGCATTCCACACCACCTTCTCTCCCTGTGATTCGAGGAGGAGCTTGATCGCGGGGATGTAGGCTGGCTCCCATGGTATCGATAGCGCACTATGGGACTTGTAGGAGAACCCAATTCGCCAGATGAAATAGGTGGGGTCGTCGTCATCTTTCAATGCTCCCTCGTCCTCACTCTTACGGGGAGTCTCGATATCATACGCTAACCTCAGGGAAGGATTTGCACCCAACCGCTGTCGGTAAGTCCTGGCCCACTCAAGTGCTCCTGCTGGGGATGGGTTGAGCACGTAGTCTGTGGCAACGATAGGGAGCCCATCACGCGCGAGAGTAACTGCTTTCTGCACGTCATGGATGAATGGCGCGGCATACTTACTCTGACCACGTTGGATGAAACTCGGGTGGACGGTTGGTATGATATGAACACCGTCTCCCTCCCATAGATAACCACGAGCTTTGAGTATGCCTTTTCGTCCGCAGAGGGCGTTGAAGGGGACGTTTCCCATCGGAACGAGCACTCGGACCCGGGAGGTAAGTTCTCCCCAATGATTCGCTCGACAATGTGCGATGGCAGAATGTTCGTAACTCTGTCCGTCGAGCTTGTTGTTTGGGGGTCGGCACCAGACAGTGTTGAAAATGTCGAACTTGGATCGGTCGAGTCCTGCCCATCCGAGGAGGCGGGAGAGCATGAATCCGGCGCGCCCAACGAATGGCTTTCCTGCGAGAGATTCTTCTTCTCCGAGGGCCTCGCCCACGAGGGCCACTCCATAGCCGCTATCAGGTATTTGCGGTGCCATAAACCCGACGCCGCTTTGTTCAAGAGCACATCCATTGCATGATTCTGGCTTTGCGAGTGTGTTGTCTTCATTATATATCACTCTTTACCCCTCTCTACAAGTGCAGGGGTTGGCGCGACAATGCGCGCAGGGACGGTGAAGGAATGGCAATCCATACCAACTCCAGAACGCGAATCCGCTAACGAATCCAAAGAGGATGTAATCAGTCAGTGTCAGTGTTTGGAGTCCAGTAAGCAGCGACGTAATGAGAGAAGTCATTGATGAACCTCACTTCCTCCTCCACCGTTGGACGCTGCGGTGACCCGAGCCTCCCCGCCACGAGTCCCGCGCCGAGCATCCCCATGCCGACGCTGATGCCGTTTTGTTCCAACACGCGCTCGATCAGATGTGCGATGTGAGCCACGTCATCATGCTCGACGTTCACTGTTTGATGAGTCATTTCAATTCCGATAAAAAAGGGGGACCCGAAGGTCCCCCAACCCAGGCTCGCAGCCTGTCCACCTCCGTTTACTTCGGTGTCTGGAAGAACCGCACCCGTGCGTTCGCGAACATCACCTCGGCCTGTGCGGTTCGCGTGATGCCGTTCTTGTCAGTGTAGATATCGCCACGGTTGACGATAGCCTTCTTCTCACCCGGACGCTCGGGGTCGTCGGGGAAGTTCGCGTAACCCTCGATCTCCTCTCCGGTGGTCTTGTCGTAGGCAGACCAATCAAGGGTGGCACGCACCACCTTCCCTCTCGTGGCCATAGCTGCGGTCGCATACTCCTGAGGAGTCTGCGGCTTGGCCTGAACGCCCGCCGAGCGGAGGAAGTTCCCCGCTTGAGAGACGTTCATCGGCTGCCCGGTCTTCTTATTCACCCACTTCTTGATTGAGGCGCGCATGTTACGCACCTCATACCCATCGGCTCCGTTGCCACTCTTCACGATGGTGAGCCCCGGGTTGTCACGTCCCACACCAATCTCAATGGTGAGGTCCTTGTTCTGGGTCGCCCCGAAGGTGATTTCGTTGGGCACCTTGAGGTTGAACACCACTGGCTTCCCGTCATTCCCGATAGGGGTGGGGGGTCGCCGATAGTTCGATCCCTCGTGGTAGTTATCCCAGTCCATCTTCTCCGGTGCGTTCAGGTCGAGCTGCGAAAGATCAACTGCCATTATTGATTTCCTTTATCGAATGATGTCTTTGAGCACTGCGAACAACAGACCGATAACGATGATGATTTCCAACCAGGTCTCCCCTCATAGACCAAGTTCTGCCCGCACGTTTTGTAGCGCCTCCTCTTTTGCTGACTCCACCATATTCAGGGCCTCCACGAGTGACGCGGGCTCGATATACTCGGGAAGACTCTCCTCCACACCCAACGGGTAGCGACTGTTGCCAAAGCTCATGCTGCCGCTCATCTCTGCCTTTGGAGTCAGGTAGATGCGATGAACGGGAGCCCCCTCGAACTGGGCGTCAGCCACCAACCGGAAGCAGTAATTAAACCACGTCGGGACCTGTCCTGTCAAGGCTTTTCCCGCGAGTTCAGGTCCGAGAATCGTTGACTCCTCTTCGTTCTCTCCCCGCCGCACGAGGAATGTCCACAGGACATCCGGAGCCTCGGCGGTCTTCGTGAGCCATGTGGAGCGCCAGATGACATCCCTCATATGGGATTGGACAGTCATATAGTGCGAGTCAACGTTACTTCCCAAGACTCGCTCGTTCTCCTTGCCTTTGTTGACCACGAACTTGGGGGCAGGACGCCCACCAATGTCGAGGCCCTCAGCGGAGAGCTGCTTACATGCAGCCATCAGGAGCGCGGACTGACTACTCCCACCGTCGAAGGCATACAATCCAATCTCCTCATTGGAATCCTCAGCCTGCTCGATGGTCCAGCCCCACGCGTCGATGGTTGGGTCAAGTGACCTAACTTCTACAATCCCAGCCTCTTCAAGATGTTTGATCGATTCATAGCCACCTGGGTCGCTGGTGACAAGTCGCGTCTTTCGTTGAGTTCGTCGATAGATTTCCTTTGCGAGTTCACCAATTTGAGTAGTTTTTCCACTTCCTGTGTCACCGTAGAGCGCGATGGTTCGTCCTGCCATTCCGAATCTCCTTTGAATTTCCCTGCAGCCTGCAGGCATTTTGAGATTAACATTGATTGTGTGTGAACAGTTTGACGGAGAATCTCCACATTCTGTTCGAGTAGGGTCAGGCGTTCCTCAATCAAATCCTCCATTTCGCTATTTTAATTTTTGAGGTGGGGGTGAGTCAAGTGACTTGGCCTCACGCCACCTCTCTTTATACCAATCGCCGCGCGCTTGGAGACGCTCAATCTCCTCGACCGCTCTCGCGAGGTGACACGCGAGATGGATATGCCAACACCCCTCCCAATGTGTCGAGAGGGACGAGGATTTGATATGTTCCTTCGCCTCTTTGATATCGAATGTCATTGGAACTTCACCATGTTGATGACATCGTTGAGGGTTGTCATGGATGGGAAATTGGGCGGATTCTCCCACGATTGGACCGTGACCACACCGGGGCCATACCAGCGCAGGCGGTCCCATTGTTTTTGGGCATTTGCCAGAAAGCTCCCGCTCCCAGGCGCAGGTGACCCGATGATGACACCGAATTCAATCCCGAGTTCAGACTCAAGGGAGTCACGGAAACTCTCCAACTCCCTATTGAAGTCATTGAGATAGGTGGTAGCAGGATCGCCCAGACCCAGAAGGCGATGATACCACCGTCGTTCAGGCATCTCGCGACTAAAACGCTCATTATCAAAATCAAGCACGAACCGCTGGATATCGATCCCACTGAAAGTGAGTTCCGCGAGATACTCCCATATCTGATCAAACCGCATTGCAGGGTAGGGCTCAATCACATGGGTTTCGATGCCGCGCTCTTGGCAGTATTGGAAGATCGGGAGCGCCATCTGCGCAATCTTACCCTCCTTCACGCCATTGTGGGTGAGCTTGAAGAGCGTCTCATCAAACTGGACGCCTTTCATGAGCGCCCCAAGGAGCTTGTGCTGGTGGGCGATTTCATCGATGAATGTATTTGGGTCAAGGGAGTTCTCATTCAACGCGCCTGTCTCGACCAACACAGGCTTGCCGATGGCATGCCAGAAGCCCTCCTTATAGAGTCTCCCGAATGTGTTCGGCTCTCTGTTGTTATGAAACACATAGCTGTAAATCCCAAGTTCATCGAACTGATCGCGATACTTGAGCACCGTTTGTAGCGGCGTGTCGACGTTGGGCCGAAGGGTGATCTTCATACCTTAATCCCCAATGCAATCATAATATAGATGTAAATGAGCCAGAGCGCAAACGCGGCTCCAACCGTGGTGGAGACCGCAATCGCCGCCCAGTAAAGGAGGAAGGCCACCAACGCGGTGACCCTCCTGAACATCCTCACACCACCTCCCCATCAAAGACCGCGCCACTCTCGAAGGTCACAGTCGTAAGTTGGGACGGTCCATACTCGAACTCGGGACCAACGATCTCGGCGTCCCCGCTAATCCAGCGACCGCGAATGCGCCGAGTGACAGGAATATGATAGGTCCCCGGAGGTCCATAACATACAATGGTGACCCCATTTCCCCGAGACTGCGCGACGTGGTCACACCTGAGACCACCCTCATGGGAGTCGGCAACAAATATCCGCTGTCCGACCTGACTTTCGCCGCCATGATAGCGCTCCCCCCACGCCATTACATTTCGCAATCTCGACGCCATCAGGGGCGCTACTTCATAGCCTGGAGAATCGCGGAACTCCCCGCGTCTCCTAATGGAGACGCCTGGTGAGGACATCCATACATCCCATTGACGCTGGCATAGGCGCTGTGCCGTCGCCACTCCATGGGATTCATCATCAATCTCCTCATAATGGGAGGTGACACTCACCAATCCGCCCTCTTGTGTCACGGCTCTCCCCCAGGGTTCGGACTGAATCCCGAGCGTGTGGTATGGTGCGCCCTCCCATGGGATGGAGAAGATATGCCTGATTTTATCATACATCCTCCCGCTGCGATAACCATGGACATCCCATACCGTGGTATTCTCGGTGGTATAGCGGTCGATATCATCCTCGGGGGCATCCGTGAGGGATCGAATCGCCACCTCAGGATACTCCTGCATGAACGCTGCCATCGCCGCATTGAGAGAGTTCACGGAGAATCCATAAGCTTCGTTCCCCACGTCGATACTCACCGTCAAGGGGTCGGTAAGTTTGAGAAGCGCCGCGAGTTCTCGCATCAAATGCGGCCACTCTACGCGACTGTGCGCCCGGGGGAGATCGCCCGCCGAGGCCATGAGACGTAATCCCTCATCGGCAAGCATCGCGCAGAAGTCAGGAATAGCGTCCCAATCGCTAATATTCACAGTGCGATTAAGGTTCTCCCAATACCCGCCACTGAGCACAAACCACGTCCTCACACCCTGATACCCAGCCTCAAACAGTGACTGCGCTTCCTCTCGTGCCCAATCAGGGTCACGAACATAGAGGGAGAACAAGTCCCCTGCGTGCGCGAACACGGGATTGACATACCCAGCATCGTCGCGGAAATACGTGCCATTATCCGCAATCCGCAGTCTCCCTTGGATACGCCGAAAGGTGTCAGGCACTGGTGACGGCGGAGGGGCGGGGAGGAGTGAATCCACATATTCCTGGATAATCTCCTCTTTATTATAAGAACGATAATCAATGGCACGCGGACCAGGTTCGGCCCCTACCAAGTCCCACCCGCCGCATACCCATTTCGCGTCACTCAATCGACCTGCATTCACTGTCCCAACGTCTGCGTGCGCAACAGCGTCCTCTAGTTGACGCCTAAAGCGGCCTGAGCCAAACCACATCCAGAGTTCATACTTATTCATCCTCTACCTCCTCCTTCTCGATCTCGATAGCGTCGAGTGCGATGATGTCGTCGAAGTCAATACTGTCAAATGTGCAGGTGAGCTTATACTCCTGTTCTGCAATATCCTTTGCAGATTGTGGGGAGGTGGCATTAATGAACATCGCCCCGAGGATATCATGTGAGATTGTGACTTTGTAGGTTGGCATTATTCGATGACCTCAATTTCATGATGGGGGATACGCTTCACGTATTGTCCTGATCCGAGGGGGTCAGCGCCTATCGTCGCGTTCCAACAGGCGGATTTGTAGGCACACTCACTTCCGACTTGAGGTGTGCATTTTGAATATCGTGCCTCGAATATGCTGGCATGTTCAGGGCTTCCCTCATCTGCTCCACCGTGATCCAAATAGTCTGCGATCTCCCGCTCACGTCGTAGCCTGTCAGCCAACAACCGCTTGGTGAGTCGAGGGTTATAGTGGATGGGGTCAGACCATCGAAAGGATTTGTTCGCGCCATCCTGCCCCAACGACTCCACCCATCCAATGACTCCTCCATCAGGATATTCTGAGCTTGGAACTCGATCCCACCCTTTATATCCCCGGTCCTTCCAAACCCCGGTAGGAGATCGGTAGGCGTAGATGTAGGGATGAGACGTGTAACCTCGTCCCCAATAGCCTTTATACAATCCAAGCACCAGGCCAAAACCGCATTTCTCGCCATATTCTTGTTCCATCCCCGCCATGTTTAGGTGCATCTGCACCTGCCACGGCCACTTATGCGCCCACCCGAAGGAGAGCGAGCCTGTGGTTTTCCAATCAATCATTCCGAGGATTCCGTCTGACTTTCGTCTGACTTCGAGGTCTGGGGTGAATGCATGGTGAAGCTCATCGGTCCCGTCAGATACTGCCAAGATGCACTCGCGCTCAGCATTAACGATCTCATATCTTTCAAGAATAACTGGAAGAACAAACTGCTCGAAACCTCTAAGCCATCCAGCGAGTCGGAGATTTTTCTCAAGTTCGAGTTGATCTCCCTCAGATAGTGGGATAGTATCAATGATATCCCCAGCAGATTTCCGGCCGAGAACAAGATCACAAAGGTGAGCATGAAGGATAGTTCCATCAGCAAAATACTCCGGTTGCACAGATGGGACTATTCCATTCCCTTCTGCGTGTTTATACCAATAGCGTTTTTGGCCACACTCCCAATCGGTTTCGATGGTGGTACGGTCCGTAGTGTAAATCATTTAATTCACCTTCCCATCACCGGGAGTCTCAGCAGCAAGGAGTTTTTGTTGGAGTTGTGTCTGCAACTCCTCGATGGTTTCGGCGTTGGGATAATACTTACTGCACCAATCGCCCGGATACTTCCACTCCACAATGGGGAGGTAGCAGCACTTCCCAAGGAGCGGGACACCCTCCCAATCAGTATCTTCGTGCTTCTCCATATATGCACAGGTTTCGCATTTCGATGGCGTGGCCACCTCGAACTCAGTGGGGAATTCAATCTTATCTGTCATTTTTGGAATCTCCTATTATACTATGTCAGAGGGGTCTGGCGCAATAGTCGCGCCCATCTCAGTGTATTGGAGCCCCTGCACATGATTACCATCGAGGTCGTTCAGCCACGTCTCGATCTCACTCTTAATTGAGGCTGGGCTCCAATCGGTGTTGAGGATAATGGTAACGGCAACCATTCTCTCCTCAAGCATCCTCTTCGGAAACTCGGGCGATTGACCTAACTTATCACTCATGTTGACTTACCTCCCCCTCAAAGGTTATCATGATGGGTTGGCGAGAGGAGACCACCCCAAAAATGGCAGATTTAATCGAAGGCATCATTCCCGAGCGTGAAGTTTCGATCTTGGCGGGAGCGAGCGGCGTCGGCAAGACTACGCTCATCCAGCAGGTTCTGGCAAGTGCCCAAAAAAATGTCCCGGCGTTCGGCATGGCGGTTGCGCCGAACCTTCGCCTCGGCTACATCGCGGCCGACCGGAGCTGGGATAGTTATATCCGCACCGCTAAGTCCACTGACTTGGACCTAACCTCTATTAATATCAAGTCACTAATCGACGATGAGTCTATCGACTTGCGCTGGTTCAAGCAGGACCCTCTTGCCGTCCTGCAAGACCTCATCCGGAAGCTCCAACCAATTGATTTGGTGGTCGTCGATCCGTTGGTCGTATTCCTCGGGGTAGATACCAATAAGTATCACCTGAATGCGGCTGCCCTCATAGAGTTGAATCGGTTTTGCCGCAGTGAGAATGTCACGATTCTCGGGACGCATCACGCCACCAAAGCGAGAAGTGACTACACGTTCAAGCGTGCGCAGGATCGCATTAGCGGTAGCAGCGCACTGCTTGGATTTACTTCGACTCAACTCTTTATTGCAGGCCCGGATGAGGTCGGTCGGGATGATGGTATCTATGAGTGGTATATCATCTCCCACCACGCCCCTGGACGGGTAGTAGAGTTGGACCGTAAAGAGGGACTTTTCACGTTTCATAATCAGAAACTCCTCAATGCGCCGATGAATTTGGAGGATGAGGTGGTGGAATACATCTCCATTGAAACCGATACCGTCCAACGTGCAGATATCGTGGATAAGTTCAAGGGAAATGTATCCGTTCCCACCATTGACAGGCTCCTCAAACGACTCGTGATGGATGGCGTCTTGAAGCGCACCTCAGGACGATATTCCGTGAATACATACTAGATGACCGGGATTTCTGGCCGCCACACCACACAGGACATCCTCCATCTCTGTTTCGTGGTGGAATATCGGTGGACGGTCGCGAACGGCCTTCCGGGTTGGAGGTGGTGATACGCCGCGAAGTCCCTCAAGACATCTTCCGCGAGTGGCACGCTCAGTTCCATCAGACGCACTCCCTTTGCCTGTGGATAGCCAGTCGGACCGTGATACGTCCAACGAGGGTTGGCTGGGTCAAAATACCCACCAATCTGGTAGAAGCGTTCCTTGGCGGCCTCTTCGCTCTCGGCACGAATAATTACAAATTGCGTGCGACCCTGCGTGATATCAATGTCGAGACCGTCAGACGTGAGGTTGACGCCCTGACCGCCGTGACGCTGTTCAAATTCATGAAACATGGTGAGGCTCCTTAAAGGGGTGATAAGGGATAAAAGTGATAAAAAATTCCCCTAAGTGGTTTAGAATCAGCCACTTAGGGGATTATCGAGAGCGTTATCACAGCCTTGGAATTATTGTCAAAAAAGGGCCGTGATAAAAGCGTGATAAGGGGTTAAGTCGTTGTAAATAAAGGACTTATAAGTATTTATATCATTTATCAAGACTCTTAAGCACCTTATAGGTTGACTCACCCCCTAAAAAGGGGAGAAGAGGAGGCGAAACCCCCTCTCCTCCTCCCCACTACTCCCTGCTATGCAGGGGCGTTCTCGTCCGCGGAGATACGATTCCGATAGAGGCTCTCGGCACTGTTGATGCTCACCCAACGGCCAGCGGGTCGACCGGGGCCGCTATCCAGATACACCCCAACCGCACCATCGGGGCCAGCGGTCGGAGACTTGCCACGATTCTTGAAATACGCTGCCCGAGCCGACTGATTATCGGGAGCGAAGAACAACACCCGGAGCGTCGGGGGATTGTGCCACGTCGACCGAGCGGTGAATGGGAACTGAACCTTTGGCGGAAACGCCTCAGGGAACAAGACCCGCAGCACCTTATCAGCATCGGGGCAATTAGCGGAGGCTTCGCGAACACGGTCAGCAGTAATTGTGAGTTCCATTTTCTTCTCCTTAAGATAATAACATACTCGGTCTGCATACTTACTTTGTTGTGCCCTCACTACATTTTCACCTCTTCTTTCTGTTCTGCCATGATAATGGCTTGATTAGCTGCGAGCCATGACCCTTCCTTCGCAGGCAGGGCGAGAAATGCCACCGTGGAGTCGTTGATTTTACTCGTCTCCTTCGCGCCAGTAGTGCCACCCAAGGCGATGGAGAGGCGGTCAATATACTCCTCCTGCCCCACAGATTCCACAGCGGATTCACAGTGGAATGTTCTCACATGTAATACGGCGGTCTTGGCACAGAGATAGTTATACACCACCAATGACATGCACGCAGCGGCGGTGCCACTCCTCCCATGCCCACCTTGACACGCGAGCATAACCTTGAGGTTTTTCTCCCCAAGCGCCACGGCATACTCTCGGCACTTATCCCTGAGCGCAACCCAAAACTCCGGGGTTGCGGCGGGTATTTTCTGGTCAGGCCAGACAATCTCAAGATACTTGGGATTCTTGGGAACTACAGGTGGTGCGTGCTTCTCCAGGGCCTTCACAAAATATTCGCTCCCCTTAATCATGGGGATTGGCTTGGGCGGCCCATCGTTCCATGAGGTGAATATTGCGCCACAATCCACCACGACATCGAACATGCCCTTTCTGGCGCGGGCTCCCGTGGCGTTACACACGAAATACTGGACATTATGGTCAGGGCTCCAATCGGAATCATTCACGGTCCAATTGTAGCCGTCGTGCTTACAACTGGAGACATAACTAACGGCGTTATTCCATCCCTGATGCACAGTCTTGGGATAGTTGGGATATGTGACCTTATTGGGATGCTTCGGCTTGGTGACAATAGTTGACATAACATACCTCGCGGTGTTTCCATCGGTGCGGGTGACCTGCCACCCTAAGAGATTCTTGTAACGATATTTCCCCATATTACGCTCCAGGGTAGACGGTTTCGGAACGGTGGACGATTTCCCCGCCGACTCGAAGGAGGAGGTGTCCTTGGCGATTAATGCAAGTTTCTCCCTCCAGCGGGATGTAGTTGCCGATAAATTCGGCATTGAAATGACTCCCATAGTTATGCCCCAACTGCGCGTGTGGTGAGGCTGACGGCACCTCGTGTGTGATAGTGTAAGAAAGAGAGTGGTCAGGTCTGATCCTCACACTCTTCCAGGGTGATGGGTGAAAATGCGTCACGGGCCACTCTCTCGCTGCTGAGATTTCCTCATCGAACTGATCAGCAGTGAGTGCCTCGTGAGCATCGCGCACCTTGTAAAGGAAGTTCGCCACGGGCGGCCACAACTCCGGGGTGTTATATTGCACGCGCGCGAATACTTCCTCACTCACGAACTTATTCATCCACCACCCATTATTATGAGCTTGGTTAATGCCAATATTGAAGGCCGCCATGAGGAGCTTAAAGGACTTCTCCCGAGGACGGCGAGCGAAATGTCTCCACGCATTAAAGATATTCTTCGTAGCGACGCCACATCTTGCCCATGCCTTCCCGCCCATACTGGAGTCCCACTTTCCAAACGTGAATAACGTGAGGAGTTTCGGGAGGCCACTTCGTAGGCGCGACAGTGACATCTTCTGACTTCGCGTATAGATGAAATTGCGGTCGTTGTTATCTTTGGAGGTATGGAAATGGCGAGCCTCAGCCCTGAGTGCCAACATCCCCAATCGGAGGAACAACGCAATCCCTACCCCAATCCAAAATGCATGCTCACCAGTGAGCACACTCGAATGATGGAGTGAATAAATCATCACTCTCGCGGCGGCACCGCGATTCTGCTTGGTGAGCTTAATACGCGCTCCCACCGCGTAGCCGTTGAGGACAGCATCGTAGTTGGGGCTTTCCTCCTTGATAGGTTCGAGAATATCGCCAACCTTGGGGCACTCATCACCATACACCACCGGGAGTTCCATGGTGCGCGCATGCACACTGTAATGGTCTGTCGGCGAGCCCTTTGGGTTGTGGATAACAAGTCCCCCTTGATGCTTATATCGCTGCATCAGAGATTCCCATGCCAGCAGGTCACCCGTAGCGCGCACCACCATCTGAACAGTGGTCTTGCGGGGAATATAATCCCCCACAGTCGAACCTTTCGGTCCACTTCTCACTTGCGTAAGCAAGGCACCGATACTATCGAGACCGCTGATAATCTCCACATAGGGATCATCACCGGGAGCAATTTCGAGGTGGCTCAGCCCCAATTGCCAGGGGATGTTACGGACAGCAGGGAGAGTAATGGTATCATTCCCAGCGGTCGCGCCATCATTCCCCTTTCCAAAGGTGATAAGTGATGGCGTCCATACGATATTAAAATCAGGTTCGTATGGCTTCGTGAGCATCACCTCTCCATCAGGTTCAACCGCGAATGTCTCCTCCACAACCTGACGTAGTTCGTCCTTATTCGCGACCACCCGCGAATCCACAAACCCATGACGTGGGGTTACGGGGCACGGGCGGGCGAAGTAGGGGAATTCACTAAGGGCGTCAACCTCCTTGATATCCTGAATGAGTCCCTGAATCTGCAATTTAGGAAGATTCGGTATATCCGACATACACGTGAGACCTTTGGCCTTTTGTGTGCGAGGTTGATTATATTGCGCACCACTCGGTAGTGTTAGTGGTGGCGCGATGGTATCCCAATCCACAGAAGAAGTGGAAGCGGTGACAGCGTGATATTCAAAAGGCATTATTAGGTCCTCAGGACGATATCAATAACCTCCACTCCCTTCAGGTGCGAGAACTTCGCCGCGTCCTCTTTCGTGACATTGAAAGAAAGCACGACCGTGCCTGCCTGATAATCCGAGAGTGTGGTTAGGTTTGGGTTGTTTGAGCCCGCGCGTTTGAGATAATATTCTAGCACTTCACGCTCGCCAACCGTTGGAGTGATATTCTTTTGTAGCTGCATGGGGACATCGAGATACCGCCCCCATGGGTCCTCGCCTGGATGATACATACTACCTCCAATCGCGCCAAGTCTTAATTTTGGGGTTGTATTTATGCCAGCCCCCCTTATGATTGCAGCCCATATTGAACCCACAACACCAGCACTTAATTACGCCAATATTGAAAAGATAGCGTAAAAATGCCTTTTTACATACACGTTGTGGGCTACTCTGCATTGTTATCTCCCAATTATTTTGCCTTCCGCTTCTTTTCCCAACATTGTGGGCAGCGGTCAGCGTTCATACTCGTCCAGAATATTTCCTTTCCACAATCTTTGCAGTGAACTATCATTTTCCCAGACCTGAATTGCCCCAAAGGCGGTGAGAATTGCCACAAACCACATCACAAGCGAGAGGCAGATGAAGTAATGAATATATCTAAACATCCCTACTCCTTATGATAAAAAGAATGGGGGTGACGTGGGCCACCCCCACCCTTTTACTTCGCGAAGCAGCGATCACACCAGAGTTGCACCGCTGAGCCGTCCTCAGTAATAACTCCATGAAGGGCGAGCTTTCGGTTCTGAGCAGCGTTCCCCACTTGACTTCTAAGGGCTGCCGCAAACTTCGATGCACGCTGGCCAGGCGGGACGGGAATTACAAGGGCAAGCTTGGTGTTATATGTATCAAGCACCGCCTTAGTGAATTCACTCATTTTTCGATTACCCCCACCCGCATGTGGAAGGCGCGTGACTGCGGTCTGCTTAACAAATGCGACGTTTGCGGGGACCTCTGTAAAAAGCATAATAATAGCTCCTATAATTGATGAACCTCATCATGGACAGTAAGGCAAGATGCGCACACGCGCACCTTGTCGCGTTTGGTGAACTTTCTTCTTTTCTCTACTTCATACGCAACCATCTCCTTCTTCTCAATACTCCATTCATGTTTGGTTTCGCGTTCAATCCGTGTGCCAGTCCCGACCCACTCCGTGACGATATGACTATCTATGAATGAGACTGGAGCGGAACACCGATAGCAGATACGCGCGTTTCTAGATAGTGGCTTGGGTGGAGTGGGAACTGCGATAACTTTACCATCAACGTGGCGGATAATAGTTTCCATCTCCAACTCCTCTTCTTTCTATATAGTGGATTGGGTCATCTCGCAATTCTCGATTGATACGCTTGCGTGCTTTGAGAATCTTGGAAACGCGAAAATCAAGCTTCTTCCGAAGGCGCTTCACTTGTCGATCCATGAACCAGTTGAGAGTCATAATTCATTCAACAATTCATCAAGGGCAGGGATATCCAGAGCAGAATCGGTCCACGAGACCTCGTCTGGTGTTTCCAAAATATCAAGGTCTCTCATGGTTTGGACAAAGGATTCATAGCCTTCAAATGCTTGTTCTTTAGCTATGAAATAGAACTTCACATCATTACTAACCCATAAGGCAACATTCCACGTCTCGTAATTTTTCCATCCGTTATATGTCATCGTGGCGCTCCTTTCTATAGAGATTATAATAATGCGCGGCCTTTATTGAACACGCATATATATAACTATCCCGTGCTGCCGTAGGCAGCCATGACTCCCATGCGTGGATAGCGTCATGGCCCCAACTTCTAGCTTTTAGTAGTTCTATAAGCACGTTGATACCACCCCTGTCGTTTAATCGCCGCTGCCGCGCGCCCATCGATAGGATAATCGCGCCCATCTAGGCGAGCATGAGAGAGATAGAGTGAACCATTCTCACCTTCATGAATAGTCCACCCCAATTTGAGGAGGGCCATCACTTCAGCCCTCCCCAGGCGCATGTTTACTAGTCGCATTGGTCGAAGTAGCGTTCCGGGATTCGCTCCAGAATACGCGTTACAGCGGAATCCACCCACATGGGGAAGTGAATGTCAGCGATACGTGAGATTAGGAATTTGAGCATGTTATGCTACCTCATCAGGCGCGTTGATTCGCGCGACACTGGCCAGCGATGGCCAGTGTTTCTAGCAGCTATACTCCAACAAAAACCTTTTATATAATTATTATATTCTATTTACGTTCCTTTCCATTAAAGAATATATAGGAAAATACTTTATAGCACTTTCCTATAGACTCTCAAAAGGGGAAGGGGGAAGGGGTATCGCTACCCCTTCCCTCACTTCACTACCGCACGACCAGCTTCCCGTCGACGATCACGGCTTCACCCGCTGATGTCGGGGCCATGACATCAAGCGCAGTATCGTTGACGTACTTCAGAAACGAATCACGAATGGCGTTTAGCACGTCATTCTCCTGCGACTTTGAAGTCTCTGAAGCAAACGAGACGTATGCGGGTAGAGAAACGGAGATTGTTGTTTCGGTCTCTCTCTTGTTTCGCCACACTGTGGCTTGAACGTTCATGCCAGACGTTCGTAGGAGCGCAGTAGCGAGCCGTAGGCCGCCATTCTTACTCTCACGCGCGCCTGCCGCTCGCGTCCATTCCAGACCACGTCTGGCCTGCCTCACGAGGTCTCTGTAGTCCCCGTAGAGTTCAGGTTCCGAGGTCGCCGCTGGTGTGGTGGTCTTCTTTGCGTCTGCCATTGTTTCGCCCTTTCTACGTTTGCCATGATTGGCCCGACTGAACGCCCCGCGACGCTGGGCTACCTGAGGGGTGACGGTCATCCCGTGGGATGCCCCTCAGACGCTCTGAGAGTCGCTAGGAGCCACGCTAGGCTCCTCAGGGGTGCTAGGCTACCCCCGACCCGTGCGGCCGCTCTGAGACGCCGCGAGACGCTCAACCGGGCCAACCCTAGCGAGTGGAGACGACCGAGAGGCTTGGTGTCGCATCGCGTGGTGCGCCTGCTAGCTGGCCAGTGGTCCGCACTGGTCCGCAGGAACCTGCTAGCTCCCCGTGGGAGCCTATGCCCGTCCGTCTCCAACCCGGGGGGTTGGCCGACTGGCGACAACGCGGGGCCTCGCTTCGACCTGGCTAGCGTGTCCCTTTCGAACGGTTGGCTGTCCCGCTACTCGGGTGGTGCCTTCCAGGTGGTCTGCCGCGTGTCGCCCTACCCGTCCGAAGAGGGGTGTCGTCGTCCGCTGCCCTTGCCCGTGGGTCTGGTCCGACGCGCTGCCCGAGCCCAATGCATCGGTTGTGCCAACCCACTAGGCCCAACGACGCAAACCCCATGCCGCTCTTTTCTCCAATCGGTCGGATTCGCTTTCGGGGCGAAAGTGCGGTAAGCCCAACGGCGTCAACCACTTAGGGCGATCCATTTGAATGGAGCCACAAGCATTTCTTTGGATGCCACAACATGTAGTGGTCAGTGGTCGCGGCTTACATGATCTGAGTGCCTCGCGCTCATGCATGCAAGGGCCATGCC
>JAAOEI010000288.1_pt1 | contig 19899 bp, 28 predicted proteins | sample 7059261 | NCBI WGS metagenome assembly JAAOEI01 (sample SAMN14008812, study PRJNA610033) | viral metagenome | isolation source: viral particles filtered from seawater | place: China: Hangzhou Bay, Yangshan Deep Water Harbour | collected 2017-10-31 | reverse complement strand
CTGCGGCGCGGCCCTGACAGCCGCCCGAGCCCTGCCCGCCTCGACAACCTCGCGCAGATCCTTGAGGGCTTCGCGCATATCCTTCTCGCTCAGGCCGAGATTGAGGCGGGCGATGGCTGCCGTAGCCTTCGCGCCCTCGACCTCGGTGATCTGGCCGCCGCCCTTCAGCTTCTCGAAAGCCTCAAGGAATGCGCCGCCCTTGATCTGCTCGACGCGCTGACCAAGGTCGAACATGGGCGTACCGGGGATGCGGGTTGATGCAGAGGTGAGGCCAGTTGACCATTTCAGATAGGGGTGCTTCTCGACGCCCTCGATGTTCTTGAGCATCTGATCGGCCGACGCGATGGCGCCGGGAGCCGCCGCAGCCTGTTCGCCTTCGGCGGAACCGAGAGCTTTGTCGCGGGCCGGCTTGCGGTTGTCCTTGGGGATTATGCCGGCCGTCTGGCCGCTCGGCGTCACAAGGGCCGTTCCCGTGCCCGTGTCCACGGGCTTAACGGGAGGGGTAAAGGAGAAGCCCGGCGGGAACTGCACGGGGCGCGCGGCGGCCCCTCTGTTGGAAAGCTGCGCGAGGATTGGGGTGCCCTTTTCATCAACCCCCGGGACCGGCGTCAGGCCGAATTGTTCTGCGCCTGCGGACTGCTTCACCGTGAGGAAATCCGTGAATGAGCCCGTGTAGCCGCTTTTCTTGGCGAACTCGTATTCCTGGATGGTCGCGGTCGGGTCTTTCCCGGCGATGTTTTTGGCGACAAGCGCCGAGAACTGATCAGGGAACGCCGAGGCATAAGCCTTGAGCGCCGCCATATCCTGACCGGGGAACATCTGGGCGATGGGCGGCTGCATGTTGGACGCCGCCTGCATTGTCGGCCCGGAGCGGTCATTCCCCGCCATAGCCATCTGCGGGCTTGGCGCGGTAAACATTTCCTCTATGGCCTTCTCCTGCGAGGCGCGCTGGTCCTGCTTGCGCCTCGCCTCTTCAAGCTGCGCCTGCGCCATCTGCTGCTGCAGCGCGGCGGATTTCATCGCGACCGAACTGGCGAGCGAGCCCTGATAGTTCTTGCCGAACCCGCCCAGCCCTTCGGCAAGGCCCCGGGCCATGCCTCCGGGCTGCGTCGAGGGAGCGCCGCCGGCCATGAGGCCCTGAGCAAGCGCGAGAAGCCCGGCGTAGCCCGCCTGCTGGCGGTCGGCGGGGTCGAGCATCGGATTGTTGGCGAACAGCATGGCTTAGACCCCGAACACGTTGCCGAATGAGCCGTTCTTGCCGAACAACTGGCCGAACACGCTTGCCGCGCCCAACCCAAGCCCCGCGTTCTGGGCCAGCGAGTTGCCGAAGATCGGCTGCTGCGCCGTGCTCGAACCGCCGTACTGCCCGCCCGAGACGATGGGCATGTAACGCGCCAGCTTCTCCCATTCCTTGTTCTGGTCGAAGTTGTAGCGGCTGATCTGGTCCTGAAGCTCCGCTCCCGCCATGCCCTCGCGCATACCGCCGACCTCGAGCAGCTTGCTCTTGTCGGCGTAGTCGGTGGCGGCGAGCTGCGGGGCGTACTGCGATGCCTGCTGCTGCGCTCCCCGCTCCTGGCTGTAGTTCTGGAAGGCCAGCGGGGCGAGTGCTTCCGAAAGCGCCGAGGCCGTGGCGTACTGATGTTGCGGCGTGCCGTAGTTGTTGGTCGAGGCGAACTGCGCGTCCATCTTCGGCCTGATCTGGTTATAGACCCGATCCGCCATCGCCCCGAAATACGGGTTTCCCGCCGAGAGAAAATCGCCGTTCATCGTGGCGCTGGTCAGGTTCTTCGCCTGCGTGTTCAACGGCGAGCCCTGCATCGCCCGCTGCTCGATCTGCTGCAATCCGGTCTCGGTTTGATTCGAGAACGGCACGACGGTGGAGTTCGGGAAATAGCTGGGCTTGTCGCTGTTGAAAGCGTCCTTGGCCTTGTTGAAGCCGAACTCGAGGAACGGCTGCTGCGTGCCCCACGGCTGCGAGTTCTGCTGCGTGGTCACGACGCTGGGGGATTTTGACTGCATAGGCGCTTCTCCAGCAAAATGCCGGTCCATTGGTAATCAGGGAGAAGCCTCTGCCAGCCCTTGCGCCCGCCCATCTCGGTCAGGTCGCAAGACAACGCCGCAGCGTATGCCTCGAGTTCGGTTTTCATTGCCGGTAGCCAGTCCTTCGCGTTCTCACCGGCCATGAGAACGCAGCCGCAGGCCCGCAGGCCCGTGGGATAGGTGATGATCTCCGTTACCGCGACCGCCTGGGCCTTCTGCCCGTCATGGGCCACCCACAGGCCCATCTTTTCGGCCTGGAGGAATGCCCTGATATGTTCGGCTTGCCACCGGCCGCCGCTATACGAACAGCCCTCGGTGACAAGGGCTTCCACATGGGGCCAGACCCGCCCGATATCGGCGGCCGGCACCCCTGAAATCAGCGTCAATGGACAAATATCCCTATCTGTGGTAGGGGTGAATCATGCGTGCATTGCTTGCGGGCCTGCTGGCCCTGATCTCGGTTGGCTCTGCGGTGGCGGAGCCGATTCCGGCCGCCGTTCTTGAACGTGACCGGAAGGCGTGCATTGCCTCAAATCCCCGTATTCAAGGGATTGACGAGAAATGCACCTGTATCATTTTATCTTTGTCGCGGGACCTGACTTTGCAGGGATACTTGACAATGCAGACCGATCTCATGGCGAAGAAAGCTAACGGCGCGTCTGATTATCAGGCCAGCAACTCAATCCCGGCCATGAGAAATGCGCTTCGTTCCTGCCAATAGCCAGCCAGCCGCATAGCACAGCGGCTCCAGCACGGCCCGCTCGATAGCGCCGATCCAGTCCCGCTTGCCGCGCTTCTGCTGCCAGATATCAGCCGTCCGATGCCGGGCGATATGCTCAAGCACGCGGCGCAACCATTTCACATTGCGCCCGTAGGCCAGCCGCACCAGCGGCATGAATAGCGCGTGATAGCCAGCCTGATATTCTGGGGCCAGATCGCGTGACTGCGCGAGCCAGAGCTTCTGCCTGAAGGACCCGAACCCGTAAGCATCGCACATGGCGGTGCAGACGATTTTTGAACTGCCGCCACCGGAGTCACCACCCGACGGCGTACCGAGCGCCCCATAACCGGCGACCGTGCCATCTGCTGTCGTGGACATTGCGCCGCCTGTCCCCGGCGAAATGCCGCCAAGCCCGGATCCGCCACTCGGCACCCCAAAATCGTTAGAAATCATCTCAGCCATTGCCCGGTCAAAATGGTTGGAAGCATATGCGGGGTCATATGCTAAACCCATATCGCCCATAGCCGAGAAGGTGGCGTCTCTGTCAGCCTGACGGTCGTAGGCATTCCCGAGCCCGCCGCCAATCGCACCGCCGAGCGCCGCGCCAATCGGGCCGCCGGCAATGAAACCCAAGCCCGCCCCGCCAAGACCGCCCGAGGCGCGGCCTGGTCCCATGCCTGCGGCGAGTCCGCCAAGTGCAGAACCGGCGAGTCCGGTAATCGTTCCGCCAATCCCGCCGAGCATTCCGCCAGCCATCGACGCTAGGCCCGGCTTGTCTGGCGCTAGGCTGGTCGCGAGGTTGGACAGGCTGACATTACCCGTGCCTTGCCCGCCATTATTGGCCGCCGCAGGGCTGCGATCACCGCCGCCAGTTTCCGGCATCCCGAGCGTCTGGGCGTGCGATACAGATGCCTGCTTCTCCAATTCGGGCGACGCTTCCGGCTGAACGCGCGGGATGAGCCCCTGCGGGGGCATCTGCGCCAGGACGAACCTGTTGCCGTCCCAGCGGTTGTAAAAGCGCGGTTGACCTGCGTACAGCATGACTTACTCCACGTGCTTCCAGGTCTTCCGATTGACCACATCCGAAACCTTGGTCTGCGCTACGCCGTATATCCACGCGAGTTTCTGCTGAGTGAACCCGCCGCTTCGATAGAGCGAACGGATTGCGCGAACATCGCTTTCCTTAAGCGTGGCCATGCCGGAACGCTCGCCGCGAGCCTGCCGACCCTTGGCGTCCCTATCCCGCATGTTGTCCGCTGGCGTACCCAAGAACAGGTGGGCCGGATTCACGCAGAGCCGATTGTCGCACTTGTGGCAGACGAGCATTCCTGCGGGAACGCCGCCTTTAGCAAACAAGTACGAATACTTATGCGCCGGATGCTGCACATTCTTGATCTTGAAGCGTCCGTAGCCGCCGACCGGTTCGCGCCAACCCAGCCAGGTCCAGCATCCATCGACCGACGACTTATCAACGAGAGCCCAAAAATCCGCCTCTCTGTTTGGCGGGCGACCCTCTGCTTCATGAAGCAGGCAGCCACACGACTTGATGCCACCGTTCTTCAGGTGGCTTGCCGTGACGACCGCTTCACCGCCGCAATCACAGCGACAGCGCCACAGCCTTTTGCCGTGAGCGTTACTGCCGGCCGGCGCGATGGCGGTCAGGCGATTAAATTTGAGGCCGAGAAGCTGAAGCATGCGAGGAGAATTGCTCCAAGTATTAAAAGCCTGAATGTTTTGTCCCCCTGCGCGTTGTTGGCGTGACTGATCGTCCATGACCCGTTGTTCATGTTCGCGCTCGTCACGTAGGTTGTTGCAAGGGCCGCCGCCGCGTTCGCCGTCATCGGCATGAAGCCGACAAACGAGAAGGCCGTAAGCCGGGGATCCGTCAGCGTCGTGCTCGCCGCATTCGCGGTCAGCGTGAAATCCGCATCCGCTACCCGATAGACCGCGTTCAGCTTGCCCGAGTTGATCCGGTTGACCACCGAGGCATTGGACCGGGCGAACGTGCGGACGCCGGCAAAACTATCCTCCCCGATATCCGTGGGCGAGTTCAGGAAGGTGGGCATTAGCGGTTCCCTTCCTGCCGCAACCGCGCCTCGACGCCCCACAGGTGCGACCATGACCCGGCCGCCGCAATCGCCGTCCTCGCCCGAACATTGCGGGCTGAGACGCGCTGCGGCGCGAAGCCGTCACCGCCGACGCTTGATGCCGTCGTGTAGGTCACGCTGCTCGAGAACTGGTCGCGATAGCCAACCGAGGCGGTAATGGTCCCGCCATCCACCAGCGGGCGAATCCCGCCGACGAACACCCGCATTCCCTCCGTGCCGTCGATCTCCGCAGTGTCCACCGTGGCCGCCACGGCAGAGCCGGCGAAGTTAGACAGGTTATGGGAGGTGTCGAAGGCCGAGAGGATAAGCCGGCCGCCCGTCCACACCCGCGAATCAAGCGAATAGGGCAGCGTGTCGATGTTGTAGCCCAGCGCGTCAAGGCTATCGAGGTTGGTTGACTGCGACAGCGACCGGAAGATCAGCTCGCATTCATGCGCGGTGCTTTTCGACCACCAGCCGGTTTCCCAGTTGTAAATCAGTATCCGGTTCGGGTTGCCGTTGCTGGCCGAGGCGTTCGGGTAGGCCCAGAACACGTTCTTGTTGATCGGGTCCGCCGCCGCATAGATGCGGTGGAAGTTGTTTTGATCCAGGTCCGAATAGAACGTCTTGTCGACCTTGTTCGCCCCGATGGCCACCGACCTCGAGCCGTCGAAGGCATAAAACCCGTCCTCGCCCAGATAGAAGGCCAGCGGGCCGACGTTGACCACGCTATTGGGTGCCGGCGTTCCTCTCGCCCGCTCGATTTCGCGGAAGGCGAAGATATCCGGCGGACCCACGTACTCGATGCGATAGATCGCCGTGTCCATGAACACGGCACCCTGCGCGCCGCCGATGGCCCCCAGCAATGTCTGAACATGGCCGCCGGCGAGATTGCTGTTCGATCCCGACTGCGCCGCAGCCGCAGCCGCCGTCGCCAGTGTCGGCCAGCTTGTCGGGTCGTTGATCCCGGACCAGTGCAGCCCGTTCGCCGCCGTGCTCAGATTCCCCACCATGAGGAACCCGGGTTCGATCCACGCCACATGCGACCCGCGTGGGGCGGCTGCCGCCAGATCGGCAAAGGCGCTGGAGCTGTCCAGCGTCCAGGACTGAATGTTATTCGTGTAGTTGGTCGCTATGACCCGTTCGCCGGCCTGGCAGAACCGCCACGTCGCGTCCGCCGCCGTCGAATACGGTGTGCCGCCGCCCTGCGAGACATTCGAGAACGCCCCCGACACGAGCCGATAAAGCTTTGACGCATCACCAGCAAAGGTCGTCACCGTGCCGCCGAGGGACCGGCCCGAGAATGCACCCTGGCAGCGTGCGCTCAGCGGCGTGGTTGACAGCGCCGACAGGCTCGCCAGCGGGCCATAACTCTTGTCCGATCTCGGAACCACGCCGGACGCCTCGGAGCTCCCCGGATTCGCGTGTGCGGGCAGGTCCGGCAGCCACTCGGCGGCCGGGACTTTGACGACCTGGCTCATTGCCCGCGAATGACAGACCAGCGGTAGCGCCCGCCGATCTCCGTCCGAAGGGTCGTGGTCTTGTTCGTCTTGGCTTCGGTCTCCATCGCGTCCAGAACCTCGATTTCGCGCTGTTTCAGCCGATCCAGCTCGAGCTGGTCCACCGTGCGGATCACGTTGATGAACAGATCGAGCTTCGCCGTGAGTCGGATCAGCTCCTCGCCGTCCACCATCCAGGCGTTGGTGTCGCCATCGGCCGATAGGGCCGCGAGCTTCTTCACATAGGCAAGCGTGACCGTGTTTGCCGCGCTGGGCACCGGCGAAAGCCTGATCTGCTGCTTGTAGTAGGCATAAAACTCGGGATCGCCCGTGGTCGTGCCGTTGTTCAGGGCGTCGATCTCGGAGAAATCCCGCTCCACCAGCGGATATGATGTGCCGCCTATCGTGATCTTGACGGCGTCAATCAGCACAAGATTGGGAATGTCCGCCAGATCGGACGAGGAATAGTATTCCTGGCTGGCAACCGTGGAGAATGTCCCGGTGGCCTGGTTGAACTTGAGCTTTTTGCGCTCGTGGTGCTTGATCGCCGTCTGGATGGCGCGCCGAATCTGGGTCGTCAGGTCCGTGCGGGCCAGTTCGTCCGCAATGCGCGCCTGCATCGTGCCATAATCAGACAAAGCCAAGCTCCGCAAAATTCTGTTTCAGAACGGCGACGAGTTCCGGCGTCATGACATCGGCGAGCGATGTATCCGGCCGGGGCGGCCTGTCATTGGCCCTCATGCGGGCCTCGGCGCGCTCCTTGGCGATCACGTAGCCTTCGTGGGGTTCGCCGGAATCCCCCTGAACGCGCTCGATCTCGTCAATTCGCTCAACAAACGCGGGGTTTGCCGAGCCGATAATCTCGGACAGCGGCCCCGTTATGGTCGGCCGTGAAAACCCGAGCCTTTGAGAGATGGTCATCGCCTCGGCGATGCGTTCCGGCTGAAGCCACAGGTAAAAACTGTGCCAGAAGCGCAGGTCGCGCATGTTGTGCGTCTTCTTCGGGCAATCGAGAAAATCAACCGGCGCGAACTCCAGGTTTCGCTCGGTCGCCAGAACCCAGACCTCCGAAAGCCAGGTATCCCCCCACCAGTAGGGAAAGTGCTCGGGGAATATTTTTCCGGCCGCCGACCGCCACGCTTCCGAGGTGATGGGCATCAGGGTCAGGTCGTCCCCCTTTGAGCGCCACCACCACAGGCCCTTGGGGTTGGCCTGGTAGACCTCCGCGATCCTGTCGTCCCAATCCCTGGTCAGGCACAGCGCGTCGTCTATGAAGCAGGCGTAGACCTCCGCCGGCATGTCGATGGCGAGTTGATTGTGGCGGGCGTCGAGGGATACCGGCCGATGCCCCACCCGGTAGCCGAGAGGCATCTTGGCCTGGAGCGAAACGAGCGTGCCGATAGTGGCCTTGTCGTCCACGTCGCAGGCGACGGCGTAGCGGACCTCGTGCCTGCCGCTTTCGTTGTCGCGCAGGCTCGTGAGGGCGGCCACAAGTTGAAGTGGCCGCCCCCTTGAGCACATGTGCAGGGTGATCTTCACGACCGATCAGGTCGAGGCGATGCCCTTGGTCACAAGAGCCGCGCGCAGGGCATTGACCAGGGCGATGATCCCGGCCGCCTGCGCCGAGGTGAAGCCGTAAATCGCCGCGCCGGTTGTGGCCGCCGCCGTGGAAACCGCTGCCGTCGCCGAAAGAGCGACCTGCGCCGTCCCCGCCGTGCCGTGGAAGCCGACAAGATCGGAAGCCGACTGACCGAGAACGGTGCCGTCCGGGCCGCCGTCCGAAAGCTGATTTGCTGCCATTGTCTTGAGTCCTTCTGAAAAAGAGGCGGCGGGGGCCGAAGCCCCCGCCAGTTGGGTTGGCTACCGGGACGCTTACGCCGTGCCCGCAATGCGGGTGGCGAGACGCGGATCGATGGCCTTGACGCCGTAGAGAACGTCGAGGCGCCACATCGACTCGTCGTTAACCCCGTCGTAGACGGGGATGACGCGAACGGACGTGCCCTTGTAGCTCTGACGGCCCACGTCGACTGCGCCCGGAGGCACCACAAGCGGAACCGTGACCAGGGCAAAGGCGTTCTTGTGGAACACCATGTTCTGGCGGTAGGCCGTCGCAGCCGTGCCGACACCCGTGATCGCCTTGGTGTTCAGGTCGGTCACGCCGGACGTGATCGCGGCGGTCTTGTGCGCCCCCGTCCAGATGATGGCCGGCGAGAACACAAGCGTGTTGGCGCTGTACGAGATCGTGGTGAACTGCTTCAGGACCCCGGTCGACACCTTCGTTACCGGGTTGACCTCGTACACGTCGTCGATGGTGAACACATCGCCAGCGTTGAAATCGACGCTGGAGGTCGTGATGGTCTGCTGGTTGGAATCGCGCACCGACGACCACGCGATTGTTGATGTGGTGACGGACTGGTTGACGGTGCCGCTCATGTCGGCGCCCGTGGTGTGCGTCGCCACATTCTGAGTCATGTACAGGTCGACATTGCCCACCATTCCGGTCGATCCCTGGCGGTACGACGGCTTGGCGATGGTGTCGACGTACAAGGCGGTCTGGGAACCGACCAGTGCCCAGTGATCGGCCGGGCAGAGAACGCCGCAACGGTCGTCCTGCGGAACCGCCGTCTCGTCAAGGCGCTGCGGGGCCTTGGTGAAGTCGGAGAAGGAATTGATCAGCTGACCCGGCGTCCCGACGTAGTTCGGCACGTACTTGTAAAGCGCGTGCAGATCGACATCGATCTGGTTGGCAAGCTGAACCATCGCGGGCTTGATCACGCGATCCGTCAGGTCGGCGATGCTGAGCGTGAGCTGCTGCGATGTGAACTTGAAGTCCACGCCCTTGCGCTTGTCGACCACCATCGTGGTCTTGCCTTCCTGCGCGTCCTGAACCGACGCGGTGGCGCCGTCTCGAACGGTGAAGTCTGCCGGGCGACGGACGGAGATCGTGTCCCCCACCTCGTAGCCGTTGACCTTCTTGTTGAAGTCGTCCTCGTAGCCGCGAAACACCTTCTTGGCCATGACGAGTTCGTTATCGAGGACAGCCACCGCCGCCTTCGCGATGATGTCCGCCGTCAAAGTGCGGTTTGCCATTGATGAAAAATCCTTCTGAGGGCTTGGCGCGTCTCACGACGGGCCTGTTGAGTTGGGGGTCTATCGCCCCCCAGACCCCAGCTTCAGGTGCTTTGCCATCTCTTCGACGGACATATCGGCAGGGCTCTTGGTCGTGTTGCTACGACTGGATTTGACCTGCGGCACCGGCTGGGCGGGTTGCGGTTTTGGCTTCGCAGCGGCTCGCTGCTTGTCCATGAGCTGTTTCCCGACGAAGGCGAGGTGAAGAATCTTCACCGACTGCGGGCTGTTCACCGCCAGACCCTTGATCTGGTCTGCCGTGAATCCCTGGTCGATGGCGAACTTCGACAACTTCACGTCAAGGTCGGGGGACCACTCGGGAATCTCTCGCTGCAGATAAGCCCGGCTTTCCTCCTCGCGCTTGGCATAGGACTGCTGCGCTTCGAAGTGGAGCTTCTGCTGCTTTCCCTGGATTTCTCCAGCCAGGGTCTGTCGCTGCGCCTGCAGCGCCTGAAACTGACTCGTCAACTTGCCGGCGTTGATCGGGTCTTGGTTCCAAATCTCCTGCCAGTTGAGCGCCTGATACTGCTTCAACTGGTCATCCACATGGACCAGGCGGGCCTGATCCTGGAGCGTTTCCGCGTAGAACCTCGCGTTCTGCTGGAACTGCTCCCGCTCGGCGGCGTGCGCCTTGCGCTCCTCCGCCAGGCTTTGCGTCTTGCGGGTGTAATCCGCATTCATCATCACCAGAGGCTTGACCGCCTTCGGGATGCGGTACTTCTTGCCCTCGTGCTCGACCTCGTCGGTGTCGTCCTCGGGCTGGGCCTGTTCCTGTTCGAACCCCCCGCCTTCGCTCTGACCTTCCGTCTCGGTTTCGTTCTCGGGCGATGCGACTTCCTCGACCTGCGGCTCTGGCGTCTCCGCCACTTCCGCCTGACCGGGATTGGTCGCGATATTGACTTCCATGCTCATTCCTTGCGGTTGGTGAAACTAAAAAGCCCGCTGTTGGGCGGGCTGTTCGGGGGGGCGAGTGATTTCGTGGACCGCTCGCATTCGGTCGGTCTGTGCCTCGAAACGATCCGTTTCGACCTTGGCCATTTCAATGGGCAGCTTCGACCTGAGTTGTTGATTCTCCTGCTGCAGCTTTTCCAGCTCGGCCTTCATCTGCTCGACCATCTTCGGGTCGACGCCCTGCCCGCCGGCCATGGCCTGCAGGCGCTTGGCAATCTCGTCGGCCTCGGGGAAGTCCATCATCTTGACCAGCAGATCCCCGACGACCGGGGCGGCCGGCGGGAACGCGCGGAGCAATTCAGTGAGAGCCGCGACCGCCTCCTCGCGGCGCGTCGTGTACATCGGCCCCGAGGCAACGGCAACGTCGTACTTTCCGGCCGCCAAGTCGTAGGCTTCGACCTGTCCCTCAAGCTGCTGCCCATTGATGCCCACCGTCTGGGCTTCGCCCTTCGGCCCCAAAATCCTGAGAATGCGCGGCCCGCTGTAGACCTTCGGAATCAGGTCAAGCACGACCCTGGCCGTGTGCCTGATCGCCCGCTGCAGGTTGTCGACGAAGTGGAACGTCGAAACGTCCCCCTCGCGCTGCCGGGCCATGATCGCCCTGCCGCTTGTCTCGTTTGAACGCGCCCCAAGAGATGCGTCGTACATCCCCAAAATCGCCTTCATGTCGTCCGAGGCGTTCAGCGCCTCCTGCAGTGCCCCGGCGGGAACGCCCGCGAAGGGCTGGCGCTCGGGCCGCACCCCGCCGGATACCACGTCGTATTCGAGATAGGCGTGGCTCTGCGTATTTGCGGTTGCCCAGTTCTGGTCCGTCTTGAACGACCCCTTCGGGCCGATGAAGGGAGCCTTGGGCGCAAGGGCGACGAGTTCAGTCGCGGCCGTGCGCCAGTAGTTGAAATTCCTCTGCGCGTCCTTGGCGTCACGGATCAGCGAGCGGAAGAACCGCTTCCCCTCGATATTGACTTCCTCGCCATAGACCGGAATAAGCGGGATATAGCAGCCGGCCCAATCGCTGGTTTCCAGCACCTCCGCGCCGGTCATGATCCGCTGCGTGGTCTTGTAACCCCTGGACTGCCGCTCCTCTGCAACAGTCACCCCCGTGGCGTCGGCCCAATCCTTGATGGACAGCCCCGTTTCGTCGGCCCGGGTAAAATCTTCTTTCGCCACCACCATGCCGTTGCTGAGCAACAGGATGGCTTTCTCGCTCTCCTCGCGCTTCCACCACTCGGCGACCAGGATATGATCGTCGTCGAGCCATGGCTGCTGCAGGTTCGTATATCCGGAGTCCTCCCAACTCACCTCCTGCGCGCCCTTCCACTTGCGGCGGAAGGCGGACTTGGCCATCAGGTCTGTGACAAATCCGACGTTCCAGTCCTCACTGTCGGCGGATGTCGAGTCAGGATCGCCATAAACGCTGAACGGGTTGCTTACCCGCCCGATCTTGATGTCCTTGTCGAACGTGTCGTTATGGGCGTAGTCGATCTGAACGCGGATGTATCCGATGCCGCATGACACAGCCATTTCCGCTGCGGTGTCATAGGCAACGTCGGCGTTCGAGATGTACTCGATGTTGCGGAACAGGCCATTGATCACCTCGGCTGTCCCGGGGTCCGCGCCGCTGTCTACGGGCTTGACCTTGATCGACGGCTTGTTCTGCCGCGCATCGTTGACAACCTGCCGGATGAACGCCGGCATCTTGCTGATCGTAAGGCAGGGACGCCCCTCGCGCTGGCGCTGGGCCATATCGGCGTCGTGCCATTGCTCGCCAAGACGGCCGAATCTCAGGTCGTCAAGCGCCTCCTTGCGGTTATCCGCCTCGGCATCGACGCACGCTTCGAACGCCTCAATGCCTTCCTTCAGATCGTCACTGTCAGCCACGGTCATCCCATCCACGTACCGGGGCGGGCGCGGAACTCTCTTTTTCGCTCAATTTCCGGCTCCTCATACGCCACGGCCATGAGTCCGAAGGCATCGGCGCCATGCGACGACCAGTCGTGCTCGGGGCCAAGACCGACTTCACGATCATCAGCCGAGCGTTTTTCGTGATACCAGCCAAGCGCATCGCGGCCCGCCTCGGTCGTTGCGGCGTTGAACCAGCAGCTCGGGAATATCCGGCGCGCGGCTTCAACGCGAAGCATCGCCGCACCCTTCCCCTGGTTTGGGACGACGACTGTCTCAAATTGGGCGTCTCTCAGGGCGCTCTCGTAGGAAACGTCGAATACCTTGTCGTTGCTCGAGCCGTCGTGCGGCAGGACGCAGATCGCCTTGCCCCAGCCCTTGTCCCTGAGCCACTGGACATGCGTCGCAAGCGGCTGGCCCTGTGCCTCGTAGTAATCGAGAATGCGAATCTCTCGGGCGATGAACTGCGCGATCCAGATCGATACGGCGTCGGCCCTCAAGCCGGTGCCGCCGATATCCCAGAATGCTCGGATCGCCATGAGCGGGTCGCGAGCCACGTTGCCGATGCGGCCCTCGGATTTTGCCTCCGAGAGCGGCTTGGCGTAGTAAGCACCCTCAACGACAGTCGCGAACCCACCCTCCCAGATATGGTCGTATTGATCGGGCCGCTTCTGCTTGTCCTCTTGCCTGGTCTTCTGCAGCGTGGACGGAAACCACGGGTTATCGCGCCAGTTGATCTCGACAATCTTCGAGCCGGAAGGCGGGTTTTCCCTGAACCGCTTGTGCGTGGCGCTTTTCTTGCGTTCCGGGTTCCACGTCGCCCAGATTTCAGAGCCGTCCTCGCGAACGGTCGGGATTGCTTTGGCCCACGCCGCTTCACTGACGGGCTCGGCCTCGTCGACCCACAGCAGCCGAATGCGCGACTTAGACTTGATGCTGTCGAGGTTGTGTCGCAGGCCGATGAAGGCAAAATCAATCCGCCCGTCCTTGGTGCGAATGAACTTCTCGCCCACATCGTAGAATCCGGCGAGCCAGGGTTCCGAAGCAATCGCCGCCTTGACCTCCGCGAGCGAGCTTTCGTCCAGCGAGTTCATGAACTCTCGCCCGCAGACAATCACGCCGGCTTCGTTGGCCTGCGCGAACTTCATGCCCCAGATGGCCGCCATCTTGGCGAAGGATCTTGTCTTTGCTGAGCCTCTGCCGCCGTAGGCCCCGCGATACATCGCCTCGCCGGCAAAGACCGGCACGAGCTTGGGCGGCAGCTCAACCCGGGCTATCGACACCCGCTGCCACAATCTCGATGCGGTTCACGACGTTGATCGGGTCAGCGTCCGCGTCGCCCGTAAGCGGCTGGGCAGGCTTGCCGTCGAGCCTGTCGCCTATCTCCTTGGCCGCCTGCATATCGCCAGCTATCGCGGCATCAACGACAGCCACAGCCAAGCGCCGCAGCTTCTTGGCGTCGCCCTCGCCTTCGTTCACGGCAAGGCGCAGCGCATCGCGCCAAGGCTTCTCCTGTTTTGGGCCAGAACGCCCGGCTACACCCGCCATTTGGAATGGCCTAAGCGATTGATCGGTTGGACATACGGAAACTCCACGACTCCCGCTCGGGTTGGTCGTCTAAATCGACTCGGGTTGTGTTGAATCCCCGCTGGTCCGACTCTTGTGGTCAGCTAAATGCCGTGTGTTGTTCGGGGCGGGGAATGGTTGATGCGAATCGAAACGCCCGCTCAGCGGCGGGCGCAAAAATCCACGTTCGCAAATCTTCTACGCCAATTCCGCCCGGCGCGCAAGGGGTTCCACCACATCTAGTGCGATATGCATCGGCGTCCCCCTATCTATCTCTTTTAGAAGGGTTTTAATCTGCGGCAGGCAGGCGAACCACTCACCGTGCCGGCGGTATTTCGCAAAATGTTTGTGGATCTGGCGCTCGGTCGTTGTGTCGCCAGTGATGTCCCCTATCAAACGTAGCGGGGTTGGCGAGCCTGTCTGAAGCGCCTTGAGCCTGTCAGCCACGCCTAGCGAGGTTCCGATCTTCACCAGGCCGCCGTGACCTTCGATGAAGTAGACCCGGTGTGCGGCGGACAGACGGCGGCGCGGGCGCGTTGCGGGGGGAATCTCGCGCTCAGGCACACCATTCAGTGTGAACATCAGACGGACAATGGCTTTGGTCCACGACTTCTTGGCCTCGTGGCGACTGATCATCAGAGAGCGGCCGATCTTCGCCCAGCGGAAGCCGCAGGCCACTGCCCAGACCACGCGACGCTCGAACTCGCTCATGTGGCTGTTTGACCAGCCCCAAACCTCGTACATCCGCGTGATGGCCGCCGCCGAGGGTGGCGGGAGTTTCAGGACCGATTCCGTGTAGCCGTAGGACTCATAAATCTGGCGCACCACCTCCGGGTGGCCGGATTTCATCTGAGCCGGACGAATGCCGCTAACCTTCAGGGCGCGCAGCGTCTCAACAGCCTCGTCAAACCGCTCAACGATCTTCTCAACAGTGTGCTTTGGGCGACTCATCGCGCGGCATCCCGGAACAGAAGCTCGAGATACTTCGACCAGTTTTTGCGGGAACGTCTCACTCCGCCTCCCGTATCTGCTTGGGGTAAGCCGTTGAAATCGCTAATCTCTTTCCTGTTGACATTCCCTGCGACCTTCCGTAATATAGGAAACATGAGGCACGGTCACGGGGACCGGCCAGATAGGGTCGAAAGGACCGATTGACATGGCAACCATCATCAACGTTCGCGGCTATCGCTTCGCCATCGAATCCGATGGGTGGGCGGGACACGACGCCGACCGGGACGCCGCCATTGCCGAAGTTGAGCGGCTGCTCGGCGAGGATTTCACGTCCAACGGCTCGCTGGCCGCGATGCACCGCAATCCGAACCATCAGGGGTTGATCGGAGTCGCAAGCGAGGCGGTTGCCAAGATCTGCCGCGACTGGCACGACCCGAGCGCGCCCGCGCTGTTCATCACAGCCGCCTAACCGGGAGATATGAAGATGACCCCCCGCCAGACCCTCACCGCCCACGCCGATGCCATCGACGCAGCGATTGCCGCCCTCAAGCGCGATGCCGCTGAAATCTCCCGTGCGCTTTCTAAGCCGGAGGTTGACTGGCACGACGTTGTTGCGTGCAACCACATGCGCTCCGCCGCTGACGTTTACCTTGAGAGGCGCGGATGACCCCCGCCGATCTCCGCACCTACGGCGAGGCTCTTTTCGGGCCTCGCTGGCAATCCGATATGGCAAGAGCGCTGAACGTCTCTGACCGCACCATCCGCTATTGGCTGGCTGGTAACAAGCCGCTGCCCGATGGCGTGCACGACGATATCCAGCGGTTAATCGCCGAACGCCGGAAGATGCTGCGCCAACTGTCGCGCTGACCTGCTTGGGGTGGGTCATGCGGCACCTGAAATGAATAAATCGCCTTGGCGCTGGGCTTCCTCTATGCGACGGCAGGCGATGTCGAAATACTTGGGTTCGATCTCTATCCCGATAAAACGGCGGCCGAGCTTTTGGCACGCGACTCCCGTCGTTCCGCTCCCCATGAATGGGTCAAGGGTAGTCGCTCCATCAGGAACCCAATTGGCTACAATGAATTCGCAAACATCGTCTTGGCGCGGGCACGGGTGCTGCTTGGCAAGCCGCTTTGTGTCAGATACGGCGGATGCACTATTGGCAACGTACCAATCTCTGTTCGCATATGTGGTGCCGGACTCAGAACGCCACGGCTTCGCCCCCGGTTTCCACCACACAACGACAGGTTCATATGCGTGCTGCATCGCGACTGCACGCATCTGCACAAAATTCTTTGCTGCGATCATCACCCGCCAAGGACGCGGGAACAGATCAGCAAAGCGCGGCATCCATTCCTGCGCCTGCCAGACGAAGATGGGGCCGCCCGGGGCGACGATCCGCTCAGCTGCCTCGATAATGGGCCAGATGAAGCCGGGGTAGCTTTCCCGGTCATCAATGTGACTCTCATACTTAAAGCCGATCCCATACGGCGGGTCCGTAATCACCGCATCCACCTTCGGCAGCGTCGGCAATATCTCCCGGCAGTCGCCCAGATAGAGCGTCGCGTTACCGATGTGCTCGACTCTTCCGGTCATGCGCTGCGCCTGAATTGAGGGGGAATCTCTAGGTCGGCGTCGCGGTCGTAGACCGGCCGGTGCGCCACTGGCTCAGGAGTTCGGCCACCCGCTGTTTCTCGGCCTCGCTCGGCGGCGGCCGGCTGTCGCTCTCCGCCGGACAGCGTTTCGCAATCTCCAGCTTCGCGATCAACAGCTTCCGTTCGTCCAGCCGGTCGCTCACCGCCGCCAGCAACTCGCTCGGCAGGGGCAGGCGCATTCCCCATTTGTGGGTTGCGCGTACCGCCCGGAATGCCTCGGTCAGCAGGTCGCTCGGGAGATGGCCCAAGCTCTCGCGATAGAACCCGGTTGCGGCTTTCCAGTCCGCTTCCGGCATGTTGAACGCTGCCGCCCACTCCTCGAGCTGCGCCACCTCGATTGCCAGCGCCTTCGGGTCCGCCGGCAAAATGCTCCGCTGCGCCGCCCTGATCGCCATCGGGATCTGACTCGCCACCGAGCGCGGGATGCTCTCCTCGCTCGACTGGAGCCGCAGCGCCCAATCCTTCAAGGATTTCAGAGCGGCGGCGTCTGCGCTGGGTGTCGCGATCCTCACGTCGTTTGCCATCGGGCTTGCCTTTCAGCGTGGCGGTCAAAAATGGAATCGGGTCAACTGCGGTCGCAGCCTCAGCTCGAGCCAGCGCAGCCAGGATCGCGGCGTCATCGTTGGATTTTCGGAGCTTGCCGAGGAACGAGCGGGCCTGCTTGGGGTCAACCGACCGGCTGACGAGAAAAGCAACTCCGGTGTCCCAGACCTGTTTGGCGAGGTCGAGCGGGCCGGACGGCGCAGCCGTCAGCGAAGCTGAATCCTTTTCCTTATTCCCTTCCTTATTCCCTTCAGGGCGGAGCGGATCGGGAGCCTTCGCGATTGGCTCTGGAGGATTTCCAGAAACATCCCAAACGATTGAAAGAGCGGCGATCTTGCTGTCTGTCGGGTGGCTCACCTTCTGGTGATCGGCAAAATGCACCACATGGCCATATCGCTTGCCATCGGGGGCCGTGCCGAACCTCAAATAGCCCATGGCTTGAAGGCTCCGGAGAGATTCCGGAATGGGGACGGAGGGCTCGCGAAGAGGCGTGCAGGCCGCGCGAATCAATCCGATGTTCGCGTTAAAATATCCGTGGTCGTCAGCATAGTTCAGGAGGGCGCCGGCCAGGATATGCGTTGCCTCGGGCAGCGCGCTCAGCTCCTCGTGCGCCCAAAAGCTCGGCTTGATGGTGCGGATACGGGCCATTACTTCGCCCCCTTGCTGGCATTGCACGATTCACAGAGGAGCCTCAGGTTGGCCGGGTTGTTTTGGCCGCCGCGGGCGCGCGGGAAGATATGATCGACCGCCGCCAAGTACGGGCCGGTCAGCCAGCGTGCGTGGGCACGAAACCGCGTAAGCTTCGCGCCACAGTCGCCACAGGTGCCGCCGTCACGCCGGAAGATGTCTTGGCGCACCCGGGACGACAGCGGCCCCGCCCGGGGCGTCACCACACCAGCGGCATCCACGAAGAACTGCGCCTGAAGCTGCGGCTGGGCCACTATGCCGCCCTCCGCCATTCGACTGCGGTCGAGCGAAGATGCTCGGGAACCTCAAGACCAAGCGACAGCCAGGCGCCAGCGATGGCCGCTATCTTCACGTCGCTGTGCGAGCGGCGACGCGCATAAATGAGGCCGTCGCAGCCAAGGGCGGCAAGGTGCCGGTCCATGGCGGACGAGTCGAAGTTCTTCACGGAGAAAAAACGAGGCAACTAAGCAGCCTCCGGGTGATACTGGCGCAGCCGCTCAAGGAGTTCGTCGCACCCCGCCGCGTTCCTGCGTTCTTCCCAGATGTCATCGGCCGAATGTGGAAGGGCTGGCGTGTCGGGCGGGAGCATCGGTGTGCTCGCCTCGTAGAGCTGGTTTGGGTGGCCGGGCATGGTCATGCAGCCTCCGCTTGCTTCGCCTTCGGCTGGTAAACGACATAACAGGCGGCGCAGTGATGTGGACAGTAGGGCTTGCCCTCAACGGCTGGCTGGTCGCATTTGGTCGCGTCCTCTTTCGGGTCGCCGGCAATATGCTGGCAGGTTTGCGTGGCGCTCATCGGGCGTAATGACCATTCCATCGTCGCAACCCTCTTGGCTTTTGGTTTCAGCGCCACCACAACACCGGATTCCCTGGCCTTGCGGCGCAAATACCTGTCGCGGCGGCGCCGGCTGAGCTCGTCAACCGTCAGCTTGATGTAGTCTCGCGCCTTGATTGGGCTGGGGCGCTTTTCCAGATCCAGCCGGTGCGCCTTGCCGATGACCTGATTGCGCGTCAGGCCCATTGCGCGGCCGATCTCGCTGGCGGTGTGGCCCTCGCTCCATAGCCGGGTGAGTTCGCCAATCTGTTCCGTTGACCAGTCCATCAAGCCGCCCTCCTGAGTTCCATTGTCTGATATTCCTCGGGCACATCGAGACCGAGAGAGAGCCACGCGGCGGCGAAGGCCAGCAGTTTCGCGTGCGATCCGCGCCTGGCCCACTTCGCGCCCCCGGAACCGATGGCTTCAAGGTGTCTGTCCAATGCGCTGTGGTTCCCGCTGTGGCGGTGGCACCAGTGAATATGCTCGCGGGCCAGCTCAAGCGCGTATTCTTCGCGAGTCATCCCCCTCACCCCTTCCGCTTCGGGACGCGCTTGGATGCGAGTACCGTGTGTTGCTGGTGGTGCAGCATCTGCGGCTCGATCACCCAGCCCGCAGCTTCATACTCAGCCGCCTTGTGATGCGGCACGTATTCAACCAGTACGTCATGCGTATGGGTGGGGAGCATCAGATCCACCCCAGCGTGGGCTTGCCCATGTAGCCGTGCTCCCAGACGAACCAGGCATAGGTGGCCATGCTGCCCTGACGCTCGGCCTCGGGCTTCACCTCGCCACGCGAGATGGGCAGACGCCATGAAAACACCCAAACGCGAGCGAGCGGGGAGATTGAGAACAACTCTTTGCGCGTCAGGCCCTCAAGAAACTGGATGCGACACAGAAACGCCACCTTGCGGCTCGAGAGTTTGATGGCGTGTCGGGCGAAGGCCTCCGCCATCTTAAACGGCGGGTTGGTAACGATGTTCGGCGCGAGGCTCTGCGACTCCATGAGGAAGTCCACTCGGGGCTGGCCATAGCCGCGGTCAACCAAATCGGTGCTGACTACCTGATAGCCGGCCCGCTCCAGCTCGCGCGACATATCGCCAGCGCCGCACGCCGGCTCCCAGATCGGGCCGTCAAACTTTTCAACGGACAACAGCGCCTCGGTGCCCTCTGGGGGCGTCGGGTAAAAATCGTCCTTCTCCCGATTTTCTTTCGGGCCACAGGACACAAACCGCTGTGCTGCCGTGGCGTTCATGCGGCTCTCTTGGCTTCCTTCCGCGTCAGATAGGTGCCGATGTCGAGCGGGCGCGGGATGATCGCCAACATGTCGCCCATCAGCCACTTCTCGACGGCGTGAAG
>JAAOEI010000287.1_pt1 | contig 19935 bp, 20 predicted proteins | sample 7059261 | NCBI WGS metagenome assembly JAAOEI01 (sample SAMN14008812, study PRJNA610033) | viral metagenome | isolation source: viral particles filtered from seawater | place: China: Hangzhou Bay, Yangshan Deep Water Harbour | collected 2017-10-31 | reverse complement strand
CGGTGTCATCCCCTGTATCAAAAGTCATCAGGTTGAGCTTGCCCGTGCTTCCAATAAGGAGGGCGGTTGTGTCGTTGTCGTTAAGCACAACCGACGCCGCCGTGTTGGTGAACTCCAGCGCGCCCGCGCCCGCAGCTAACTTTAGCTCTTCGTCAATAGCCACAAACCCGCTGTCCACATGCAAGCCCGTGGCACCCGTCCCGCCCTTGATGGTGACGGTTTCCAGGCCATTGCCTGTGTCGATGGTGATGATGTCCAGGGCCCCTGTTGACCCTATCAGGAGCGCGGTCGCGTCGTTGTCGGGCAACACGATTGACGATGCCGAGTCGCTAAACGTAATCGCCCCTGCGCCGCCCGAAAAAGTCACATCCGCGCTAAACGTCGTCGCGCTGCTGACGGTGCCGCCGTCAAACTGCCCGTCGCCCGTGACGTCGTAGTGTACCGCCCCGAAAGCGTTCGCGCTTGCTAGCAGTAAACCAACAAAGAGAAAAAAGCGTTTCATCCAACTCTCCTTAGTTCAAGCAGTACTGGTAGAAAGCATCGAAGCGATCATCGGCGTGTCCGCTGCCAGCACCAGCATCAAACGTTACCTTGATGTCTTGGACACCCGCTACGTCAATGCGCCACACAATCTTTTTGTCTTCCGATCCTGAGACAGTTTTCTGCCAATCGACGTCGCTCGATGTGCAGGCGCCCGCGCTGACGGCGCAACTTTGCAAGATGTACTCGGCCGTGTCCGTTGTGTCGGCCGTCGTCAGATCGTCGATCACCGCGACCGCCGTCATGTCGAAACGTGTTACCGACCCGTTTGCGCTATCGTCATGGTTCACGTAGACAGTCAGAATGTTGTAGGCCGACTTGTCCGCATCGGTACGCGAAGTCGTAAAGGAGCGCGAGGAAGTCAAGTCGCTATCCTCAAGGCCATGTACGAGTGGCGTACAGAGATTCTGCGCTCTTCGACTAGCTTGCCCAACAACAGGAACAAGCAAGACGCAGAGGAGGGCGGTAAGTTTAGCTATACGAGACATGGTTGTTCCTTTGTCCTTGAGTTTCATAGGGTGTTCCTAAATCGTCTTTCATGCGGGCCGGCGTGCCTTTTTGCTCGGGTGGTGGGGCGGCAGCCTGATGCGCCAGTTGAGCTTGCATGAGGCTATGTGGCAGGGCCAATTCATCAAGCTCAAGACCAAACAGATGGCCAAGCTGCATTCTAGCATTGTTGGATAGCTTTCGTCGATCCTTTGCAACGACTTCGAGGATAGACGGCCCAAGGAGAGCCATCAGGTCGCCATAGACCGCGCGGACGACGCTACTCGCGAGCGGATCGCCAACACCATAGGCGGCCTCCTCGATGACACTTGCTGGGTCTTCGAGCGCGCCCAACACCCTCGACACGTTGTGAATTTGCTGCTCGCTCAAATCCCAGTCGTCGCTTTTCGGCTGCATGATGAGGTCCACAGGCGGGACAGGCATTGCCTGCTGGGCTAGCTCTAGCGCGCGAATCGCAGTCGACATGGCCTCACGCGCGACATTTGGCATATCCTCATCCATTCCTTGGAAGGACAGGGAGAGCTGGTCAGCCAGTTTTTCTGGGTTTCCGACCAGACGATGGAACTTCATCGCGACTTCTTTGGCGGCTTTTTTCTGATCGCGTTTACCAGTCAAACGGGTCAAAATAGAAGTCGCCGCCAGGCGCGTCGGCAGTTTCGGCGTCCCCTGACTTAGTTTTGCGACGGCCTTTGCTATTCGGAGATCGAACTCTTCGAGCATTTTCTGGGTCGCGCGCAGTTTGCCAATCTTCGTACTCAATTGTGGCCACTTCTTGAGGAGGGCCATCTTCGCGCGTGGTGCTACTGCCGCCGCGCCCACCCCAATGGCTGCTCCAGTCAGACCACCAGATATCCCCCCGAGTATACCGGCTCCATACGTCAGTCGCCATGCGACGCTCCTAAGCCCGTGTTGGGCAAATTGTTCGATGAACGTGTCCGAGCCAATTCCAGCAACCTTCGGCATCGAAGAAGATTCGGCCAGGTCTCGCAGTTTACTGACAAGCTCGTTGGCTTTCAAGTAGCCTTCGGCGGCCTCTGGCGCGAGTGTCTTCATATCTGCTGTGATCAACTCTTGCATGTGCGCGCGCAGATCTTTCTCCAGCGGGCTTGCCCACTTCACCTTGTTGCGCAACTGGTGCATTTCCTGAAAGGACGCGGGCGCGACCACCGAATCATCCATCCAACTACGAAGCTCCTGCGCCTTTGCTTTCATTGGGTGGTAGTCGGGGGTTCCGCGGTAGCGCTCGACCGCTTCGTCGAGCCAGCCCTTCGGCTGAAGAATCTTGCGTAACTTATCTTCAAACGGGACAGGCTGGCCAACTATGTCGTCGGCCATTCTGAGCGCGCGCCCGATATCGTGTGATGCGTCTTCCGCTGTCTCACGCAATCGCGAAACAATTTGCGGTGTTGGCATATCTATCGTCGCGATTGGCGAGCCGTCTCTGTATAGACCCTCTTCGGTCAAGACTGAAGCTTGTCGGTGCTTCCATTCTTCGAGAGCCTTCGGCCTAGATCGGATCTTTTTTGGCGGTTTGATGCCCAAGTCTTTGAGGACGCCGCCCCCATAGAAACGCGCCTCCTCTTTGGAGAGCGAAGACCCAAGCGTCTTTCCAAGTGTGTCTTTCGCTTTCTTCGTAAAACCCAAAGCGCTCTGCCCAAGAACATGGCCCCCACCGAATATGCCGCCAGCAACCCCGCCAGTAAGAGCCCCAAAGCCAATGTGGGCGACAAGGGATTGCCCAACATGTTTAGGATCTCCGAGAGCATCTTCGCTAATTGCCTGACCCACTCCATAGAGCCCTCCTTCTACAGCGCCTGCTCCTGTGTAGGCAATTGTCTTCGCGAGCGCTCTCTTCGCAAATGGAGTTGCGGCCACGTCAGCGCCTTTGGCTGCAAGTGTCGCGGCCTTGCTGCCAGACGTCAGGTAACGTAACAATTCGCCCTCGACCGTGTAGCCGATCTGTGTTACAAGTCGTGAGGGGGCGGTCACGCCACGAAGAATGTCTACACCGAGGGCCGCTTTACCTGCGCCCACAGCCTTACCGGCCGCTCCAACCGCGCCGCCGCCCAGGATGCCCGCAAACTCGCCGGCCATAGAGATGTTCGGGTTGGCCGCCTCGATGTCACGTATCTCATTGGGGTTCATCACACCGAAGTCGGTCAACACTTTGTCGGACAACCCCATGGTAGCGCCGCGCATTGCCCCAAGAACACCGGCCGCCAAGTTTTTGTCTCCGTGAGATTCTTCGAGCCGCTCCTCATCAGATTGTAAGCGAAATCCCTGTGATAGTGCGGTCAACGCTTGGGCCGTCTGAATAGGGACGAGGTTCCCTTGGGGATCAACCATCGAAACGACAGGCGCATTGAACCCCAGCTGCTGAGATCGCAGTGCGGGCATAACATCCTTCTCATCCACTTGGATGGGGCGCATTTGCCTGTCGTACAGCGTTATCACTGACCCAACCACCCCTCATACTGGGATACGTTGCGACCACCAAGTCTTGCGGCCTCCATGTCCATCCGCGCTTTATGCTCTAACCCATCACGCAAACGTTTCAAGGACCACAGACCAAAATCTTTGGGTGCGCGCGCCGAAGCAAAGTTGCTGCGGTAGAATTCGGCATCTTCCTTGGTGAGACGTTGTTCGATTGTTCGTCCGTACCTGCGATAGATTTGCTTGCGAAGCTCCTCGTACTTTTCGGCCTCAGAGCCAACCTTTTGGTGGATAGCCTTAGCTATACCGTGTAGCCACCCTTCTCCTTCGCCAACGCCCGGCGTGTAGGCTTCGAGGCCAACTTTCTCAAACTGTTTGGATAGAGCATCGACAGCCCCCAACATATCTTTCGAGTCGCCCATACGCTGCTCGAAAGCGGCCTGTGTCTCGCGCCCCGCAGCCCCCATCTGCAAACGTAGAGTCGCTGACCGCAGCGCCATGTCGCGGCGGTGCATCTCAAACTGAATCTTGTCCTTTTGCAATTGCATGTTCCACTGTTGCGCCAACAAATCGAGTTGTGCGCGCTGACCGCCCATCTGAGACATCTGCAAGACGCCATTGATCTTCGTTTGGATTTCTTCGCCCATCAACTGGCGCGCCGCGAGCATTTGAGACTTCTCGTCGCGAAACTGCGCACGTAGAAGCTCAACATAGTTCTGCGCATCGCGAACCGCATAGCCACGTTTCTTCGCCTTATGCATTTGCGCCGAGATGTCTTTATCAATCGCATCGTTGATAATTTGGAGCGCTACGTTTGGCCCACCAATCTTTGAGCGCAAGTTTTCGCCAAACGCAATCGCGAGAACGCCCATAACTTTTGCCCACGCGGGCCGACTGTCCCAAAAGCGCCCAGGATTGATTTCTTCCGCTTTCGCAAGCGACTTTTTGGCCGCGAGCTGTTGTTTCGGCGAAGCGTCAGGATCTTTCAACGTTGCCTCGTATTGCTGGATCTCCTCAAGGCTAAGTCGGTGGTAGCGGCTAAGTTTGCGCGCCTCGTCGAGGCTAACATTTGCAGCGTCAATTTCCCTCTTCGCCTCCGCGTTGATGTCTTCAAACTTTTGGCGGAACCCTTGTTGTGTCGCGAGCAACTTGTCGGTCAGGCCAGCCAGCTGACTCTCGTAACCCAGCGATTCGTCCATCGCCGAGTCCATGCTGGCACGACCCTCTTGTACCGCGCCCTCGTAGCCTGCCGTGTCGATTGGCCCAAAAGATGGCGGACGAAGGTCTAGCGATGCATCGAGGCCAGCGGGCGCCTGTGGCGCTTGAAGCTCGCCGCCCGCTGCATGAAATTGCTGCGGTTCTCCTTGTTCTTGTGGCCGCATTTTTTGCGCGAGCGCTTTCATGCCTGTGTACATAGGGTTGTCTGGAAACCCCTCAACCAAACTAGGTGTTCCCGGAATCGGGTTGAGTACAAGCCCTTTCGCGTACTCGCCCCACGGCATGGGTTGAGGAAGGTCTGGCATTTGCGGGCCTTCCAACATCTCGGGCGTTGGTCGCGGCCCCGCTGGACCGGCATATCCCGCGGCAAGAAGCTGCTGAATGAGTTGTGGGCTGAGTGCCATTAGCGTCCATACTCCTCTCCAGCGAGCGCGGCCTGCTGCTGTTTTTGCTTCTCATCGTAGATGCGCCGCAGCTCTTCTACGGAGGTAGCGGTAGGCCGCGACTCTTGGAACTTTGAGGTCTTGTCAACTTTGCCTTGGCCTTGTTTCTGCATTTCCACTAGGCGCGCAAACATGAGTTTTTCGCGAGGACCCATCCTGCTAACAATGTCGGCCGGCCAGTAGCCCTTTGTCTGCATCTTCGGATCGAGTTGGCGGATTTGCTGGAAGGCGTTTTGCGGAATAGCCGTGTAGGGAATATGCGCCTCTGGAGGTGCGGCGCCCGCAGCCGTGAAGGGTGTGTAGTGTTTGACCAGACGCTCGATAAGGCGATTACTCGCGCGCTGTCGCCGCTTCTTACGTTTCGCGCGACGCTCTTGTCGCCGCATCGCCACAACTTCTTCCGGTGTAATGCGCTCAGTGAGCTTCGTCCAGTCCTGACCAGACCGCGCGCTCAATGCGCGTAGTACCGCCTCGAATTGCGGGTTGACCTGCATCTGCGGCGATGCTTGCGGAAGATCTTCGAGAAAATTTGCCATGTCTTTACCCTAGCGGTTCCGGCATGTTATTCGCGTAACCGGTTGGCCCAAGACCCGTTGTGTTTGCTGTGTTACCTCCTGCGGATGCTGTCTCTCCCCCGCCTCCACCAGACCCACCTATAATTCCGCTAGTAACCGCTCCAAGGACAGGGCCAGCGGCACTTTCTAGGAAGGTAGGCTGGTTGGCCGCCGCAAAGTCTTGTCCACGCTGCTGCATGGTCAACTGCGTCCGCATACCCAGCTTGGCCAACTCCCCTTGTTGAGCTAGTCCTCGACCGAATTGACTTTCCTGTTGCTGCATACGAAGCAAGTCAGCTTGAGCCATCATTTGCGCTTGCTGCGCATCGTAGCCCATCTGCTCATATTTCATCGTCATCTCGGCCAACTGTTGGCGCGCTTGCGCTTGCTCTTGGGCCCGCAAGATGCTTGCATTCATCGCGGTCTGCTGGCCTCCACGTTCATTGGCGCGCATGGCCATCTGCATCGCGAGAGCGGGGTTCGCACCAATCGCGCTTCTCGCGGCGCCGAGATTCAGCGCATTTTGTTGCTGTAATGCTTGCTGCATTTGAAGTTCGGCCGCAGAAGGCACCTCACCGTTGGCTGCTTGCTGCAACATCTGCATGAAATCGGTTCCGCCACTAGCGGCGTCTCGATACTGTTGTGCCTGGTCGCCAAACCCCTGAACCTGACTCTGAAGTTCGGAAAGCGTCTGCGCAAATTGGTCGCCTCCGTAAAGCCCGCCGCCACCAACAGCTGACCCAACTTCTCCGTCAGCGCCACCAGACAAAATGTCTTCGAGGTCTCCGTAAGGAGTCCACCCACGTGAAAATTTGTCAGAAGCATCTTGCTCGTAGGTCTTGTCAAACTTCAGCGCCTTGTGAACACCGAGGCCTTTACCGATAAAATCTGCTTTGGTTACCGCGTCGGCCATCCGCTTCCAACCAGAGCGTTTGTCCGCGCGTTTGGCGCCTCTTTCGATTTTGTCGGCCCACTTCTTTTCTTTGCGGCCGAGCTTCCTTGATAGTTGTCTGGCCTTCTTGTCCTTACCCTTCTCCTTGGCCTTTTCGATTTTCTTCTCGATGCGTTTGCGCTTTGACTCTGAGTAGCCTTCCCAGAACGTTTTGTTGCGCTCCTTCTTCTGTTCTTGTGTCATACCCATAACTACGCGCTCCTAGCATCAATGTTCTTGAACATACCAGATTTGAGGCCAACTTCAAAGATGACAGCGCTCAAAGTTGCGAATTTATTGTTGTCTCGGCGGCTCCCAGAGAGAGTGATTCTAACCTTCACCCGGGAGCATTTCTGCTTTCCTGCGTCGAGGCGAACGTCAAACGAGTAGGGGACTACCGAAAAGTTGCCAGCATCGACGGTCCACGTTTTGTCGGCCGCTGCCGTTGTCAGGTTACCGTCTGTGAACACTTCCAGTTGCAGTGTATGTATCTCGGCGTTGTACTCGCCAAGAACGCCCACTCTTCGGCAGCGCGCATACCCATGAATCTTTGACGGCGAAAACCAGCCGGTTTCCAGGATAGCGTCGTAGTTCTCGCCCGTGATGTCGGGGTTGGCCGCCGTAATTAAATCTTTGAACAAGCCATCGTCGGTTTCACCGACGTTTTGCGACTGCGGATTGTACTCGCGTATGAGCCGAAACGTATCGGTAGAGCCTGTCCGCGCAATAGCCCAGACAGAGCGGTCGGCTACAACATGGTCAATCACGGTCGAGTCCTCAGACGCTTTGAAGTTGTTTGTGTCCTCGAAGCGGTCGATGTACCACTGCTTATGGTAGGTATCATACACCAAGATATGCAAGGACTCGGCGCGGGTCACCCACGTGACACCGGCAACGTCTGCATCGGCGCCCACTAGGAAGCGATACTCGCGGTCGTCCTCTGTGGCGATAGCACTATAGACTTTGGTCAGTGCAACGATGGAGGCGCCGCCTACATCTGTTCCCGCAGGCGTGTAGTTGTAGGCCTCGGCGCCTGCTCCGATGTAATGGAGCCCCAGAGACCTATCGAGGAGGGAGAAGCCTTTACGTGACTTAAAGACGACGCCCTCTTCTACCTCAAGGATAGACCCTCTATCGATACAACCTACGCCAGATGATTTGATTTGGTTTACCTTACCGAAACTTCCAACTGCAAAGGCGTTTTCGCCCGACCCGCTAAACCAAAAAATCTCAGTGGGCGAAAAAATAACCCAGCGCGTATCCATAAACGCGACAGCCGTCAAATCCTCGTGAGGGAAAATACTCTTCTGAAGAGCTACGGGCCATTCAGGCGCGACGCCAACGGCTTTCGGCTTCGTGTAGCGCACCACGCGTCGATTGTCCGACGGGATGCACATGAGACGGTCACCACCACGCGCGAGCGCCACCGTAGGTGGTGGGCTGCCCGCAGGAAGCTCTCCCTGGTCGGTATAGAGAAGAGCGCCGCCTTGAATAGTAGTATCACTCCCAGGGTCCTGATTGCTCGCACTGACCGTTGTGCTGTCGGCCAGTTGGATTCGATGGGTGTAATAATGCTCGGACCCATCCACGGTGGAGATGTAGATTTCAACAGCGCAGTCGGCAAACTCACGAACTGTCAGGTGAGGAACGTAGACTGTGATGCTGTAGTCGTCACTTGCACTCGCACTCGCTGTAGCGGCGTTGCTCGGAGCAGAGCGGTGCAACTCTCCAGAGGCATCCACCCATGTGAAGATAGCTTTCCACGAGTAGGTACCTCCCCCTGTCATTGAACCGCCCGCACTTGTCGTAACGGTCTTGATGATAGGTCTGTACATCCACCCTAACTCTGTACCTTCGTCCGAGACGTTCTGCATAACGCCCCCCGCCACTTGCAGGGAGGGCCCAAGCTGTCGTGAGGGTAGAGGGTCGGGGCGGAAGTCGACGCAGATTTCCTGCAGCTGATTTTCGACGTTGGCGGCTTCACGATTCACACTGACCGCGACAGTCGTACACCACTTGCCTGTAGCGGCCTCGTAACTCTGTGGGATGACCCCTTGCCCACCATCCGGAAGGTCCAACAAACCATGAAATGCCTTGGCGGCAACGAGCCCACGAGCAGTATCGGTATGGTCCTCGATAACACCTTGCAACGTCAGCAAATTGTCAGGGATGTCAGGTTCGAGAACTCCCATCCACGCATAAGCACGTTCGTTGTACGTGAAGGCTTGACCGGCAAGCATCTGGCAGTTGAAATCGTAGGCGGCCGCAGCTGTTAGCGCTTGGGAGCTGACATCCCAGAGGACACTCTTGACGATGGCCTCCATTGTATCAGTAGCAGAGCCAACACTGTTCTCGTTGTAGAATATGCGAACTTCGTTGCTACCGAATTGTGTATCAGCGGCAACCGTCATTCGAGCTACATTAGCCGTTACGCCGGTAGAAGCCGCTTCTGTCAGACCGACGTTACCAACCTCAATGCCGCCCGCCGTCAAATCGAGGCCAACATGGTAGATTTCACCGGTCGTGGCCTCCTCGTGAAAAACGTGAACGCGGTCGTTGGTCGTATCCACATAGAGGGCAATAGGCCCGCCGCTCGTAGCAGCTAGTGTTCCGGTATCGAGTACAGTTGTCTTCCACACTTGAGTCTGTGAAGCGTCGATACGCTCCACCACCAAATCAGCGGCACTATCTCGGTAAGCGATGATGTGTTCGTCGGGGTCGTTGTCGATATGTGCGACCTGCAAGACGCTAATTGTATCAGCCAAATAGACAGTCTTGGCCCCATACTCTTGCGGAGCCGACATATCAATTTTGTAGTAGGCCAAGTCACTGTCATCATCGATGTACCAGATGAGAAACTCATTTTGCGAGTTGGTGAAAACCGACACACAGCCGAGGTACTCCGAGTTCAGAGCGTCTGTAATGACGTCAGTTGCAGAGGTCGATTGACAGGGAATGTACCGCCCCAAAGCGTCGTAGATGCGTACTTTGATGTTGGGGTAGCTACCCCCCGACGCGCCAGACTGAAGAGAAACCGTATGTGTTTTCGTCTTCGCTGCCCAAGAAGCCCCCGAGTAGTGAGCGTGCCCGTTCAAACGCTCAATAGCTTCAGCCTGCACAACGGACCGAACCGCAGTTGACACCTCACAAGGTACTGCGGGGCCCACCTTGTGAGAGTCACTCGTCGTTTCGCTGTAGCGGTAGAAGCCCTCTCCGTAGCGTGGGTTGTTTGCTCCACTGTTTTTCACGAAGCCGTAGATGATAGGTTCACTCTTGTTGCGCGCGTGGATGCTGTTAGCGTCGTAGAAATCGTGTCCGCCATCACCGCTGGGCTCTGCGATGTCGCGCCCAAGTGTTTCGTAACCATACCTCTTGATGAATTCGCCCGTCCGCCGCTGACGGAAGTTCTGTGCCTGCTCCAGCAGGTTGACAGGCTTGATGGCTTCAGCGTGCTTACCGCCTAGGCCGCGTACCAAAGGCACATCCACAACTTGCCACTCAACCATCAGAACACCAAGAAGCTGACAGTGGTCGCAGTACCGACAACGAAATTGACAAACTTGTCGGCGGGAAAAGCCGTAGAGTTGTCGCCCAAAGTCCAAGTAGTAGCAACGCTAAAGCGAACGGGGACGATGTGCTTATACGCTCTATCGAGCCCGTGCGCGATGAAGTTGTCCGCGGAACTCCCGCTGAGCGTTTCGTCCTCGATGAGGACACTGTCGAGGAGGGGGTTTTGGTCATAAAGCTGGTCTAGGAAATTTTGAAGCTCTTCCTGAAGAGCAACAAAGTCTCTCAAGGTGGGAGACTCTCCACCTTCTGGTAAACGTGTCTCCCACGAGAGCCGCGGCATTTACCGACCTTTGCCTTTGTCGGCCGCAACCTGAAAGCCCTTGTGAGCGCCTACACGCGCCCCCGCATTGGAAGCTTTCTTGCCCTTGTTCCAGGTCGATGGCTTGCTGGCTCGCGAGCCCGGCTTTCCAGTCCCCTTTTTACCGTACTTGGCTGCTTTCTTCATGGCTAAACTCCTATGTAGTCAGTTTGAATGATAAAGATTTGTGCGCCCATAATTCTGTACATGAAATTCTTCTCGGACAAATTGAGAAGATGGCGCCCACTTTCATATCGATTGTAATAGTCGCCGATGCTGTCGGGCTCCTGTTCGTCGCGAGGACCGATAGCGCTCTCAATCAAGGCGCGTTTTCTCGCGCGCTCACCAGCCAACATCTTCGCGAGATCGAAGCTCTCCTCACGAAGCGCGAGCCTGACCGCTACTTCCAACGCGGCGTAGTCTTGCCATTGCGGCTGTAGCTGCGTACTGATTGTTTGCGTTAGTGATGTCAGCTCAGTAAAGTAGGGGACATACCACATTTCCAAACTGCCACTTGTGAGTGGTGAGGTGCGGTAACCCTCAATCTCTGCGGGGTTCCACCTGTTCACGCGGAAACGCCGACTCGAAGACACGTAGTAAAGCGCCTTCATGCGGTAGAAGTCAGAAGGCAGATTGTATGCCTCAGTCCCGGAGACCACACTGATAGTTGTCTCGCTATGGAAGTATTCACTTTGTGGAGACGAGACGAGTAGTTCGTGCAGTTCGGCGAGGGCAGCATTGAGATACCGCAGACCGGCCGTTGTATCCGGAAAGGAAGACCCAGTCATGTCGACATAGTCGAGCGCGGTATCCCAAATGTTCTGCCCTGTCGCCATTACTTCTCAGCGTTCTTGATATCGATAACGGCTCCCAAGGCGGTGACGAACGCTTTTTTGTCACCTTTCTGGGAAGCCTCCCACAATTCGTCTGCGGCCAAAGCGAATCGGGAGACCTCCTTTTTAGGGGAGGTCTCCTTCTTCGTCGAAGCCAACAAAGCTTCAGCAAAACCCACGAATTACTCCGTTAGGTGGTTGTGGCCAGGTCGGTAAGACCTGTCTCTTTGAGGACGCACATAAAGTGGATCCGCGAGCCCGGTTCGTCGGCAGCCGCGAAGACTGGAGACGCCGGGGCGGGCGCTACCCATAGTTGGATGCGGAATGTGCTGGCCGTAGTATTGTCGACGTCACCTTGGCAGATGCAAACATCTGTCTCGGTTTCAATCTCGCACCACGCATAGATCGCATCGATCTGTTGCGGCGCGCGATCGGTAATCGTCACGGTCCAAACACCTTCCGCAGTTCTCGCTACAGTAAAGCCGTTCCCACGGATGCTTGTCGGAGCGGCATCGTTGACTGTCTCAAAAGAGCCAGCCACCAACACACGCTCCGGACCCACAATGTGTACAGGGTAAGATCCTGCTCGCATTGAAAACTCTCCTTACGGGTTGGGCAGGTTGACGTGGACGTTCCAAATCGGGGCCTTGCAACACAGTTGGCCTCGGAAGCCCATGCGAACTTCGTAACCATCTGCGGCGCTCTGGCGCAAGATTCGGTTTCCGTCTTCCATCAAGAACTTGACTGGGGCGCCCAACGTAGCGAGCGTCCAGGTGTTCTTCTGCAACATCCAGCCCTTGGTAGCTTGGCACTTGTTCGCGGCGATGACACCGATAGGTCCATGGTCACCTTGGATGACCATCGATCGGTAGCCAACATTCGCCAACATTCCCTTGGGGCCGACAGCCCGAGTTTCCGTGTACTCCTTCTTGGCACCCAACTCCTTGATCAAGCGCCGCACTTGTGCGTGATGCAAGAACAAGCAGTCTGGCATTCCGCCTTCGCGAGAAGCCTTGGACTGGGCGTCGATGACTCCGTCCTCCAGGGTTTGGCTAGACGCGTCATGGTAGATCCCCGCGAGACGGCTGTCTGTGGTTCGATCCACGCCGAAGAACGCCGTAGAAGTTACAGAACTTGGAAGCCAATCTTCCAGACCGGAAATCTTAGCGCCGACGTCACCGGAGACGAACAAGTAGTCGTTCGCCGCCCAGTCAGTGGTCGTGCTGCTATTGTCGTAGCCCGTAGTGAATGTGCCATTCGTCCGATCAACAGACGCGATGGTGATGCTCGCAGGGGCTGTCCGGTTTGACGTACCAGCCGCCGTGTCGTCAGCTACGAGAACTTGCCCAACCTCGAAAGCTGTAATCTCTTCCGTCTGGGAGAGAGTCACAACCATGGGGTTGGCCGCCGTCACGCTACCGATCTGAGACAACGAACCCGCAACGTTGCGAAACAGATTGCTCTCGATGTCGTCAGCCAACGAAGCCATCGTGCTATCAAGCTTCAACTTCAACGCGCTCAAGAACGCGTAGCTATCGCCGCGAGTAGACTCGATAACTTCGCCAGTGATGGTAGACACTGCGTAGTTGTTGACACGGGTCACCACGAAGTCTTCAACGTACACTTGCGTGGCGTTGGACTGCGCGGTAGCAAAGGTCGCGCTGCGGCCTTGCGGATTTCCGTACTGCAAAACGACCGGCATATTTCGGCCACCGAAGCCTTCAAACTTCGGCAGCGAACCAAAAAGCGGACGGTTCGTGTACGTCAACTTCTGCAAGTTGGCATCACGATAGATCTGCTTTAGGGCCGGATCAAAAGTGGTTTGGGTTGTAGAGGCCATTTCCTTTCGTTACTCCATAGTCTCCCAAATATCTTTGGGGACTTTGCTGAGGGCCGCCTGAATCTCCTGGTGTTCGGTTTCAAACAGGCCCGGTTCGGGTTCGCGCTCTCTAACTGGCGCTTCTTGCATAGATTTTGTGAGTGTTGGAGACGGGGTGGTCTCTACTTCGGGCTCGGCCTCTGGTTTAGCCTCTTCACTCTTCAAACCCAGTAGCTGGCGGGCGACGGGATTACTACTCAGCTGGCTCAGGTGCGCTTTGTAGTGCTCCAACATCATATCAGCAGCTTCTTTAGGTTGCAAGTACTGTTGTTTCTGCTGCATAATGCCGCTCGCGAAACTCATGATCTCGTGAGTCGCATTGGGCATAGTCTTCAACAACTCGTAGTCCTCGGTGTCGAGGAGGGTATTGAGACTGTTTTTGTAGTCATCGACCTGCTGCTTGATCGACTTCTGGGACTGTTCTCGTTGGCGCTCCTCCTTGTCGGCTTTGATTTGCTGTTCCAGCGACTCGATTTTGGACAGGAGTTTCTCCTCTAGTGAAGAGGGCGCTTGTTTCGGCGCCTGCCCTTCACCCTTGAGAAGCATGTTTGCGATGTCATCATGGGAGAACCCGAGACGTGTTAGCTGCGTAATCGGGTTGCGCTTGAGATCATCAAGAAAGTCTTCCAAGTCCTCCTTGTCCTCTTCGAGGAGCGCTTCCAATTCGGCCTTTTTGGCCTCCAGGGCTTCGCGGTCAGCTTTCAAGGCGGCTTTCTCGTCCAACAGGCGCCTTTCGCTTTTCGCGATTCGCGCAAGAAGCTCCGCATGCGAGTCTTGCGGTTCTGGCGCTACAGGTTCTTCCTGTTTTTCGGGCTCCTCTGGTTTCTCGGGTGCAGGTTCCGGAACCTCTTCTTCCTTTGGAAGTAGTTGAAGTGCCGCCTCGACCTCAAGATGTTGGTCTGGGCGCGCCAGATCTTTCGGCGTCTCGGGTAGCTGAAACGCCTCCCCAGCATCGGTAGACGGAATGACGGATTGTGGGAGGTCGCTGACCCCAGTACTAGACATGGAAAACTCCTATTGCAGAGGTGGAGGTCCGGCAGGCGGTTGCTGTGGGCCAGCCGGTGGTTGTGGTGATGCCAAAGTTGGTTGGCCGCCCGGTGTTGGTGGCGCCACTTGGGCAGGTGGTGGGCCCATCCCACCAGCCGGCATTGGTGGATTCGCTTTGGCGATGAGGCCATCTACTTGTCCTAACCAACGTCGAAGGAGATTGCGCTTTTCGACAGGCACGTCGTCGACGAAAGCGTTCAAAAGTTCTTGTGTCCCCACTTGGCGCGCTACTTGAAGGTCCATACCAGGGAATGGCGCCTCAAACTCTTTGCCAGACAGAATGTTGCCCACCATCTTCTGCGCGATTTTGATGGGGGAAGAGTGTCGGCCCACAATGTACTTGAGGTCTGGTATGCCTTCCAGCGCCATCGGCAGATATGGCTGAAGGCCGGGTATGCTAGTTGCGAGTTGCGCAATCGCGTCTACCTGTCCCGCGGGCTCTTCCGGCAGAAGGTTAGCCGGATACACCTGTAAAGTGTATTTGTCGCGCTCCAAGTAGGCTTGTTGGAAGTCAATTTCCTCGATGTCGTGGTCCCCCTGCGCGAGGACTTTCGTTCCGCGAAGGCCGCGAGCGACATCATAAATTCTCTCGGCCGCGTCTAGGTGAAATTGCTCCCATCGTTGGGCGACGTGTTGAAAGCGTTTTGTACCAACGTCATTGTATACTTTGATCGCCGCGCCCGATTCCAAACCTGCAGGGATTTGGGACTGGGCAGCCAGTTGGGATATACCCACGATTTCAAAAGCCCGCTGGTACAGACGGTCAAGATGATTAAAGTACTCGGCACTGACACTGGAGACGTTTTGAAAGATAGGCGGCTTACCAGAGTACTCGTACTGTGCCCAGTCTTTGTTGATGACTCGTCCCGTTCCACTGCCTTTCTCCTTCCAAACGAGGGATGTCGCCAACGTCATCAGACGCTGGATTTTCTGCGCGATGTAGTTGATCTCAAGCTGGATGGGGGCCAACTCCTCCGCGACAGAAATGCCAGACCACCCTAAAATGGGGTCGCTCCAGTTGAAGATCGCGAAGGGGAAACTTTCTAGTTTCCACTCCTCGTCGAACAAGACCTTGTTGCCAATACAGATAACATGTCGACCGTCTCGCGCCTTTGGGCCAGAGGGCAAGTGCCACGCTTCAATGACGGTAGCGGGCTCAGAAAGACCTGTATAGACAGTGCGTTCTTCACGAATGCGTGGCGCATGTGCGATGTCCTTCTCGAATTTTGGAAACTGGGCGACAAGCACCTCGCGAGGAATGTCTTTCACTTGGAACATTTGGCGCGGGTCGCCTGTCTTCGCTTCCTCCTCGTCAACTACAATCTCGTCAGGGAAAACGCGCTCTGAGCAGATTCTCCCGTTGCGGTGCGCGTCTGCGTAAAACTTTTCAATGCCTGGGCCGAAGACTAGTCCATCACGAAAGATCTGAAGCCCCTGCGGGTAGCGGCTCATATACTTGAATTGGCCGAGCATAAACTTTGTGAGGTTCTCCGCGCGCACGCGGTTCTCGTAGCTCCCGCCCTTAGTCAAGTAGAGCGGTCTCGGTTTCTGCGTGGCGATGTGCGCCACCGCGGTATCGATCGCGCTTTTCACAACGTTCAGTCTAATGCGCTGGCCGCCATCCGCGCCCTCCATGAACTCTTTGCCAGATAGAGACATGGCTGCGCGATTGGAGTAGAGACGCAAGTTGGACAGGTATAGCTCGTGACGCGATTGCTGCTGATCGTCAAGATACTCGACGGTCGTAAAGATGGCGTTGGCTACGTCGACGCTATTCTGGTTGAGCTTCCACCAGTTTTGGTGTTTGAGGATGTTGCGGTGGCCTGGAGGTGCGCCGATGTAAGAGGACATTAACTACTCCCAAATAAGTCTCTTTCTTGACGCCTCTTGGCAACCTCCAGTCGCTGCTCATCATCAAGTAGGTCTAGAATTTCTTTTTCCGCCTGCTCGTAGGCGTTGTTCATGATCTCTTCGATATTATACCCAAGTGACTCGTCTTTGAACACTACGTGCGCGAGAGAACCGTCTTCGTGGAGGCGCGCCTCCGTAACCCCCTCACCCTTGAGCGCTTTGAGGATCTCTACTGTTTCGTCTAGTAGGCCTTTCATGACAACAAGCCCTCCATCATAGACGCCGTAGGTGGCTGGAAGTTGGGATTGTCTTGCTTGAGGAGGTCCACAATTCGCTTGGGCCAAATGACGATGTCAATTTCGAGATCGAGTCCCCGCAGATGTGGCGGCCGATCGGCATCCGCGGGCGGATTCCCAGCGCGCAACTCGTACTTGTCCATGTTGTCTTCGGGAAACCAGATGTGGTGGATAGACAGGTCAGGTTTCTCCAGGTACTGCTCGTGGACGGGTGGCAACTCCATGCGCTTCATCAAGCCGCCAACCAAGGCTTGGATGACGCGAAAGCGGATGACATCTACGTTGAGTGGATCGAGTCGATACCCACGTCCGTGCGGCTTGATCTTTCCTTGTTTTCGTAGGATGTCGAAGATAGACTTCTTTTGGTTTTTCGGTTTGGCGCGCTCCTTCGCGAGCGCATCGACAATGTGAGGCGCGTCATACTTGTGAATGCGGTCTGGGTCGGAAATGTCTTTCGTGACATAGTCAGACGGTAAAGACTTTAGGTGGTCGCCCACCTCGTCGTTTGTCGTGGGTGTTGTATGCTCTGTGCGTTTCCCATGTTCATCAAAGACGATACGCTTTCTCATAGCTAGAACTCCCTGCTTAGGCGGCGCGCGTTGAACATCATGTTCTCGAAGTCTCCGAAGTCCTCCCAGTCGTCGACGATTTCTTCTTCGTCGTCACTGAAGAAGTGCGCTTCTTCTTCGGCAAGCATCTTCTGCTCAACATGTTTCGGGTACTCGGGGTCTCCCGGTTTTGGTGGCTCAATTTTCTCGTCGTCTATCCACGGCTTGAGGGCTCGCGCGAGCGCGGGGACATAGTCGCAGTGTCGGCCATCCGCAGTCGAAGGGAGGACGATGGAGAACCCCCTATTAGTTGGTTTCTTCTTGACCATCTTGAGGTCTTTGAGAAGCTGGGAGTCGGGTGGCAGCTCCACCGTCCTGTCTCCCAATGCTGCCGCGAGAGAGGTGTACGTGTCAACCTGTTCCTTCTGAGTAAAGTCGATATCGGATAAGAAAAACCCTTCTTCCGTCGCGATGTCGCGCATGGCGTCAGCTGCCCACTGATCGGTGTACACCCAATTGAGCCCATAATCGTTACAGATTTCTTTGATTTCTTTGATGACCTTACGCGGTGATAGGGGCACTGTCGGTGTACCACGCCACTCTTGGTTGTGGACTATCTTCTTCACGCGGCCCTGACGGCCAGCTACAATGAGAGTCCAAGCATTGCCCCTAGTAGCAGGATCAATAGCAGCGAGATAGTCGTGTCGTGGTTGCGGAGGAATTGTCTTCTCTGTTCTGACACAAGGCGCGAGAAGACTTTGCGGAAAGAGAGTTTCTTCTTCATCGGCAAACTCCGCAAGCACGTCCGTTTGATATGTCATCCGGTCTTGGTAGTCGCGAGAGTCACGCAAAGCGGCGCAACGCTCGTCGTTCCACCAGACTGGGTTCATTTGGGGTCCGCGCGCGCGGAATACAACACGATTAACTGAGGGCGACCCCCACTCGTTCTGTACAATATCATAGATCGGACCAAAAGGTTGCCATGGTGATCCGATGGAAAGTATTTGGGCGCCCGGCAAAAGACGCGAACGAACGGCTCGCTTAGCGTCATCATAATTGACAACCCCTTCCGCACTACCCACCATTCGGGGAGCTTCGTCCAATGTTGCACCAATGGACCAGCGCGACACCAGAGAACCGCCCGCCCGTTTTCCCGCGATAACTCTAAGTTCCACGGGCCGCCCTGTGGGGTGACGAATAAAAGCGCTACCGACGACATCCGCACCCGTCTCTTTGAGGATACCGTGCCGTCGAGGGTCGACGACAATACCCTGCAAGTCTGGCTTGGAAAGAGCGCCCAGTAGATGCGCCAATACAACTTTCGCATTGTCTAGCTCCAAAGACAGTATGGAATAACGAGGGATTTCTCCCTCACGCAGATATGTTGGCATGACACATTTCTGCGCGGCCCAGACAGCCGTAGCGGCAGCGATGAGGGATTTGGCTGTGCGGACAGCGGCGAGAACAACTACTTCGCTAGGCGGTTCGCCGTTCCTCTGTTCCTCGTAGGGGGCCGCACTCTTCATCCCCAACGCTTCCGCGACATCCTCGTCGTCGACATACTCGCCGAGCGAGGCGCCTTCGATAATACGACACAACGCGCGCTGCATCTTGGACATCGTCCCGTCGATGTCTAGTCCAAACCCACGAGGAGACGCTACGAGGTGCTCCAACGAGGCGAAGTGGAACTGTCCCGCGCGGCTTTGACGCCAACGCTTCAACAGTTCGTTTTCTTCTGCGCGCGTAAGATTCATACGTCGAACGAGTCTCCATGTTCAGCCACCACACAGGTTACATTAGCCCAAGGCACAAGGATTTCCGGCGCGAGACCATTCTTGTCGCGCACCTGCAGAAGGACGCCCGCCTCTATTGCGTAGAACGCTTCGCCTTCTTTTGGTTGAATACACCGATCGTGGAAAACACGATTGGCGGCCATAATGTGCTTGTTGAATGTAACCGATTGCAGCTGGGTCATGGAACTCTCCTAAACTGGGGATAGTTGGTTTGAATTTCTTTGGCGGCTCGTGTCCAGAGTGGGCACTTTACAATGCCCTCCTTCTGGAGGTTTTGGCTCAAGAAGAGCTTGGTAGCGATCCCGCTCTTCCTGTAGCGTTCGCGCACGTAGATGTAATACAGCACTGGCGCGTCAGCGCACAGCCACCCTACGATGATGTCTTCGTCTTGCGGGAGAACCGCGAGCGTGATGTGGCGTCGACATGTCTCCCAGAGAGACTCTACCTTCTTGTGGCGCTTGTCTTTATGGAGGCCTCGCCCCTCATTGAGATAGTTCTTCAACCACGTCTTGCGCACGTAGTTCTCGTCGCTCTCTTTCATAGCGCGCAATTTAGTAGGCAGTTCCATCAGTCGAAAACGTCGTAGATAGTTTGCTGCGCGCTCGCGAGGACACCTAACATTTCGATCTTGGACATGTCGCCCCAGAAAGCGAGAATGAGGTCGCCCCCCTCGTCTTCGCGAATGAGAAGCGCACTAACCTTTTCTCCCTTGTCCAAGCGCTCCAGTGTCTCGCGCAAAACGCGCGTCTCCTGGTTTCGAAAGCCAACAACGTTGTCGCTCATGAATCGTCTTCTTTGTCTTTACAGTGTAAAGAAGTTAGGTAGTTGTTATTTGAGGGGGGCCCCAAGGCCCTGGGCCCGGGGTCGTCGGCGCTGATACCCCCGGGGGGGTAGTCGTTTTCTGTAGGCATATCGATGAGATAGCCGCGCCGCTTCATGATGGCGAGCGCCGCTTCTTCAAGTTGCTCTTCATCCATGCTATGTAGTTGATTTACTTGAATGTTTTGCGGGGCCTTGCCATAGGCGCGGTCTATGAGTAGCTTACAGGCGGCTATGGCATCATTGTCTTTACCTTCCATAACAATTCTGAACAATCTCGCGGCGATAGCTGGCATTTTATCCCGAATCGCGCTCACCAACTCATATGACGCAGCGCGTTTCTGTGCTTCACTCGGCCCACGTGGTACACGAGAA
>JAAOEI010000286.1_pt1 | contig 19968 bp, 20 predicted proteins | sample 7059261 | NCBI WGS metagenome assembly JAAOEI01 (sample SAMN14008812, study PRJNA610033) | viral metagenome | isolation source: viral particles filtered from seawater | place: China: Hangzhou Bay, Yangshan Deep Water Harbour | collected 2017-10-31 | reverse complement strand
GTGGTGACGGCTTCCACGCCAGCGAGGACGGCACAGGTCGCGGGACGCCATTGGTGCCAGCTATGGTTCCCGTGGCCTTCGCCCATCAAGGCGGCAGAACACAAACCACCATGGGTTACCAACCTGAGAGCGGCACCACCCCAGCGTTATCGGTCGGGCAAACAGTGGCGATTGCATTTAGCGCAAAAGACCACGGATCTGACGCTTGGGAAATGAGCCCCACCTTACGCGCAGGAGGCCACAGTAAATCGCACGCGAACGGCGGATGTATGCCAGCGGTGTTAACAACTGGCGTCCGTCGCCTGATGCCTGTGGAGTGTGAACGCCTACAGGGAATGCCTGACCAGCACACGGCTGTGACCTATCGTGGCAAACCCGCCGCCGACGGCCCCCGCTACAAGGCCATCGGCAACAGCATGGCCGTGCCGGTGGTCCGCTGGATACTCAGCCGGTTGGAAATTGTGGACGGATTACTCGGAGGACATTGATGCCCCACTGTGCCCCGCACGAATTGTTCATTTTGGGTGGATTGATTTTGGTCGTGGCCCTGTCGTGCCTCAGCATTGGGTTTGTCTGGGGCATGGACACCGAACGCGGGAGAAGCCGGTAAATGCCCCGCTACGACCTCCAATGCCCCTGTGGGCACACCTGGGAAGTCTCCCGGCCCATGAATGCCCCCAACCCGCCGTGCCCCGTGTGCGGGTCCCAGGCCGCCCAACTTCCTCCCACCAACACGGGGTTTATTCTGGGGGCGTAGGCTCTATGGGCGTCGGTGAAGTCAGTGATGTCAGTGATCCGCCATTCCCTTCCAACGGTCCCTAACTCGATCTTCTTCTTCAATGGCAAAGCGTGTACGCGCGTGGGAAGGGGATCGAAAATCACTGACTTCACTGACTTCACTGACGGGGCGAGTCATTTAGCCAACTCCTGAGCGGCGAGCTGGCGGGGGCTGGGCAAAAGACCGCTACGAGAAATCCCAGAAATAATGTAGACTGCGGCCATGCGTTGCATCCTATGCAATGAAACCTCCCCAACCTGTCAGTGCCCGAACCCCCAGTGGGCCTCGGAGCATCCCTGGAGCCCTGCCTATGCCCTACGGAAGGTAACCCCTCCAGCGATTGACACTTTCACCTCGGCCCCCCTTACGGATGTGAGCCTTGTCCACTCAGGGCGCGAAAAGCTCACTTGTTAGGCTAGACACCATAAAACATCTAAAATAGACTTATTTCCATGGCAAAAGGTAAATTTACCGGCGGCCGGAAAAAGGGAGTGCCCAACAAGGTGACCGGGGCTCTGAAGGACATGATCCTGCAGGCTCTGGCCGACAGCGGCGGGGTGGACTACCTGAAGAGCCAAGCCGCGGCCAATCCCACCGCGTTCCTTTCCTTGGTGGGTAAAGTGCTGCCTCTGCAGATCAAGGAGAGCAACGACGACCCGAAAGTCCCGCCGACCACGGTGAACCACATCCATGAGTAGGGTGGTGGAGATGCGCTGGCGGGGCCCCATCAGCGAGTTCCTCCTCGACGAGACCCCTGAGATAGACCTCGAGGGCGCATTATCCAGCGGGAAGACCACGGCGTGTTTATGGAAGGTCTTCAACTCCCTGCATCAGTATCCCGGGATTCATTGGTGGATAGGGAGATACGGCGACGGGGAAACCCAGACTAAAATCCGTCCGGCGTTTGAAGCCGTATGCCAGACCGCGGGAAGTATCCCCGCCTGGAACGCCAAAGAACTCAGCTATGACTTCCCGAACGGGTCCAAGTGTTACAGCTACGGACTGAAAAGCCCCGATGCGTTGAGCCGCTACAGCAAAATGCGCGGTATGGGCGTGGCGGGAATCTACAACGACCAGACCGAAGAACTTCCCGAGGATTTCAGCCTTGAGCTTCGGTTACGACTGCGGCAGCCGGGATTCCCGCATCAACTCATCTTCAGCCCCAACCCGCCGAATGTGACCCATTGGCTGGCCCAGCAATTCCCTGAGAGCAACCACCTTCCAAACCGGAAGTATTACGCCATCTCGATTTACGACAACGCCCACAACCTGCCTGAGAGCCTTCTGAGTGCGGCCTTGGCGGCATATCCCGAGTCCCACGCCAAACACCGCAGTGTTATTTTGGGCAAGCGCGGTATGAATGTGCAGGGCGAACCGGTCTACAAGGGAGCGTTCCTGCGGTCGGTGCATGAAGTGCCGGTGGAGTATGACCCGCGGCTGGCCCTCGAAATGGCCCTCGACTTCGGCAAGCACCACCCGTGCGCCATCTTCCGACAAGTGAGTCCCTTAGGACAGGTGAGGTTTCTAGGAGGGATTCTCGGCCAGAACCTCTACCTAGATGACTTCCTCGACATCGTGTTAACACACCGCCGGCAGTGGTTCCCGAACCCAGTTGAGATTAAGGAATGCTGCGACCCGGCCGGCGCGGCGGATACCTCACACGGCACGACGGGTGCAATTAAGACGCTCCGAGAGCATGGTATCAAGCCGGTGTATGTGCCCGACAGCAACTCCCCCGCAGTGCGTCTCGCGATGGTGGAGCGTCTGGCTAGCCAGATGCGCAAGCGCGCGGCTGACCGGTCTGAAGCGTTCGTGGTGAACTCTGACCCCGACCGGTGGCTGACGATCAGTGAGAAGTCGACCGTGCCGGATCGGTTCCTCGCTGATGGGTTTGAAGCTGGCTACGTGTGGGATGAGCATATGGTCTCAGTGGCGAACAAGCAGGTCCGTAAGCCGAAGAAAGACGGCTGGTATGAGCACGGTCAGAACTGCGCCGAATACCTCGAGTCGAATTTCGGGGCGGCGTTTGTGAAGAAACGTGAGCGAGTAGCTGGGTCGATGCGGACCCCGGGAGGGGACCTCGCATGGATGGGTTGACACCCTGTGCTACGCTAGTGTCGGTTGCACGATGAGTGACCCTGTGTTTCGTATGTATGCGTGCTGCCCCTCCTGTAAAGGCGTGGTGGCCGTGTGGGCTGTGGCGTCCGCTGGGGCTGCGGCGGAACGAGGCACCATGGTGACCGCCGCCGGGTGCCGGCCGTATGTGACGGGCCCTGGCGCGCAGACATCGTATCCCGCGGGATATCGGTTGTCGGCATCGTGCCGCCAATCTCATGTGTGTGAGGTGCCATGACCGTAAAACAACCCCGCAAGATGTCATTGTCATGGGCGCAAGTCAGGGTTCTTCTCGACGCGCATAATCAGTCTTTGCAGCAGGTGTATTCCAACTGCGACGCCTTAAAAGAGGCGGTTCGTGGGGAACTCCACGAAGGCACCCTCACCAGTCCGGTGATTGCGCAGACGCAGTCCCTCCTCGCGTTGTCCCTCCGCGGTCGCCTTTGGTGGCTGTTGACAGGCCACCTGTAAATGCCGCGCACGTCTCGCAAACAGCGACAGCCTAATCGGCCTGAATCTCGGGCTGAGTCTCCGTTTATCGTCGCGGCAAAAGCCCGGTTCAAACTGGCGAACGACGCCGCCAAGAAACAGCGGGAGCGTGAACGGGAAGACCTCCGGTTCTACGCTCTTGACCAGTGGCCGGCGGATGTGCGCGCCTCCAGAGCAGGGCAGAATGCGTCGAATGGGTTGCCCCCGGTTCCCGCGAGACCTTGTCTCACGATTGACACCGTGCGCAAGCCGGTGGACATGATCGTGAACCAAGAGCGGCAGTCGGACATCGGGTTCGAGCTCGTCCCCGCGGATGACTGGGGCGGGATTGCCGACCCGGTCGATGACAAAGAGATTGAAATCCGCGAGGGGCTCACGCGTCGAATTCAGCGGGAGTCTGAAGCAGGCGATGCGCGAAGCTGGGCCTTCCAGCGTGCGGTGATTGCCGGCAGCGGCTATTACGCCGTGCTTACCCGGTATATGCCGGGGAAGACGTGGGACCAAGAAGTCTACGTCCATCGGTTCTACGACCAAGCTAGCGTGACGCTTGACCCGTTCCACGAACAGCCCGATGGCAGTGACGCCGAGTATGCGTTCATTGGGGTGGATATGCCGTGGGAGCAATACCAAGCGGAATATCCCAAGAATGCCGCCGGCCAGCACAACAGCGTGTGCGACATGACCGACGATGAATGGCAGTCCTGTTGTGAGCAGACCCCGGAATGGTTTGCGACCGAAGGCGAAGGCCGCACGGTGCGTGTGGTGGAGTATTACTACACCGACTACACCTCCCGGGAACTCTGTCGAGTGGCGGATGGGACCTCGGCTTGGGCTGATGAAGTCGAGGACAAGTCCCAGATTCTCGACCGGCGCACCGTCGTCGACAAAAAGATCAAGTGGGCGAAGATTGACGGCTGTCAGGTGCTTGAAGAGACCGACTGGCCGTCCCCGTTTATCCCCATCGTGAAGGTGCTAGGGAACGAACTGCAGCCCTACGACAAAGAGCGTAGGGTGGAAGGTGTCATTCGGCCTGTAAGGGACCCTGCCATGGGGATCAACTTCATGGTGAGTAAGTCGGTGGAGAACATCGGGCTGTCGGTGATCACCCCCCTAATGGTGGCGGATGGGCAGACGGAAGGGTTTGAAGCCTTCTGGAACGCCTACAACACGCGCACCCTGCCGTATCTGCCGTATAACAACCGTGATGCGAATGGGGACATGGTGGGGCCGCCGAAGAGTGCGCCCCGTGATGCGCAGATCCAGCCGACCATGGCCGCCACGCAGATGTTCAACGAGATGGTGCAGAACTCCATCGGCGCGACGGACCCCACGATGGGGATTGTCGACAAGTCGGTGCGGTCGGGCAAACTCGCAGACAGTCTGATTGCGCAAGCGAATAAGGGCACCGCGAACTACATGGACAACCTGGTGCGGTCGGTGCGCCACGAAGGCCGGATTATCAACTCGTTGTTATTCCCGATTTACGGCCAGACCCCGGGACGGATTGCGCGCATCATCAACGGTGAGAACGAGGCCGAAACAATTATGATTGGGCAGCCGTTTGTGAGCCAGAACAACCGGCCCGTGCCGGCCCCGCCGCAGATGGGTCCAGATGGACAGCCACTGATGGGGCCGAATGGCCCGATGCCGGTGCCGGAAGCCAAGACGTATCGCCTGACGGAGAATGCGCGGTTCAACGTCGTGGTGAAGGTGGCGAAATCGGAAGGCACCCGCCGAGACCAGGAAGCGCAGATCACAGGGGAAATGATTGCCGCCAATCCCGCATTGATGACGTGGTTTGGTGACTTGTTCTTTGCCGCGCAGGATGGCCCGGGCTCGAAGCAGATGTCCGAACGGGCGAAGGTAATGTTGGCTCCGCCCATTCAGCAGATGATTGAGTCGAAGAAGTCGGGGCAGACGCCGCTGCCGCCGGAAGTGCAGGGGCAGATGCAGCAGATGCAGATGCAGATGCAGGAAATGGGGCAAGCTCTGCAGCAGGCGCAGTCGGGCATGGCGGAGAAACAACTTGAGGCCCAGACCCGGATGCAGATTGCGCAACTGGAAGCCGAGAACAAGCTCCAGATTGAGCAGTTGAAAGCGCAAGTGGCGTTAGAGAAGGCGAAGCTGGAGCGGGAAATTCAGGAACTGCGCCAGGGGCACGAAGACAGCCGGCATGGGCAGCGCATGGCGAGTGAGCAACAAGCGCAGATCCTGAGGGCCGCGGTGGATGCCGAGGCCGAAGAGCGCGAAGACCAACGACGGTATCAAGAACTACTCGCCCAACAGGCTATAGGTCCGGAGACCCTCTAAATGAGTGACGACTACGGTATTCCGAGTGTTGAGAGCACGCCGTCTGAGCCCACCCTGCCGCCAGTGGCAGTGGAAAGTGACCCGTCAACCCTAGTCAGTGACGCCCCGGCCGCGTCAACCGCGGAGCCGCCGTCGGCGTTTGATGACGTTGAACGAGACGAAGACGGGAAATTCAAGAAACGCACTAGGGCCCGGAGTCAGCAGGCCACGCCTGAAGATGTGCCGGTGATTCGGGAACTGAGCAAGGCCAATCGCGAGGGACGGGAACGCCTCGAGCAGTTGGCGAAGACCGGCTCCCCGCGGGTGCAGAAGCTGGCGCGCGAACAGATCGCGATTCAGGACCAACTGGCGGAGGCTGAGTCCGCCCCGAAGGCGAAGGAGCCGATTTTTGTGTTGCCGCCAGCCCCGCGGCCGGTGGTGGGCGACCCTGAACCGACGATTGAGGATTTCGCCGACCGGGACGACCCGTATGGGGCGTGGCAGCGTGCGTTGGCGAAGTGGGACCGGCAGCAGGAACAGCGGGAGGCGGAAATGCGCGCTCAGCAGGCGCGGTTTCAGCAAACCACGCAGGAAGCTGAACACTACTGGTCGACGGTGCGCGAGACGCATCAGCAGCGGTTACAGGCCGCCGTGCAAGCGAATCCCCAGATGGCCCAGGTGCTGCAGTCGGTCAAGGTGCAGCCCCCGCCCTTGTTGGATGTCAGCATCATGCTTGACAACCGCGGGGCCGACATGGCACTCTTCCTCGCGAGTCACCCCGATGAACTCGAGGAACTCACGTTGCTGACTGCTTCGCAGCCGGTCACGCAACAGAACGTCGAGATTATCCGACGCAAGCTGCATCGGATGATGTCTGTCGGCACGACCGGAGCGACAACGTCATCTCCATCATCGATAAAGGTGCCCAGGCCGCCCACTCCGGTGCGGACAGGTCCCATGCGATCCGGCGATTCCGCGCCGAGTGATGAGGAAAGCCTCGAGGACCACGCGTCCCGGTATGGGCACCTCAGACTCGACAAGCGACGACGCGGGTAAGCCGGGACAGAAGAGGAAGGGCGTATGAATACGTTCATCACCCCTACGTGGGTTACAAAGGACACTGCACTCAATTTCAACAACGAACTGACGTTCCTGAACCAGTGTGATCGTCAGTGGGACGACTCGTTCATGAACAAGCCGCAGGGCGCGCAGATCGGCGACACGATCAATGTGCGTATCCAGCAGCGGTGGGAAGTCTCCGAAGGACAGGCCCTGCAGCAGCAGAGCATTCTCAACCAGACGGTGCCGATCACGGTGAACAAGCAGTTCCAGGTGGGCATGGGCTGGTCGAGTGCGCAGACGGCCTTGGAAGTGGAAGAGGTGCAGGAACGCTACACCATTCCAGCCGGGCAGGCGCAGGCGTCCAAGTGGGACAGCTTCGCCGCCAATGAGCTCTACAAGACGGCGTATTTCTCCATCGGGTCTCCGGGCGTGCCGAACACCAGCAATCGGTCGTTCCTCGGGGCGTCGGCGTTGCTGCGCAAGGTGGCCGTGCCGGATGGGTTCTGCGCGGTCATGGAGCCCGATGCCATGGCGGACATCGCGAATGCCAACTTCGCCCTGTTCAACCCGTCGAAGAAGATCGGCGAGATGTTTGAAAAGGGCTACGTGGCGTCCAACGCGCTGTCGATCAAGGATTGGTATACGGACGCCCTGATGCCGGCGCACACGACCGGCACGTTCACGACGTCCACGCCGGTGGTGTCTGGCGCAGACCAGACGGGGTCGACACTTGCCATCTCAGGCATGGGCACGTATGCGCTAAAGGAAGGCGACGTGTTCACGATTGCCGGGGTGTATGCGGTCAACCCGGTGTCCTACACCAACACGCGCATCCTGCAGCAGTTTGTGCTGACGGCGGATGCCTCGGGTTCGTCGACGGCGACGTTGAGCATCTCCCCGTCGATTATCACCACGGGGCAGTTGCAGACGGTGACGGCGTCTCCGGCGAATGGCGCGGCGATCACGTTCGTGGGCTCGACGGGCACGGTGAGTGCGACGATGTCGGCGATTGTGTCGAACCAGTCGCTGATCTTCAACCCGGCGGCGTTTGCCTTCGTGATGGTGGACCTGCCCGACAACCTCGCTGGCGCGAACGCCAAGCGGGTGAACTCCAAAAAGCAGAAGCTGTCGATGCGTTGGGTGGAGCAGTATAACATCCAGACGGACCAGCAGCCCTCACGGTGCGACACCATCGGCGGGGTCGCGACCATTCTTCCTTACTTCGCCGTCCGAGCCTGGAGCTAAATCATGGCATTGACAACCACGACACTTGCAGCCGCGTGTGCGGCAGATGCCAGCAAAATCACCGTGACTTCGGCCACGGGATTGGTGATTGGCGACATCGTCCGCGTGGATCAAGAACTGATGCGCGTGACGAAGGGCTATGTCTCGGGCTCCACGGTGGTGCCGGTTCTGCGGGGCCAGAGTGGCACCGTGGCGCAGGCGCACGCCTCCAGCGCGAACGTGACGCATGGCACCCCCTCGGAATTTGGGGATCCGGCGGCCCAGGTGGTCCCCGGGTATCCGATTGCGGGTCGGGCGCGCACGATGACCAGCTATTCGGCGACCGGCGCGATTGCGCTGCCCACGCCGGGGACCGACGCGGTCGCGGTGATCAATGGCACCTCGACCTTGGCGATGACGCTGGCGAACCCCACGAAAGACATGGACGGGGATTGCCTGATTATCATCGGCAACGGCAAGTCGGCCTCCACGGTGACCTACACCGCGGGGTTTGGCAATGCCGGGTCGGGCTACGACGTGATCACGCTGCAGACCGGCGGTCAGGTCGGCTTCACCCTGATGGCCTGCAACGGCATCTGGGTGATCATCGGCGCACCGACCATCACCGGCACGTCCACGTCGGTGTCGGTCGCGATTGCGTAGCACCTTGCACGACCTCCGGGTGGGAGAATGTCCTCTCACCCGGAGTGACTCTTAAAGGAGAGTGACATGGCCGTAGTAGTCGCCCCCGGCACGAAATACGCCGAAGAAGTGCTCAAGCATGAGTTTGACGATTTCCGCATCGGCACTGACCGTGGCAAGCGGGGCCCTCGCCTGTTCAAAGAATTCCCGAAGATGGTCTACAAGGCTGGCCGGAACGAGGTCGGCAAGATTGAGGTTGTGGAACGGCACATCGTCCATGACGAGCAGGAGGAGCGCAACCTGCAGTCGCGTGGATTTCTGGCGACCCAGCAGGAGGCGTTGGACCTGTTCCAGCGGGAAGATCGTGACCTCGCGAAGCTGGCCGCCAATCGGGCGTATCAGGAACGGACCATGAGTGAGTCGGCGCGTGCGGAGGCACAGGACTATGAGGCCAGTGTCGACGAGCACGTCGCTGAAATTCCGGTGACCCCCGTCAAAAAGCGGGGACGGCCGGCGAAGACGCAGTAAGGCCCATCTCGGGCGAGACAAGGGGGCACGATGGCATTGACGGCAATAACCAGTTCTGGTGGGGCTCTGATTCAGGAGACCATTGATATCATCAACGACAACGCCGCGGCCAGTGTCACACTGACTGGCACTGAGACTCTCACCAACAAGACGTTGACGAGTCCGTCAGTGACGGGTGGAGCCTTTACGGGCACCGGCCCGACCGGAGTGATGGTTACGAAGGTTGTCAGTTTCACTGAAAATGCCACCAACACGACCCACACCGGCACGGTAACGATTCCGGCTGGCGCGTGGCTGCATGATGTGCGCATTACTTCCTCCGTGCTGTGGACGGGTGGCAGCGCGGTTATGGATGTGGGTGATACGGCCGATCCGAACGGCTATTTTGAGGCGATTAACCTCAAGGCGACTGACCTGCTTGTGGGCGAAGTGCTGGCAATTAACGGCAGCAGTCAGTGGGGCGGCAAGGAAGGCGCATATTTGGTGGCGGCCACTGGACGACGGGGTCCGACCTCAAGCAACTTCGGCCAGTATTACGCCGCGGGTTCGAGCATCCTCGGCACGATCACCGTGGGCACGCCAGCCACAACAGCAGGGCGCACGTTTATGAGCGTGACCTATTCGGTCGGCGAAGTGTCGGCTGCGGTTCCTTCGGGTTCTTAACCTCGGGCTGAACGCTCCACGCGCGCTTGACCTGTGTGTGTCTGAGTCTTGCAGTGGGGCGTCCGGCTTTCTGACGAAGAGGGACCATGGCGGCAGCACTTGACATCATCACCGACGCCCTGCAGGAGATAGGCGCGATTGGTGCGGGGGAAACCCCCAACAGTAATGATGCCGCCTTGGGGTTGTCGCGTCTCAATCTGATGCTGGGGGGCTGGTCGTTGCAACCGGGCACGATTCCGGTGACGGCCCGTGAAACATTTACCCTTACGGCGAACAAAGGGGGGCCCGACAACCCGTATACCATTGGCCCAGGGGGCGATTTCGACACCGCTCGTCCGAACAGCATCTATGCGGTGGCGGTGTTGCAGAACCCTGGCACGGCGTCTGAGGTAGAAATTCCCCGGGCGTTGTTTACCGTCGACGCGTATGCGGTCAATCAGGTCAAGCAACTCACGAACGTGTTTTTCACGGACTGCTATTACATCCCGTCATTTTCTGGCGGGTTGGGCACAATTATTTTGTGGCCGATTCCCACGTCAACGGCCTACAAGATCGTGTTGTATCTAAGAAAGCAGTTGTCGACGTTTGCCGATTTGGCGACGAACTATGACTTACCGCCGGGGTGTCAGGAAGCGTTGCTCTACAATCTGGCGGTGCGCCTCTGTAAGCCGTTTGGGCGTCCCGTGGACCCAGAGACCCTCCGCATGGCGCGTCAGTCTCTGGCGATCTTCAAGCGTGGGAATCTGCAAATCAGTGATATGCCGACCGACATTGCGATTACGTCGAACAGTCGGTATGGCTATAACATCCGCACAGGAACAGGGAGTTAATCCATGACACAGGGCTACTTACAGGCGGATGTACTCACAGCCGCCATTAACGATGGAACCACCAGTCCGTGGGTGGATGTGCGAAGCTATACGCATATCGTGTTCTATATTAGTGGGCTTGGCACGACCTCTGGCGGGGTGATCACGATTGAGGAAGGATTCCCCACAAAAGAGAACGTGTGGGCGGCGACTCCCAGTGTCATCAGTACGGTGAATGCGTCCGACGTGTCCGGTGGCGTGCAGAAAGCGGTGCATCTCACGGTGGGCGCGTATGCGTTTGTGCGTGCGCGGGTCTCGACGGCGATTTCTGGAGGCGGGTCGATCACTGCACGATTGGTCGCGGCGTAACGTATGGCGACCAGCGTCTTCCTCGGGAATGTCCACCAGTTCCTCGGGCCCACGCATGGTGTCGACAACAACAAAAGCACGATCACGACTTCAACGAATATCCTCACGCTCAAGAACTGCACGACATTTAATGGTGTGGCGAATCGGTCTGAGGTGCATATCAGCACGGTGACCTTTGGCGCAAGCACGGGCGGGGCGGCAAGTGGGATTGCGACTATGCGTATGGTGCGGAATGCAACACTGGGCGGCACGCCGAGTTACACCGCGATCGGCGGAACAACGGCTGACAATGGCGTGACGATCACCAGCGGTACCAGTGTGATCAGTTACGACACAGCCGGGACGACTCTGACCGGCGGCACGGTGGAATACAACGCCATTGTGGCGGTCGATAATTCGTCGGTGATTGACATGACACCGCTGGATATTGTTTTGCACCCGGGCGACACGATGACGCTGTCGATGGGCTCGACGCATAGTGCGACAGTGGGCGTGGGCGTGTCGTGGGTGGAGGTGTAGTGAGCCATGGCTTTTGTCTCGGCTTATGAGGCCGACTGATGAATTTCTCCTCTTTTGTCGGTCCGTCGTATCAGAGTCAAAGCCCGTTGGCGGACAGCGAACGGTGCGTGAATCTGTATCCCGAGGTGCTTGAGTCGGCCGGCGCAGCGCAGCCCACTGCCTTGTATCCGTGCCCGGGGTTCTCGACGTTCACCACGTTTGCGGAAGGGCCCATTCGGGGCATGTTTGCGCAGGACGGCCGGTGTTTTGCGGTCGTGGGGTTCAAGTTTTACGAAGTGTTCTCGGATGGCACCTTGACCGAACACGGCGAAGTGGCCTTGGACACCAATCCCGCGACCATCTCGAGTTCCGGGGATGCCGGAGGGGAACTCTTTATCACCTCTGGCGATAACGGCTACATCTTCACCTTGGCGACCGATACGCTCAGTGCGTCGGTCTTGACCGGCGTGACGATGGGCGCGTATCTGGATGGGTATTTCCTCGCGTTAGATGCGGCCACCTCGACGTTGAAAGTCTCTGGCTTGTTGGATGGCACCACTTGGGACCCGACGCAGATTGCCCAGCGCACGCAAGGCGCAGACAAGTGGCAAGCCATGGCGGTCAACTACTCCTACATTTGGTTGTGGGGGTCACAAACCACCGAAGTGTGGCAGAACCTGGGGACCTTTCCGTTTCCCTTTGCGCCGGTCCCGAATGGCTTTTTGACCAATGGCACCGCGGCGTCGTTTTCGGCGGCCACGCTCGGCACCTCCGTGTTGTGGTTGCAGGCGAACACGCAAGGGGACGCGATGGTGTTGCGGTCGGATGGGTTGACCGGCGTGCGGATCAGCACCCATGCGGTGGAATTCGCGATACAGGGCTATGCACAGGTGTCGGACGCATTAGCCATGACGTATCAGATGGATGGGCATGAATTCTACGTCTTGACGTTCCCGTCGGCGAATGTGACGTGGGTGTTTGACGCTTCGACGAATACGTGGCATCAGCGTGGTTATTGGAATACTGCGACGAACCGATTCGAGGCGTATCGTGTTGCGTTCCAAGTCGCGGTCTTCAACCGACATTTAGTTGGCGACCGCACGACCGGCACGATATACGAGATGTCCAATGCGCTCTACACCGAGGTGGATGGGACGGGCATTCGCCGTCTCCGCGCTTGTCCTCATATTGTGCGCGACCAGCGACAAGTGACCTATCCGCAGATGATTGTGTTGCTGCAGACCGGCATTGGCCTGTCTGGGACAGGGCAGGGGTCTAACCCGCAGTGTATGTTGCGCTATTCTAACGATGCGGGTCAGACCTGGAGCAATGAACTGACGGTGTCCGCTGGCCGGCAGGGGCAGTTCTCCACGCGGGTCTTGTTCAATCGCTTGGGACAGTCTCGAGGGGGCCGGCGGGTGTTTGAATGGTCCGCAAGTGACCCCGTGCCGTGGCGATTGGTGGGCGCGGAACTTCCTGGCGCGCAGATCGGAGTGAGTTAATGCATCTGCCGGTGAATGTCACCTCAACGACCGTCGCCCCGGCTCCCATTCGGGATGATGTCTTATCCGTCAAGAAGCTCGCCCTGACCTGGATTCAGTGGATCACTGGGGTGTATACGGCTCTCAAGGCGGTCGTGCGCAATGTGGGCTACGTGAATGTTGAAGATCACGCCGCGTCGATTGCGGCGACCGACATTGAGACGCCGTCGTTGCCGCAGGGGTTGTATCAGGTGAGCTATACGACGCGCGTGACTCAAGCTGCGTCAACCTCAAGCTCGTTAGTGGTGACGGTCAGTTGGACCGATAATGGGGTGAGTTGTAGCCAGTCAGGCGTGGCCTTGACGGGGAATACGACCTCGACACAGCAGAGTGGGTTTCTCCTGATTCAGATTGATAGTGGGTCTGTGGTGCGCTATAGCACGACGTATGCGAGTGTGGGCGGCACGCCGATGCAATATCAGTTGATGCTGCGGCTCGGAGTGGCTCCATGACAACCCGGGTGTTACCACCGGAGGAATGGAGCCGCCTCACCGGCACGCAACTGGAGACGGTGGTGCCGATTCTGCCGTCTGAGGCACAGGTATTAGTGGTGGAGTCGGGAGACGCGATTGTCGCGTGTGTGGCCCTCTATCCGATGTGGCACTTGGAAGGCTTGTGGATTGGACAGATGGCCGCGACTCGTCCCTTGTTGGAATCGATTCGCGCCCACACACAGACGCTTCCGGCGGTGGTGTCGTGGGCCCAGAATCCCGTGGTAGGAAATTTCTTAACGCGGTTAGGTGCGGAATTGTTGCCTGGGCAGCACTTCGCGTGGAAGCCGTAGGGGTGATGTATGCGACGACCTAGCACACACCCGTTCATGTCGCCCTCGACTGGGCCATATACCGCCGGGGCGTATAACACCTCTGGTACATCTGTAGGAGATTCTATGGCTGCTGAAATTATCATCCCCGCTGCTATTTCTGCCGTGAGCTCGTTGTTTGGCTCAAAAAAAGGCTCCGATGCCGCGAAGGCATCGGCGCGCATTCAGTCCAATGCAGCGCAGATGGCCCTTGATGAACAACGCCGGGTGTATGACCTTGAGCAGGCCGAAGAACGACGGAAGCGCAGTGCGCGTCGAGACATCTTCGGGCGGTATGGCATACAGCAGCCCGAGGAACCGCCGTATGTTGGGCCCAGCGACACGGTTGTGGACCCGGATGCCCAGCGGCCCTCGCCCGGGGGGCAGCCGTTGCCGGGTGGGCGACCGTCGCCAAGTGGTCGACCGATGAGGCAGTCCCTTGACCTTGCGATGAGCTCGAATACTCCACAGTTTGCGGGGGAGATGGTGACGTTGCAAGCTCCGACCGGTGAAGTGACCGACGTGCCGATTGCGCAAGCGTCAGCCCTGATTGCGAAAGGGGCGATTGTGTTGCCGAAACAGTCACGTCGGAATGCGTTTGGAGGGGCTTATGGGATGGTTTGAAGATAACGGGTTCACGCCAGAGTTGTCTCGCGAGAACAACGCCGACTACTCGGCGTATGCCCCCTATACGCCTCAGCCGACGTATGACTTTTATACGCCTCAGCCGACGTATGACTTTTATACGCCTGATGTGAGTGGGCAGCAGGAGCAGGTCGCCATGGCGCGCCCACGTCCGCCGCGTGAAGACGGTCCCCCGCCAATTGACGCTCCGCCGCCGCCGTATGTGCCACCCACGACACCCCAGCCTACCTCGGGAGGGTCGACCGGCGGCCAAAACCAGTTTGGCAACAGTGCCAATCTCGACCCGGCGTATCTTGAACAGCAGATCCGTTCCGCGTTTGCTGCCGCAGGAAAAACACCCACCGCGCGAGATATTGAATATTGGATCAAGAAGGCGTCTACGCCGGACATCTACAGCGATGGACAAGTGCGTGTCGGTTGGAATCCGTACTGGGCGGAACGGATTCGCACGGGGAGCGCAAGCGCGGACCCCTCGCTGGCCGGCTCGGAAGGCATCATCAGCAATCCAGAGCGATACGGCTATGGGACGGCCACGGCTCCGAATGGGCGTATGTATTTCACTCGAGATGGGGCCGGGTCGGCCGGCAGGGCGCGTCCTGAGATTCCCTACACGAATTATGGGGATTTCTTTGCTTCGCTGAACAGTGCGCCGTCCACCAGTAGTGCGTTTACAGTGCCGGCTCGGGCTGCGCTGGGGGCGGCCCCGGAATTCTCCACTATCGGCGGGTTTCAGGCTCCCACAGTGCCGACCGACCTGCCGACCTGGAACCCGAAAGACATCACCGCCGCTGGCGCGGCTCCAACCTATCAAGGCCCCTCGGCCTTTTCATATGCCCCACCGGTCCCGGGGGCATATACGCCCTCTGGGGCGTTGGATGCGGCGAAGGCGGCCCCCACCCTCCAAGACACTGGAAAGTTCAGTTACGACGCGTTGAAGACGCCGGACGCGTATGGCGGAGCGAAGGACTTCACCTATGACCCGCTGAAGAGCTCGGAAGCCTTCAAGCTGCCCACCGGCGAAGAGGCCCTGAAGCAGGACCCCGGGTATCAGTTCCGCCTTAATCAGGGATTAGGCGCGCTTGAGAACAGCGCAGCGGCCAAGGGTATGTTGCGCACCGGCCAAACGTGGAAGGGCTTAGTCGACTACGGGCAACAGGCCGGCAGTCAGGAATACCAGAATGCCGTCAACCGGGCGCAGGGGACCTATGCGCTCAACCAGGGTGTGCGGCAAGCGGAGCAGGGCCAGCAGTTTGGGCAGGGCTTGGCGGCTCAACAGCAGAACGTGCGGCAGGGGTTGGATACCTATACCACGAACGCGCAGACGCAACTGCAGGCTCAGGGCCAGCAGTTTGGGCAGCGTCTGGCCAGCCAGCAGCAGAACGCCGCGCAGAACCTGAACCAGTTCAACGCGCAATTGGCGGGGCAGGGGCAGGAGTTCCAGCAACGGGCCACGCAGCAGCAGAGCAATGAAGCGCAACGGTTGGCGGCGTATCAGGCGTCGTTGGCGGCCCAGCAGCAGGGCTACGGGCAGGCGGCGTCCACGGCGCAACTGAACGCCACCAATGCGTTCAATGCGGCGGGGCTGAATGCGGCCAATTACAACGCCGCGGCAGACCGAAGTTTGCAAGCCCAAGGGCAGACCAATGCGTTTGGTTTGTCGGCGGCTCAATTGCGCACCGCGCAACAGCAGCAGCAGTTTGAGAACCAGTTCAATGCGGCCAACACGGCGTATGGGTATGCCAACCAGCAGAACCTCGCACGCAACGCGCAAGCCATGCAGGGGTATCAGACGGCGGTCAATCGTGACCTCTCGCAGCAGCAGTTGGACCAGGGGTGGCAGAACCTCCGGTTGACGGCCGAGCAGCAGGCGTTCACGCGGCAACTCACCGCGCAGCAGCAGCAGTTTATGCAGGAATTTATGACGCGCGGCCAGTCGTGGGACGACGCGTATCGAAATATGGTTGCGGAGTTGGAATATGCCTAATACGCCCCCTCGATATCATCGCGACTACGCCAACGCCGTCTCGGATATCTATCAGAACATGGGGCGCGCGCAAGCGGAGGCGCGTCTGCAGCAAGGCGGGATCTGGGCGAATGCGTTTGGGCAGATCGGGCAGACCGTGTCCGCAATTCCTGGGCAGTTGCAAGCGCAGAAGGATGCCGAGGCCCAGCGGCAGCGCATGGCGAAGCAGGATGCACTGTCGGACGTGCAGAGGGAACTTGCCGAGCTAAATCTTGAGAAGGCGCGGCGTGAAGACGCTGAGGACATGGTGCTCAACCAACTCATCAGCACTTCGGTGGACCAGAGTGGCAAGTTTGACCCCGACCTGTTCAGTAAGAATGCATCGGAACTCGGGTTTGGACAGTTCATTGCGCCCACCTTGTCCGAGCACGCGAAGACCGAGGCTGTCAAGTTGCAGTTGCAGGCTGGCAGAATTTCCGCGGCGCAAGCGGAGCGTCAGATTCTGTCCAACTATGCGCTCAACCTCTGGCAGAACGCGTTTGACCCCCAAGTGGTGCAGGCGACATGGGCGAAATTGAAAACCGACGGGATGTCTGATGAGACCATCGCGCAATATAAGGCGATGCCGACGGCAGATTTTGTCTCAGCGGTAATGGGGCTGCTGCCGAAACGGAAGCCTGCAGAAGAGGTGACGCTGAATGAGGGGCAGGTGCGTCGGGTGCCGATGCAGACCGTGTTTGGTCAAGACATCTTAGATGAGCAAGGCCAGCCGCGCTACACCGAAATCAGGGGCCCTGAGAAGCCCAAGACGCCCCCTGTGGGATCGTTTGAAGATTACGTCACGGCCCTCCATGGTCCCCGTCCGACGCCGGCACAGATTGCGTCTGCGCGACGCTCATATGGGGAGGCGGGACGTGCGCCGTCTGTCACGGTCAATATGCCTGAAGCGGTCATGCCACCGTCTGATGTGAATTCGCAGGACATTATGTCGCAGGCGGGATTGAGTCGGAATGGATTTTTGGCTCTGACTAATCCCACGATGTTGCCGCGGGATCAGGCTACGCGCAACAACGCCTCGAAAGAAGTCGAAGCGTGGGCGAGAGCGAAGGGCATTGATGTGTCCACGTTCCAGTCGCGGTATGCCTCCTACAACAAGGTGCTGACTAACAACACCATGCGGTTGGATACGGTACAGAACATTGAGCAGGATCTTTTGGGCACGATTCAGAATCTGCAGACGGCCGCCAACGAGGCTGGCATGAGCGATGTCACCGCCGCAAACGCCGTGAAGTTGTGGCTGAACAACAACCTGAATGACCCGAAGGCGATCAACTACGCCGCGAACCTACAAGCCCTAGTGTCAGATATCGCCCGCTACAACGCCGCATCGTCAAGCCCCGATGGGGACCGCCAGCCTCTTGAATCGGACATGGCCGCCGCACGCAACTTATTGAAGCAAGGTATTTCTGCTGGCGGTCTTGACGGTTTGTTGAAAGCGGTGCAGGCGAACGTCGCCAACATGGACCGAGTAAACAAGGCTGCGGTGGACCGGTCGCAGAAAGCCGTGTGGACGTTGTTTGGGGTGGGCGATAAATACAAACCCACTGCGGGATCAGCGAATCTGATTTTCGACCCGGCGACTAAGACGTTTAAGAAGGGCGGCCTGTAATGCAGAAGCCGATACGCGTCAACGTGTTGGGGCATGGCATTGTGGAATTTCCTGCCGGCACTTCTGAAGACGTGATGCGCAAGGCACTCGAGGGGCTCAAAGTTCCAGAGACGCAGACGCCAGCACCCCCTAGAAGCGTCCCAGAGCAACCGCTTGGAGAATTGCGACAGGTGTTTCGTAATTCCCTTGGAGACGCGATCATCGGTGCGCTAAAAGGGGGTGGCGAAACAGCTATTAATTTAGGCGCGTTGTTGCATAAAATTCCTGGCGTCTCTGAAGTCGTCGATAAGATGTATGGGCAGCCGGGTCTCTCGGCTGTCGCGTTTGACGCGGCTAAAGCGTATACCGAGCCCACCAATGCCATGCAGTCTCTTGGTAAGGGGGTGGAACAGGTCGCCGAATTATTTGTCCCGGCCACGAAAATCGGACAACTAGGTCGCGGTGTGCAAGCGATGACACGCTTGAGGGTCCCGAGCGGCGTTGCCTCGACGGTGGCCCCGACCGTTGCGCGGATGGCGGTGGAAGGGACTGGAGGCGCGGCCATGAGTGCGGCTCAAGGTGGGGATGCTACGCTTGGTGGCGCGTTAGCGGCTGGGGTTCCTCTTGTGAGCGGAGCCGCCGCGGCCGTGCCTGATCGCTTTCGGGCGCAAGCGGCGAAGCAAGTGATGCAAGCCTTAGGCCCCACAAAAGAAGAATACAAGGCTATCGCCGAGCGGATCACGCCTTCAGTGTTGAAGCGTGGGCTGATGGGGAGCCGGGAATCGTTACGGGCGCAAGCAAATCAGCTGGTGCAAGAACTCGGGCAAGAAATCGACACCGCGATTCAGGCGTATGGGGCGCGCACCGCATCCACGCAGTCCCTTGTTGATGCCTTAGAAGCCAGCAAAGAGCCATTTCTTACACGGACGGCATCTGGACAAGTGGTGCCTCTGGATGAGCGTGCGCTAGGGCATATCAAGAAACTACAAGAAGTGATTACTGGTGAGTTTGACAGTGAGGGGCGCATGATCGCCGAGGGAATCGGTGATACGGCCACGGTGGAGCAGTTGGTTGCGATTCGTCGCGCCTGGGACAAGATTGTGTCTCAAGCTGGCGGGCATCAACATCGCGCTGATGGGGCGATTGGTGTGCCCTTGGCGGATCAGTCGGAAGCCGCGATTAAGCGTAAAGGAGCCACGGCGATTCGTAAACTGCTTGATGCCGAAGTGCCGGAACTGGCAGCAATCAATAAGGAATATTCGTTCTGGAAGTCACTGGATGATGTGTTGACGCAAACGATCCGGCGCACGCAGCCACAATCAGAAGGGTTGGGCAGAAAAATCGCCCAAGCGACCGGTGGGTCGATTGGAGGGTTTGCGTCTAGCGCGGGTGGCACTATGGCGATTATCGGTGGGGCTGGATTAGGTGTGGCAGCTATTCGGATGCTGGATAAAGTGATTACATCTCCACGGTGGGCGTTGACGAGTGCGGTGCTGAAGGACCGATTGGCGAATGCGCTTGCCAGTGGGAATCACGCCAAAATCATTGATACCTTAGGACAGATCACAGCCGTCCAAGCCTCAAAGGTTGGGAGGTAGTATGCCGCCTCAGGACCGTCCCTTAATCCGTGTGGGTAATCGGTGGGTGCCTGGGCCGCCGGTGGTGCAGAACCCCAAACTGCGGTCGTTGTTGACGCCTGAGGCGGAATTGATCGTGGGGCCTGAGACCTCCCAGGTCAATGTGTCGTCGCTGCAACCACCAGCCCCAGAAACGCCAACCCCAACGATTGTTGATTTGGTGTCCAAGCTGTTTAGTGATGCCAAGGACTGGGTCGCCGAGCAAGGCGTATCTGGCATCGCGCGCACCGTGGCGCGTGCCGTGCCGGCCGCGGTGGAGTATGAGC
>JAAOEI010000285.1_pt1 | contig 20059 bp, 20 predicted proteins | sample 7059261 | NCBI WGS metagenome assembly JAAOEI01 (sample SAMN14008812, study PRJNA610033) | viral metagenome | isolation source: viral particles filtered from seawater | place: China: Hangzhou Bay, Yangshan Deep Water Harbour | collected 2017-10-31 | reverse complement strand
AAAATAAAGTATAGATATGGAACATTTAAATAAAGTAATAGGAGAGCATATTAAGCTCGTTAGAATCAAGCATAAAAAGACTCGTGGTGACGTGGCTGATGCGGTAAAGCTATCTCAGCAACAAATCCAAAAGTATGAGCTTGGTGTGAACAGAATATCATTAGAGAAGGCTCATGAGATAGCTGAGTATTTGAAGATTGATATTGTTGAATTAATTCCTAGTGAATTAAGGAAATGTTTAAATTAAAATAAATCATTATGGAATATAGCAATGAGGAAAAATTAAGAGACGGATTAAAGGCAGGTGTTGATCTGCATAAGAAATCTCTTAGTGAGTCAGAGAAGAAGACTAGAGCTGATAAACTGATTGAGTCAATCAAACATAAATCAGGTGATGCTTTATTAGGGTCTGCTCAGAGCAACCTTGATATTCTCTTATCAAACTTAGTAGTAGATATTCTTGATTTATCTGAGTGTGCCAATATTAATCTAGCTGGCAATGTTCTCTCAGAAATATCAGAACGTAATAGAAATAATAATTAAAAGGTAAAATTATGAAATGGAATAATCCTGAGACTAAACTTCCTGAGGAAAATCAGAGAGTCTTAATTAAAACTAAATATCTTCATGACGAAAAGATTCGCTATGCTCGCTTTGAGAAAGAGAATGGCTTCGTTGAAATGGAGGTATCAGGCGGAGGTCACAATCCAAAAGACGTATGGGGTTGGGTAGAATTTAATGATAGTGAGGTAAGAGTATGACAACAGTAGTATATAAAAATGGAATCCTAGCAGCAGATAGTTTAGTGTGTTATCAAGGTAAAAGATTTGGCTTAGCTAACAAAGTATTTGAAGTAAAAGCATCTACAATTACAAAGAACGATGTAGTATTTAGTGGCTCAGGTTGTTTGATGCACTATAAATTATTTGCAGATTTTTTAAGGGGAGATTCAATAGACAAAGAATTATTTAAATCAATCTCTGAAGAGGGTTTTGATGGAATTGTAATTGATAAAAAAACTAGAGAAGTTTTTATTTACGATCAATTCTTATGCCCTGAGACTGTCAGTGCTGAATTCTATTGCTTAGGTAGTGGTGCGGATATAGCAAGGGGTGCTATGCTAATGGGTGCAACTCCTAAAGAAGCGATAGAATGTGCCTCAAGATTTGATTTACATACTAACGATAATATTCAACAAATAAAATTATGAGTTTAAATAAAGTTCAGATCATAGGTAATTTAGGGAATGACCCTGATATTAGATCAACACAAGACGGTCGTGAGATCGCAAACTTTTCAATAGCAAGTTCTGAGTCATGGCGCGACAAACAAACAGGGGAACGTAAAACAAAGTCAGATTGGCATCGTGTAGTTATTTTTTCACCTGGTCTAGTTAATGTAGTAAAAAACTATGTTAAGAAAGGCTCTAAGCTTTATATTGAGGGTAAGCTCCAAACTAGAAAATGGACAGACAACTCAGGCGTGGAGAAATACACCACTGAAATAGTCATGAATGGTTTTGATGCTAAGCTTGTTATGCTTGATAGTAAGAAAGATGGAGGGTATCAAAGCGAATACCAACCACCTCAAGATCAGGTAGATAAACATAATGAGAACTTTGACAAAGCTATTGAAGAAGGTCTTGACGATGATATTCCTTTCTAATGGATTTGGAAATACCAATAAAACCCATGTCAGTTAATGAGGCTTGGCAGGGTAGGAGATTTAAGTCAGATGCTTACAAAGCTTATGAATTAGAATTATCCTACCGCTTGCCTCCTCTTGCCATTCCTGAGCCTCCTTATCGTATTACTTTTGAATTTGGAATTAGTAAAGCTATGGATTGGGATAATCCTATTAAGCCACTTCAGGACGTGCTATGTAAAAAATATGGATTTGATGATAGAGATATTTACGAGGGGTTGGTCAGAAAGGTAGTAGTGAAGAAGGGCGAGGAGTTCCTGAAGGTAAAATTGGAAAGTATCGTCTAACATTTTTTAAAGTGTTTATTGCCAAATAATCGCACTGCACGATAGAAAATTAATCTAGTGTATTTCTTCACCCCTAAAATCTTCATAGCACTTAGGAAAATTTTATCACATTCCTTACGAGTCAAATCAACTTTACACTCATTAGAGTAAAGATAATCATGTAGAACAGCGGCTTTAGTATAGCGACCAGTGGGAGGTAAGATTGACCATAAGAATTTTGGCACAGAAGCAAAATCAGTAACGAAGTTCTTTGGAACAGTAATGCCAGTTGAGTCATCTTCTTTATCAAAATAAAAAAAGAACTCTTCTACCAATTGCCATTGATAGATATTATAAGATTTAACAATGAGATCACTCGTTAGCTTATTCATTACTTATTACATTGACTTTCATATTCTTGATTAACGCCATCAATTTGACGTAGGGTTTCCTCACTCATCTCATTAAGCTCTTTCTGAGTTATTGTTATAGGGTCAAACCACAAACAAAAACTACTTACGGACGAACTTTTGCAAGCGTTTAGTGATAGTAGCCCTATCATCATTCCTACGATCACGCTTGCGTTTTTTAACTTCCTTAACATTTTTAACATTAGCCTTTAATTGTTTTACTTTCTCAGATTCTTTGCCTTTGTAAAATGCAAAAGCAAATATTCCAATGCCTCCAAATAAAATGACTGCACCCTTAATTAATAAACCCTCTATCATTTTTTTATAGCCTTTTCAAATACACCTATGCCAAGCATACTACCACCAGCAATAAGGAATATGTTAATAATACCTAGAGCAGTTGAAGCATCTTTTGCCCCAGTGACTAAACTAAACCCAAATAGTATCATTGAGAAAATAATCCCAATAGAAAGAAGGATTGAACCCCATAATCTTTTTGAGGATTTATTACCTTTAGAATCTTGTAAATAATTATTTTGCATGACCACCTTTAATTGTTACACGGTGCTTAAACCAACCATAGATAAATTTCTCATCCTTCTCACGTCTTTCAGCAAGAGAGATATAGAATTCACCTTGAAGGCAGTTAAGCATATTAAATAGAATACCTCTACCCTCAGCCCCTCTTAGATCAAGGAATGAGGTCAAGGCTACTAATGTTTGATTACCTATTAACCCATCAACCGCAATATCAGAGTAATAAGAACCACCATTATTCAGAGAGTTCAAACATCTTTGCAGGAATAAACCTGCTCTTTTTACACCCATATTAATACCAGTGTCAGCCAACTCCCTAGCTATAATAGGAGAAAGTTCACAAATCTCATCAAGTTTTAAAACATTCCAATATCTATCAGAATAGATTTGAAAAGCTAAATCATAAGTTAAGTCTATCATCTTGCCAGTGTAGCCATATTTCTCCGCTACTGCTTTAGTCACACCGTAATTAGTTTCTCCACCACTGTCAGAAGGGTCATCTACGTAACCACCTTCAACTTTAATTATATCACCAATGATTTCCTTTTTAATATTTATCATACATTTCCTATTTCAATTATTAGATAGAACACACCCAAAAGAGTTGAAACAATTCCAACACTTCCAATAATGTATTTGTAACCGCCTTTCTGCTCTACCTGGTATTTCTCAATCATGGTAAGTAATGCACTATTAGTATCTAATTGGGTTTTAATACCAGTCTCAACCTTATCAATATATTTGTAAATCTTATCAGTCTTGTCCGCTTCTTCTGTTTTCTTGAGGGCTTTGTAATTCTGAAAATGCTTCTCATCCATCTTGTCTTTTTGGAGTGCATGAATATCATTATTGAAACGATCAACCTTTTCATCAATAGCTTGATGCTTTGTAGATAGAGTGGTAAAATATGCCATTGTGCTGGTATTAGCTTCAACCATTTGTTTTGACATTTCTTTTAATGAGGCAACAACCCCATTCAATGATTCCTTAATGTCTTGAACACCCCTACTTTGAGATTTTACTGCTTCCTCTATTCTAGCAATGCGAACCTCTACGCTTTCGTTTTTCTCAGTCATGTTCAGAATCCAAATATAATTATCATATTAAGTCCGTTTGTATTTATTAAATGTAGTAAAACAGTTATTTCTCAATGACCATTTCATTCCCACTAACTTTCTTATTTCAGATAACTTTACATTGTCAATCTTAATAAGGCAATAATCTTCATTATGCTTATAGTCTAACTCCTGTAAAGAACCTTTTTTAAATTTAAACCATTTACCTTTTGTTACTAAAGAGCAATGACCATAAGGAGCAGTAAATAAGGCCGCCACCAAACCAAATAAATCACTTGGTCTTTTAAGAACTATGTAACTTTTCTTTACATCAAGGTTAGCACTTTTTGGCGTTAGTGTTCTAAATACTGCGTTGGCACTTAGAGGCACTACCACAACAAAAATAAACAAATTACACCACAACCTCACATCATATTTCTCAAAGAAAACCCACTCGCTTAGAAAGTTTATTAACATCACAAACGATACGAAGAGAGCCACAAAGTTCACAACTTTAATCTTCTTATCCCTAGCCACTTTATTAATCACCAAACAAAGTAAAATAGGTTGCAATAATAATAAAGAATTCCAAAGAAATATTTGAATATTACCTTGGAACTGCTCAATAAATATCAGCTCAAAAAATCTTATAGTTAAAAGAATTAGTAGGTATTTCATGATTGTTTTGATTTAGCTACTAATAATGTTGTAGGTATAAAGGTTTTAGGAACTTTAGCCGCAGTCTCAATCTTCCTTTTCTTACCTTTGTGCATTTGTAATAATATTTTTGGGTGCATAATTAAATCCAATTAGAATCATTAGTAGGGTCAAACGCTTCAAGTTGTTCTTGAGTCATAGAATCAAGAGAGGTTTCTAGTTGATCTGATTTAGCTCTAATAGCAAAAACTTGATTCTTAGCAGTTTGTGCCGCCGTAATAGTAGCGACCTCATCTGCTGAAGGGGTGTAAGAGGTATTAGATTTTAATGCAACCAACTCCTTACTTTGAATATCAATAACCGCCGCCATGTGGTTTCTTTGCCTCCACTCTGGGTATATATCTATTATGCGTTTATTAGCTTCTGCCTTAATTTCTGCTATCTTAATATCTTTTAATTCTAGTAAAGTATATTTAGGTAGAGCGTTGTTCCCTTCTATAGACAACCATTCTTGCACCTTTCTATAATCTCTATTAGTAGGGTTTTTTGGTACGTCAACTACACCATTGACTAAGTAAGAAACTCCTAAATCTTTAACTGTGTTTATATTCATAATTAACCTATAAAATTTTTATAATTCTGCATCTGCTATAACATGCCCATAAGCCACACTATTACTAGTAACAGTACCCGAACTTTGTATAGCTACATTACAATCACCAATAGTAGGTGCAGTCACTGCAAAATCATTAGCTCCACTGTCTCGCCAATCACCAGTACCTCCATCATTAGGATGATAAAAAGTAATACTAGGTGCTGTCCTCATTTGAACGGGGTAAGTCCAATGAGTAGCCATAGAAGCACCACCAGTAAAACCACGACCTGAAGTAGTTAAAATCCTACCATTACTATTAATAGTACCAGGTGCAACACCTAAATCATAAGTTTTACTAAAAAATCTTTGACTCCTACGTACAACATCCTCAATACTCTCAAATTCATAAGGTGTAGCTATAGGCCCATCTTCTAATTTAATGTCACCAATATAAGCTAAATCACCAACTGTTGCGTCTGTATCATCACACCAAATTAATACTGCTACATTATTTGTAGAGGCTGTATCTATACTTATATTTTCTATCTTAAATGTCTGAAAAGAAGTTGTTAATGTTAAGTTAGATGGCGTATTTTCATAAGTCCAGTTTGTAGCTAAAGCTGGATCAGTGCCACCCCCTACCCATGTCCCTATTACATCACTAGTAACTGAATCCGCTGTACTATCCCATGATATAATAGCAGCCCTTAAAGTCTCCAAAGTAGCATTAGAACCACCTTTCTTAGCTTTGAATGATAATGAAGCAGTACCACCAATAATCTTAGCTGCATCTTTAGCTTCTAATATTTGGCAATATGCAAATTGTTTATTAGCAGTTTCTACATCAAATTTAATAGAAGAATAAGCACCGCTTGGCACTTCTGTAGTTTCTTGACTTACATCTACTATATCATTCCCATCAGACAATAATAACATTCTGTCTAACAAGTATGTATCATCACTATTGGCTGGTGTAGTGGTGGAATTAAAAGTTGTACCTCTTTGACCTATTAAACCTTGTCCATTAATAATTAAATTTGGATTCGCTGGTAATTTAGATAAACCTAAAGCACTAGCACTTGAAAAGTAAGGAATTTTATCAGTAGCCCCGACAAGTCCAGCAACCGCAGCAAGATTATCGTGATAAGCCTGGACATCAGTACCTATAATCGCACCAATAGCAGCCCTAAAATCAGCTGCACCACCCAAATCAGTGATAGAGTCAGCAAGGTTAGTGTTAGATAAAATAGTTTCCCAAAAAGTGGTAACAAGAGCAGAGTCAACCGCAACAACATTTTTAGTCTTTCCAGTGACTCCATCCCATGCTACAACCTTACCATCTTCAGGGTCAACGCCAAATTCTGCACCAGTTATTTCAGAGGATTTTTTAAATTGGATTGTTCTATTGATCTCACCCTTCAATTCTTTAATGTGCATCATTAAAGTATCAAAAGCGTTCTCATGAATCTCAGGAGCAAAACGACCTTGGTTTCTTATGTCTGTGCTTTGGAGAAAATCCATCTTTGGCTTAATGGTGATCTTCTTGCCAGTTGCTAGAGGGTCGCCTGATATAGGATAAGTGACCACACCTGAACCTTCAACTGTGAAGCCTGCAACTGTGTAATCAGTATTAAGAACGGCAGTAGTCTCCACACCAAGAGCATCACGGATAACAACCTCTATCTGCGTGTTTAAATCTACTTTGAACGGAAACGCAAAAGTAGTCGCTGAATCGTTACCGCTATATGTTATGCCGTCATTTACTGTGCTTTGTATAGTCATAGTTTTTCCTAAATTTAATTAATTATAAAACAATCATTTTTTTCTTGCAAAGAATAAATCTCTGAAATTAAAATCACTTTCCTCGCCAGTGCTGTAATCATACAAGTATTCACCTGTAATCCACATCTGCCTTCCTGGTAATTGACCCCAGTAAGAGGTCGCCAATAGAGCAGATTTTACATCACTTCTTTTCACCTCTTCACCAGTCGCTAACTTGAATGGGATATTAAATGCTTTTGAAGTGTGATCTAAAGCATCAAATGCAGGTGAAGCATTATAGTCATATTTAGTCAGCACCGCATTAGAGACATCTCTCACTCCCACAATTGTAGAAAGAGGATATAGTCCCAAAGTTTGAGCAGCCCATGCAGCATTTTCCTCGTCATCTTCAGGGCCACGTCCTGCAACTAATTCAGACAATATCGCAGGGGCAACCCATAGATACATCATTGAAGCAGCAAAGCGAGGCACATCTTGAACGCCTTTGGTTAGTTTAGTTCTTCTCTTAAATAAATTATATAGAACATTAAAATAAGAATAGAACATAGTAAAGACACGGTGATATTCTGAACCAGTTTGGATAAGTGCTAAATCTTTTGCACCACCAGCACTTTGAGACATTCTTACAGTCTTATCAGCAAAATCAATCGCCTTAGATTCATTGCCTGCATTAACACCCTCAACCTTTCCATCCATTGCTTTCTCATAAGCTCCCATCCATGTAGGAACTGCAACACCCATATCCATAAGTCCAGTGAAATAAAAGAATGATTGTTGAACCTCATAAGCCGTCCCTCTGAGGGTAGTTCTTTTTAAGGTATCACGCACATCACGATCAAAGGTTTTTTGTCTATTCTGCATCATAGTTGATCTATCCATGATGAATTGAGTTGTCTCTTTCATCTTTGCAGGATTGCCATAGAATTTCTTTAATCCTTTCCATGCGTATTTTTCACCCAATAAATCTACTGATTGCAAATAACCTAAAGGCTGAACGATTGCAGTTGTTACTTTCCAACCCATATTAACCACGGTAGCACCAACTCTAGCACGCCCCATAATTCCCTCAAGAACACCAGCAGGCTCACGGCGGTCATTAGTAATTGATCTTAACCAAGGTCTGATTTGTTTATACATTTCTTTTCCAGCGGCTCTTTCAATTATATCACGCACACGAGGGTTACGAGTCAGGCGATCAACGTCAAGCACTGCCTTCCTGTGACTAATATCGTGAATAGTATTAGTGATATGCTCTGTCATTACTGATAAATCTAGCTTAACTTTTTGACCAGCAGAACCAACACGCTCTTGAAGGTGTCCTTGTTTTGTTTGTGGACGAATCCAATTGCTACCAAATAATTCTTCAGTGGATTGTTTTTGATCTCTTTGGAATGCTCTGAAGCTAAACTCAGGGTCATATTTCAAAGGATAATATCCACCTTTAAAAGTGCCGTGTTTAGTATTGATTGGTGCAGCTTCAACTTTTGGCGGAGCAATTCCAGTAACTTCTTTGTGAAGTTTCTGAGATGCAGGCCATAACTCGTCAATAGTGTCCCATAATTCTTGAACTAAATCCCAGTCTTTCTTTTCAAGGTTATCTAATATTTCTCTTACCTGTGCATCACTCCAACCATAACCATCACGAATAGCTTGACGGTTGCCTTCATTACCCCAGTTAAGAGCAAGAGAGATTAAAGATGCTTTGTTAAATGATTTATTCACTCCTTCTACGTGAACTTTATCCACATACCACTTAGCTCTCTCAACACGAGTATAACGCTTTTTAAAAGCATCATTTAGTTTCTTAGTGGTATTGGTCATTAATTCTTGTTCAGCTATCTCAGCATCAGCAAGAGGCTTAAATAAATTAGTCCAAACTGTCCCTAGATTCTTATGACCGTCCAACTGTTCAAATAAGAATTCCATTTTAGTATGAGAGGCAAGGAACTTATCTTTGAACTTTTTAATATTTTTAGTGAAGGAAGGTGCAAAGTCTGGCACTGTTTCAGTCAGCTCATTATTTTCTTCAATGGTTTTAACTACATCATCAACCACCTCATTAAAATCTCTAGCATCTTTACTAGCTAATAATTTATTTTTAGTGCGTGCAAGATGCTCAATGTTTTTAATAGTGTCATCTAAGCCAAAAATCTCTTCAATACTCATTAACTTGTAGGATTTTCTTTTAGACTCATCTTCTAACTTATCACTAATAACCACATCATGACCATCAGCTCTTTGTTGTTCAATCCATTTAGATAGAGATATTCTTTTTTCTGCGGTTTTAATAGAGACTGATTTTCTAAAGTCTGATCTTTCAAGTAGTTTGTCAATCTGATCTAAATAACCACCTCTTGCTTTAGCTAAGCGTTCACGAGTAGATTTCTTATTAAATTTATTCATATATTTAACAACCCTCTCTACACGGTCTTGAGCGTTTCTTGCTTCAATATAGAGGTAGTGATTAAATAATTGTTTTCTCTTTTGTTCAGCAGCTTCTTTTAAGTTTCCTTTAGTGAGTTCAATCTGAGCATTTTTAGCGGCACGAACTTCCGCAGCGATATATTTCCCTAACCTTAAATCTTTGACTTGGGTTTCTGAGACATATCTTTCAGCAGCTTTCTTGATTGCTGGCTTCTTAATGCTCGCTTGTTGATTAGATAGTTTTTGCAATAATTCTAGCTCTGTTGCAATAAAGTTCGCACGGTTATCATTGCGTATTGCTTTATCAGCCTCAGCCTCAATCGTTCCATCATTCAGAATATCACCATGTTTTTCTTTCATGATCTGCTCTGTTTGTTGGTCAATTTGTTGCTTCAAAGGGTTAGCATTCCATAAAGCTTTTACCATTGCATCACCACTATCAAAACCAAATATTTCTGCCAAAGTATCAGGGTGAGTCCCACCTTGCTTATAAATAGGAGGCACTGATTTAGGCATTAATTTTAGAACTTCTTTGCCATAGGTATCAGTTAGAATCTTAGTATCTAGTTTCTGCCCTTTCATTCCTTCAGGCATTTCACGATCAAAGAGTTCGCCTTTTTGTAGATAGTATAATGCTTGGTTAGCTGGTGATTGCATTACGTCTTGCTCAACCTGCTCACGAACCTTAGCTTTTTCCTCCCTGTAACCTTTTAGCTTTTCTCTTTTAACTTCAGCCATAGTCCTTTTGAGAAGAGTGTTCTCTGCTTCCTGAGTCGCTTTTTCTGCTGCCTTAACATATTCAGCATATTGCTCATTATTCATTCCACTTTTCTCTTTAGTGAGTAGAGGCTTATAATTACTCACCTCTTCGCTAACTTTAATTTGCTCATCAGTGGCAAGCATACGATCAAACACACCACGGATTTCATCATTTAATTCTACATCAAGGTTTTGAATCTTTCTGTAAATATTGATTAACCATTGCTTAAATCTTCTAAATACTGATTCTAATTCTACTGAGGGAGCTTTACCTTCAAAGGCATAAGCTTCAAATGCTCTAGCAAATTTCTCGTGTTGCTCTGTTCCAATTTGAGAAACATCTTCAACCTCAAGGAAGTTAAGAATTTTATTGTAGTCCTCTTTAATGTCAGCGGTTGCATTTTCTGCATTATTGATCTCTCCCATTGCTTCTAGGAAGAAGTGACCTGATTCGTGTAAGAAGGTTGATAAATCAGCTTTCTCAAATAATTTAATTACTTTCTCGCCCTGAGGGTTTAATGAGAATGAACCACGCTTTTTCTCGTTCTCTTGGAAAAATAACTTTTCAAATTTACCAACTGCTTCAGCTCTACTTTTACCATCTCCTTCAACATATCTTTTAATATTAGTTACACCGTTATCCTTTAGGATTTGAATAGCTTTATTATATTCTTTTCCTTTAGGCACTACTGCACCACTAAACTCACTAAGTCCTACCGCTCTTTGAAGTTTTGCCTCAAAGTATTCAGTTGGAAAATCTTCAAGTTTCTTTAAAAATCCAGCAACTTCGTTAATGTCATCTTGGCTATAATTCTCATAATACTCCTCAAACACTCTTGGCACACCAATCTCAGCAGCTTCTTTCAAATGCTCAGAAAAAGTATCAAGGAATCCAAAGGTGCTACTTTTAGCCTTCACCTTCTCCTCCATTTTATCAGCTAGCCCTACAAATTCGTTATCAATTTCCTCTTTAAGAGCAGAGAACTCTTCCTCAGTAATTAGTTTATCCTTACTCTTTTTAATATCTTTTATGCTTTTGAATTTCTTTGTGAATACCGCTCTAATACTTCCTACGCCATAATTAAACCCTTCAGCATCATTAAGCCCTCTTTTCATTAATCGCACTACATTCTCAACATTATGAGAGAGATATTTACGATTTCCTGAATTGGTGAACCCATCAAAGATTTGTTCTTTTTCTATGATCTTACTTTCTAAATCATCAAGGAAGTCCTGATATTCAGGGAACTTCATAGCGGCCTCTCTATAAGCTTGAGAAGTTTTGTAATGACTTATGTCACTGGTATCATTTCTAACTTTAGGAACTTTCTTGCCAGTAGCATTTAAGAACCTTAAAGCAAAACCACCATTGCGACTAACTCTTTTTAATCTTTTATTTTGGTCAGCTTCCTCAATAGGGTCATAAGCTTTATCAGCTTCACTATTAATAAAATCAGTGAACTCATCAGGGAATTTTTCCGCCGCTGCTAGATAAGCTTTCTCTTGTGCAGGTGTGACTTTATTGCCGTAGTTTTGAGGCTTAGGGACTCTTTTGCCATTCTCTTTCAAGAATTTTAGTGCAACTGCACCACTATCTTCAAGAGCCTTACGCCCTCTATCTTCAATAGCATTAGCATCAAAATAGGCGTGTTCATTATTTACATCTTTGAGAACGCTGTCCATCTCGCTTCTCATATTCTTAAAGTCCACCCTGTAATTGATTGAAGGGTAACGAGGCGAATATATATCAGCAGCAAATACCTTATTGGATTTGGTTTTTGGGTCAATTAACTTAGCATCACCAAGTAGAGTAATTTCTCCAAAGCTATTCATAGCCTGATCTTTCTTGGTAATAGCTAAACTTGGCACTGGTAAACCACCAATTTTATCAACATTCTCTAAGTTTGCTGCACTTAAATTATGCTGAGCAACTAGGTCTTTTTCTTCTTGTTGTGATTGAAAAAAGATATTTGGATTCTTCGCACTAAAAGCTCCTTTGTTATCAACTGATTTAATCTGTGTTGGCTCAAATACAATAATCTCAGTAATATCTCCTACTTCTATGCCATCCTCTTTAAATATTATAGAATCATAACCATCTTGTTTTAACTCTTCAGCAAAATCAGGGCTAACCATACTATCCGTCACAAATGGGTTTTTTGCTGATAGATAGACAGGCATAATTCTCCCTTTTTCTTTTGGCAAAAGGTTGGAAGAGCCATCAGGATTTTTCCTTGCATATAATTCAGCCTGCTCCTTATTAGGCGTGAAATAAAAACCTTTACCAAACCACCCACTATCTGTCTTGCCAAATTTAGATAAATCAAAAGTTTCAAAATCTGCCTGAGTTCCATGATAAACCACTAATGGCTCACCCTTCTCATCAACTACTTTTGAATCACCAAACCACTCTTTAAATTCTTTGCTATCTAACTTAGGTGCTGACTGAAAAAGCTCCTGCCCTCCACTTTGCTCAAACTCAAGGATTCTTTCTTTGATCTCAGCGTTGCTCTGCTCATTAATATCAACACCAATCTCATTAAAGAATCTGTCAAGGTCTTCTATTTGTTGAACTTCTGCCTCTAAATCAGTGTTTCCTTGTTGATCTGAAAATTGTGGTTGTCCTCTTAACTCAGTGTCAATCTTGTCTAGTAAATCATTAATAGTGGGTCTGCCACTAGATTCAGGGAAATATCCAGCCTCCCATGCTGCAAGTGCCAAATCGTCAAGAGAACGTCCTTGCTCCTGTAAGATTCTCTTACGGAATTTTTTGTCTTGGTGGTATTGCTCAATGCCTATTGCTTCTAAATCACCAGCATTCACATCATTGGCGTTTGCTCCACCTTGTGAGCTAATAAACTCAAGAAGGCTATCACCAAATACTTTTTTATCAGAAACGCCTTTAAATGAGCGGAACTTTTCAATCATTAAATCCATCTCATTAACATTCTTCTTTTTCAAGACAGAAGGTAATTCACGAGTGATTTTAATGTTTTGTTTTTTATAGAGAGAATAAGGGTCAACACCTGATCTTTCTCCCATAGTTTCAAAGAATGATCTCCATAGGGTAGCCTCTTTCTGAGCTACGTCTAGGGTGCGACCTGCTTCTTGTAATTGTCCAACCACCTCATCGTAAATCCTTTCTACTGGTGCTTGCTTTCTTTTATCTTCAAATTGAGTATTTTCTGCTTCTTGATATTGCTCTTGAAGCATTACTTGAATATCAGAGTTAATCTTTTCTGCTTCTGTTGCAGTAAAATCATCAGGTGCAAATTTTAGATTAGGAACTAACTCATCATGAAATTCAGTGGCGGCTAATTTTTCAGCATAGTTTTCCAAAGGAATAACTAAATCACCCCCTGAGTCTCTTGCTTCTTCTAGCTGATTTGACACGCCCAACTCTTCAGCGATTTGCTCAGGGTCTAATTGTTTTGATTGAAAGTAGGTCTGAAAGTCATTTACATTCATGTAAACATTTTCAACATTACCCTTAGCTTTCTCTACAAATTCTTTATATTTAGCAGGAACTCTTTGCAATAATTTAGATTCTTTAGCATCAGCCCCTAAAGATTCCATCATGTCCTTGTTTCGTTGAGCCTTCTTTGCTTTAGCATAATCTACGGAGAAATTAGCACCAGGGCCAACCACACCTAAAAGAGCCATTCCTCTAAAGACTTCTGAACCAGTTGCAAGTATTCTATCAAAAGCCTCATCTCTTTGTTTAGGGTCACTCAAGACACTATTAAAGTCATCAAAGGATATTGATTGAGCTACCTGCTCAGCAAAGATATTAACGCCTTCCTGCATGATCTCAGTGGCAGTCTCAGCACCAACGGCTTTAGAATATTCTTTTGCAAATTTCTTTAATGCAGCAGAGCGAGTCTTATCCGCTAAAATATCTTTACCTTCTTCTTTTAGATATTTTGTGAATGCTTGCCTGAAAGGAGCAGCAGCGTATTTAATACCAACCAATTCAAGAGCTGAGTTAGCAATACCAACGAATGCGGCTGCACCTTGTTTTACTAATGGGTCAAACTGTTGACCACTCTCTTTTTCTATTCTTGAAAGCTCAAGGTAAGCATGACCTGATTCTATCATATATGAATCAGCGGCTAGAAAAGCGGTTGTCCCTGCTACGAATGCGGCTGGCACTGTGACAATTTCCTCAGGAGTTGCAACTTGAGGGCCTGCTTGACCTGCTATTGCGGCAATCCCTGCCGTTCCTAAACCTGCGGCAGCGGCTTTCGTGCTACTATCAACAACTTGACCTACTATTTTGGCAGCAGGATAAACCCAATTATTCAAGAACCCCTCTTTTTCAGGAGAATCACCAAGAATCTTTTCAAGGTTTTCAATTTGTTTCTGTGAAATTTCAAAGTCTTTTACGCCTGAGTTTTGGAAGAATGCAGTCCTCCCTAGTTGGTTAGTTGCTACCCCTTGTTGATACGCTTTTCCAAAGGTTTTAAATGTTTTTTCTAAAGAGCCTAGCTTATCAATCTCATCAAATGAGAGACGAGCATTCTCAGGAACACGAATGAACTCAGCTACTTTAGGATTTTCCTCAAGAAAGGCAGTGTATTCATTGTTAAATTTCTTTACCTTTGACCTTTTTTCCACTTCGGGAAAATTGGTCTGAACTGTTTCTACTGGTAGATTTTCTTGTTGTGCTAATTTATAGGCTTGTGCGTAGTCATCAGGGTTAGTCTCAACGGCTCTATTAACATTGAGCTTGATCTCTTGCTCAGGTTGTTGCTCAAATAATTGAGATGCTATTGATGAATATTCGTTATTTTTTGTCATTTCTCAATTTCTCATTAATGAGTTTTAAAATATTTTCCTCAGTTGCTTGCGCTCCTGTTTGCTCAATTGCTTGAACAATTTTACGTCTCTCAGCTAGAGGAATGTCATCAATATCATCAACTTCAAAATCCTCGCCACTCTCTAATTCAAAAGCAAACTTTTCACTGAAAATACCAGTATCAGCTTTTATTAATAATTTATCAACCAATTGCTCTATTTGTTGTGCATTTGGCTCTTTACCAGTATCTTGAGCAAATACTGCCATCTCTTCCTCTAAACGCCTCATAAATACAGCACTCTTTTCAGCATCACCTTTAGAAGCTGAGGAGGTTGTTTTAATACCAATAGCTTGAAGTCTATCGTTAGCTATTTGCGTGTGAGTTCTACTTCTAATATTATTAGCAAGATCACCACTTTGAATTTTCTGTTGGCTTTCTGAGAATTTTTTAAAGTCAGATTGTGACAAATCATTCACATACTCAAGAAGATTCACCTCTCCAAATGCTTGAGGGTCACTAATATACATATCATTTAACTCTTTCCACTTCAGAATAGTAGTCTTAGGGTCATTCCTACGGTTAGCATATTCAGTCAATGCCTTTTGTGTCTTACCATCAAGAGCAGTCCATTCATTAATTGGAATAGCATCAACGCTTTTAGTATCTAAAACGGTCTGCCATGCTTTACTTGAGATTTCTTTGTTGCGTTCTGCGGTGATAGTTTGATTCTCGTTAAATCTTTGCTTCACCCTAGACACAACATTATCTCTAATTATAGGGTCTTTGATCTTACGCGCTGCGATTAATTGCTCCTCAAATGATTCATGTTTAACAACGATCTGATCTGTCGCTGCTTGAGATGCTGCTCTTTGAGTTCCTGCTTCAAGTGTCTTTTCAATTACTACTTGTTGCTTTCCTCCAATTTGATCTTTGACTTTTCTATAATATTGATCTGCTGCGAGTGGATTATCAAGAACCATACGATCAATAATAGAGCCATGAAGTTCAGTCTTATAGGCTTCAATCCTTAAATCAACTGCCTCTTGTGGTTGACCCTTGAATGTTTCTCTAATAGTTGATTCTCCTAACTCAATACTATCAGCAATTTGTTGAGGGTTGTTATAATTCTCTACTGCATCATTGATTGAGGTTTTAATTGCTGCCTCTGCTGCACTTTGTTTAAATTCATTACGCTTTTGTACCTCAAAACGAGACACACTTTCAAGAGTTCTTTCTCTTTTGTTTCTCCAAAGTTGATTGAATTTTCCTCTTGCTCCTGGTGATAAATCTTTTGTGCGTGCGAAATAAATATCATCTAATCCTTTCAGTGCATCTTTGTAAGTGCCATTAGCATCAGAGCCTTTCCTTTGATATAATCCTTTCTCAGGGTCATTAAGCATAGCTCTATTCTCTTCTGAGCCTAAAGTGTAAGCCTCATAAGCTTTGGCGGTATCTTCTTCATCTTGGATTCTTTTATATGCAAAAGCTGCTTGTTGTCCTGCTCTTCCTATTTGTTGAAGATCACGACCTTGTTGCGCCCCAAATGCGTTAGGGGTTGCTCTCATATTCTGAAAAGGAGTTTGGTCGGCTACGTTTGCCCTTTGCCCTACTCCTGATTCAAATGCTGTTGGAACTTTTACCATATTATTTTACCTGTTCAAATTGCACATCAATCAAATCATAATTGACGGATAAATAACCATCTTCTCCCATCACTACCGCATCAGGATAATCAGCACTAATTTCTTGAGCCAATACACCTATGAATTCATGTTGAGGTTTTCCAATATAATTGAATTTGTAAATGTTAATTCCTGAAGGAGACACGCCAACTTTCTCAATATTCTCTTTCATTCTCTCATCTGAAGCCGCTGCCGCTGCACCGCCACCACCTGCGGCCGCTCCTCCTCCTGCTGCTCCACTGGTAGCACCTGCACCCCCAGCACCTCCGCCACCACTTCCAGCAAACATAGAAGCACCTGAACTAGCACCAGTTAATAGAGTGCTAAATGCTGAGAATAGTGGTTGAGTGTTTCTAGCTTCGGCAGTGTGTAGATTTGATTGAGCTTGGAAGTTAAAACCTTGAACTCTATGACCATAAGCTTCACGCTCTACATTACTTCTAAGAGTTAAAGCATCTAATTCGCCTAGCTCTGCGGTCTGTCCCAACACTTCAAGAGGAGAATCTTCATCAACGACCACCCCTGAACCTGCATAGATTGATCTTTGTTTTCCTTTTAATCCTGATAATTGTTTACGGAAGTTACGCTCTTCTTGCCTTCCTCTTGCAATACGATCATCAGCTTTTCTATTGGCAATCTCAGCATTATTAGAAGCTACTCTTGCCTGATATTTAGCTGCATCTTTTTGAGCTTTAGCCTGTCTATAAGAGCCTACTGCTCCTACGCCTGCACTTACGGCAACTATGACTACGGCTGCGGTTACTGGATCACACATAATTTTTACCTTTCATTAATAATTCAAATCTACAAAATAGCTCTTGTTTCGCCCCATAGGGTTTCGCTGGTTTAATATCAAACCCAAGCCATTTAAGCCACATTTTAGCAACATCATTCCTATCATGAACATAGTTTACTAACACATCCATATTAATACACATTTTTTTAAAAACTGGCCTACAATATCTTAAAAAGGTTTTACCATGCTTTTCAATCTTTTTTGTAGAAATCATCCACGGTATTCCATATCCTGAGAGTGAAGACTTCACATGAACGCCAAATATTGCAATCAAATCACCATCAGCAAAGCCAGCCCAACAATCATCACAAGTATCAAGAATCCTTTCTAGGGTCTTTTCATAAGACAATCCACTAGCAGATTCTATTTCTTCCCTGTCAGCGTCTCTAATATTTGAGATAACCTCTTGTAAATCTTCCTTTGTTGCTCTTTTTACCAATGCTTTCATATTTAATCACTTAATTCTACTTCAGGGATTGCCGCTAAAATCGTCATAGGTAGAGGGTCAGATTGTCTTACATAGACACGCCCCCCATCAGTCCAAGACGGTTGAATAGCTATCTCAGCTTTCCCAGTTAATAAGGCAGTAGGCTCATTATAATCTTCGTTTTCTCTTTGTAAATACTCAGTAAGATTGTCAACATCAGGGCCAGCAAATAAACCTCTAGTTTCTTCTACCACAAAAGTAACTTCTGATATTCCTTTCTTCTTGGTCTTACCTGGAACTCCTTGAGGAGTGAAATCAACATCAAGAGTCTCAATATCAGAGTTATAAGGCAATCCAACATGAATCTTACTGGCATTATTATCTAAAGTGATTGAGCCTGAGGAAACAGTCTTTTGAGTTTCTACATTACCATCAGCCAAAACAGAGACGGTCTTACCTTCTAAATGATCTAATCCTGATAAAATAGTGACAGTGGTGCTATAATGTTCAGTATAAACATCTTGTAGAGCAGTAGGCACTACTGTCTCAGGGGTGACATCCAATGAAGTAGCTGAATTATATGCAGTTACTAAGAATCTGCAACGAGCAGTCACCTCGCCAGTGGAGTCTTTAATTCTTAATGCTATGATTTTACCCACATCACTTGAGGAAAATGGTGATAGTGTAGCGTTTTCAGTCATTGTCAGAGTCTCATCAGTAGTCCAATCTGTTCCACCTGATACTTTGACCATGCTTGAAGTGTTAGAATTCCATGTATCAAGGCTTAATCCTGAATCTACAAAGAAAGCATCCTCAACTAATTGGAATTCTCTTGTGTGTAATTTCTCAACGTAACGTTTTGTTGCTCCGTTGATAGTTCTTTTTACGCCAAAATATACCACATCCTCACCGCCTTCTTGAATCACTGCAACGGTTTCAACCTGTCCATCTGTTTCATGATGCGACCACGCCCATATTTGTTGCTTACGGTTATAAGTTAGAACTAAAAGCTCACCAGTGTCAGTCACGCACCAAATTAATGAGTATGGTTTCCTTGACCAAGCCCATTCTAATATCTCTCTTCTCTTGAATAAATGACCTGATAATTCTGTAAGGCTTTCACCATCTAATCCATCAGCTTCAAAAGAGTAGTTCAAATAAACTATATCTTTACCACCATCTTCCACATAAAGAATATCTCTACCAATTCTAAGGGGTCTTACTTGAGCGCAACCACTAACATATTCCTCATCTGCATCTACTGAGGTAGGGGTAATTATTTCACTATCATTACCACCTTTTACTAACCAAGAAGAGCCTGAGGTAAATACTATCAGTTTTTTGAGTGAAGTGATATGACGAACCTGTTGCACCTGTTCAGAGTTTAGGGTGAAGGTGAAAGCATCATCATCTCTTGTAGGAGATGAAACATTCATATTCTTGTAGTTGGCGGTTTGAGTTCCGTAAATAGTTTGAGGGTTAGCATCAGGGCCACCAAATACTCTACGTTGCTTATGGTATGCTACCGCAGCAGGATAGTTCTCATCTTCAAAAGGGTCACGTCCTCTAGGTGGAGTGTCCTCAAGGTCTGGCAAGGTAATATCATCTTTGAAGGTAGTCTCTTCAGTAGTTCCAATGAAGCCATAAACACCATTGTCTTTACGATAAACATTATAACTTTGTGCTGCACTCACACCAGTCCAAGTCAAATCAATGTAATTGGTTGATGAAATAGAGGCGGCAGAGGTCACTTCTACTAAGGCACGTGCTGCCGTTCCGCCTGAAGTGTAGGCAGTGTAAGAAGTAGTATCAATATTGTTGCCGTCTGTGTCTGTTAATTGGAAAGTGTTGGCGGTTTGTCCTGCAACTATCACTCTTTTACCATTTAATTCAGTCATTCCACCTATGCCAGTCAGGTAAAGCTCATCACCATTATCGTAACTATGACCTGTGATTGTGACTACACCTGGATTAGCTTGAGTAATACCAGTAATGTTCTTGGTTGCTTCTGTCCCTGAGAGACTTTCTTCGCTAGTTTCTTTTGCTACTGCGGTGATTTTATACTTATATGTTTCTGAACCTGATACGGCAGGCGTGCCACTTGCTACGGTAGGCCATGTAATTTCAGGAGCGAACTCAATTGCATCTAATGACCAAATATAATGA
>JAAOEI010000284.1_pt1 | contig 20084 bp, 26 predicted proteins | sample 7059261 | NCBI WGS metagenome assembly JAAOEI01 (sample SAMN14008812, study PRJNA610033) | viral metagenome | isolation source: viral particles filtered from seawater | place: China: Hangzhou Bay, Yangshan Deep Water Harbour | collected 2017-10-31 | reverse complement strand
TTTGTATTTGCGGACATCCAATCAAAGAAAATGCTTTCATTACTGATGGAGAAAAGTTATTAGTCTTGGGTAACTGTTGTGTCCGTCGCTTCTTAAAGAATGGTACAAAGAGAGTCTGCACGGAATGTCAATCTCCATGGAAAGGTCAATCTCTCATTTGTAAATCTTGCAGGAAAAAACAACCCAAACTACCTCAGTGGAGGTTCTCCTAATTTTAAAGGATCCACCTTCGCTGAGGGGGAGGGAATCATTTCAGGAAGTTCCTGATACTTGCCTGAATAGACCCAATCAATTTTGTCAGTTGTTTTGTTTTGACAGACTTGGACGATTCCTTTGTTTGTATTGATCTCAAAGACCATGTGGGATGGATAATTCCAAACTGAAATGTCTCTAGACTGTCTCCAAATCGCTCTTCCTAATCGTATCATTGAGATACCCAACAACTAACTGAATCTCCTCATTTATTTTTCGAGTTTCCAAATGCCGAAACCATCGTTTGGGAAGATTCCGAAATACATAGTCACTCTCTGTTTCAGTCATAAATGTCAGATTGGGTTTTTGGATATATTGTTGCGCCCGTAGCCGTCCCAACGCTTTCGGAACTGTCTTTTTCACAAGAACTGCCTGTAAATAGAGATCCTCCATTAGTATGAGTGAAGATTTTAAAACTGTCAGTTGGACTCCAGCCTTAGAAGAACATTTTGCCTCTACGGGTGAAAAAGCTCACTGTCTTTCTTGGTGTCACAAGAAGTGTGAAGAGAAATATTCACGCTTGCGAACCTTTATTGATTTGCCTGTCATTTGTTTGAGTTCTGTCTGCGGTTTTTTGCAAATTGGATCCGATCAAATGTTTTCAGATGAAAATGCTGCTGCTATAGGTCTGGGATTACTGTCTTTGTTTGTTGCATTGCTGTCAGCAACACAAACCTATTTCAAATGGTCTGCACGAGCCGAAGCCCATCGGATCAGTGCAATTCAATGGTCCCGTATGTATCGGTACTTATCTATTGAAATGAATCTTCCACGCTCTGAACGCAAGTCTGCAGAAGATCTATTAAAAGATACACAGCAAACCTATGACAGGTTACAGGAAATCTCTCCATTAATTCCAGGAGATGTTGTCGCTGATTTTAAAAAACAGTTTTCCAAAGAGACTGACATTAGCAAGCCAGAGGATCTGAATGGATTAGAAAAGATTACAGTCTTCGTGGAGAATCCGATGCGAAAAACAGAAAGTTTCCTGTCAATAGACAATGGAACTCCCCATCTCCGTAATCCCAGCGGAAAACAAACCTCAGGACAAGCGGATGGCACAATTGAATCATCCCTACCTCCCGAAACTCCCAGCTAACATCATGATTCTAGGCCAATGTGGATCAGGAAAAAGTTCTATTCTCTATTCTCTTTTGTCGGATGGATACACCTACGGAAAGAAGAAAAAGTCTGTCTTTGATGAAGGAATCGTCTATCTTGGAACCCAAGATGCAGTCCAAGCTTTTGAAAAGCTTCCCATCAAGAATCATATTGTTCTTCATGAATTTGATCCAGATGATTTTGAGGAATATCTGAATGATCTGAAAACGCATCAGATGGAGAAATTGTCTCGGAATAAAGCTCCGATGAATACAATCTTAATCTTTGATGACTTTGTGGGGCAGAATCTCATGAAACACAATCGTGGGAAAGCATCTCCTCTCGAACGATTGGCTCTTACATCCCGCCATGAAGCAAATGCATCCTTAGTCTTTTGTTCGCAAGTCTATCGCAATTCAGGATTCGCTCATCCCGTTGTCCGAAACAATATCACAACTTATATCTTAGCTCAAATGAGCCGTCCCGAGATTCAAAAGATTGCAGAAGAACTTTCTGGTGATATGACTCCTGAAGAATTTATTGCTATCTATGACAAAATTATGGCAAAACGGAGATATAACTTTATGGTCTATGATACGAGACGACCTTTGGATATGCGATGGACGGAACGATTCAACACGCCCATTGAAAAACCAAAAAGATTGCTTGCCTTATATAGAGATGCCAAAACCCCCGAAATCAGCGATGACGATGGGACTGGAAAAGATTCTGAATAGTCCCCAAGCGTCCCCTCTTCACAATCCACAAGTCTTCCGCCAGATTGTTTCTACGGGTGGAAAAAGCTTAAGTGAAACCTTGAAATATATTGGGAAAAAAACAAAACAACCTGAGCCTACGGACGCTCAAAAATCAAAGGCTCGCCTTGAAAAATTAGAATCGGCAGCCGAAGAAAAATCTTGAGAAGAAATATAGTATGGCTTCCGTCTTGTATCAGTCTGGCACCCAGATGCCTATGGAAGAGGTTGTTCCTGCCGCCGCTGCAGTAAAGGGCCTCACTCGCTCTTCAATCTTGACTCAACGCCGTCGTATCCGCATCCAGGCCCAAACCGGCCGCGATGTTGGCTCAGGTACTGGCGCTTCTGCCGCCAATGGTGGTAACCAACAGGTTCAGTTCCTCCTCTCCGACGCTGGTGGTCTTGTAGATCCTGCCTCTATCGCTTTGGTCTATAACTTCTGCACCAACGCCGCTGTACCCGATGACGGCCACCCCTTCACTCGCGTGCAAATCTCCTTGAACGGTCAGCTCCTTGATGATATCGCCTCTGCAGCCAAGAACACCAATGCCGAAGTGTCTCTCGGTGCGACCAAGGATTGGTATTCCACATCGGGCTCGTTCTGCGGCTTTGAACTCCTCAACAATGAGCTCAACACGGGTACGGCCTCCGTTGCAACTGCTGCGGCTCTCCAGCAATACTGCTCGGCTTGGGGCGATGTGTCTGGAAACTGGACGAACATTGAGGCTCGCTATGACGATGCCGCTACTACCGCCAATCCTCTTGGTGGAGTCCAGCGTGTTCTCCCTCTCGGCCTTGTGTCAGGTGTTGGTCGTATGAAGAACTACCTCCCCCTCAACATCCTCGGTGAACTCAGCTTCACCTTCTTCACTGGCTCAGCCAATGAGGTTTTATTCTCACCTGCTGGTGGCTCTCCCGACTTCTCGCTCAAGGGTGTCTATCTCTTGGCGGATATCGTGATCCCCCACCCCGCCTATGCGGAGGTTCTCAGCCGCATGGCCCTTGATACCAATGAGACGGGTCTCTCCATGCCCTATGAGTCTACCATTGTCTCTCAGGGTGGTGTGATGTCTGCTTCTGCCTCGGCACTGACGGATTACAGCATCATCGTTTCTCGTGCGACAAACAACCTTGTTCGCTCCATTGTGATGCTCCAGCCCAATGCACGCTTGACATCTTCTCAGTACCCTATTCAGTCTTGCTTCAACCACGCCTTCACCAACAAGATCCAGTGGCGCATTGGCTCCCAATTCTACCCTTCCATCCCTGCGGAGGGTGATGCGGATATCTGGGCGATGTCTGCCTCTGCATACGGCACGGCTGGCCTCAACGAACAGAATGGTGTTGCCAACAACCAGCTCTGGAAGCAGACCACGCCTATCACCCAGGTTGCGGCCCACACCAATGGTGAGGGTGCCTACAAGTTTGACTACGCCGATCGCTTCACCCCTGCCTATGGTTTCCGTATCGTGAAGGGTGCTGCGGAGGAGATCGCCATGGACGGTGTGTCTCTTGCGGGTGCATCTGGCTCGCAGGCGGTTGTCGCCATCACTGCTGCTCCTGCAGTGGATACTGCTCCCTTCGTTACACTCGTTGCCACACGCGTCATCCAGGCGCAGAATGGCTCTGTTCGAGTCTTGGGCGCTTAAGACATCTAGCAGTAATTCTAAATTCCTGAATAGATGGAAGCCAAACTCTTGGAGCTCTTTCCGGATGAAACAATTCCTGTCGCACAATATCGTTCCTTTGTCAATCAACCTGAACGAATCCAAATTTCTTCTCAAGAAGATTTACAGGATTATGATCCCGCAACCTTAACTTCCTATTACAATTTCAAAGTCAGACTTCCTCGTCCTGCATTGGATGTGAAATCACTTCAACTTGCTAGAGCTTCTATTCCCAATGCTGTCCCTAATATTCCAGACACCGAATGCACCTTTTGGTATTATGCTTTGCCAACAGTTTCTCCAGGAAATATTTATGAAAACAATGCTGGTGTGCCTGGTAATTTAGCCTATACATTTGATATATCTGGAGTTTTAAAAACACCTGGAAATGTTATTGTTCGTTCAGGATCTTTGTATGAAAATGTAGATGGTTCAGTGGGAAATTTACTCTATACATTTGATTTAAATGGAGTTGTAAGTGATATGAATGGAGTAGTTGCAGGAGCTTCTATTAATTTTACAACTGGAACTGTCATAATACCTGCAGTAGCCCCAATAACAATCTCACAAACAACCTATGATACAACATTGGAATATGTAAATCCACCCGCTTCAATCCCATGTGTAAATGGAAGCAATATTGTCTATTTTTTAGTCTTTGATAGCAATGCCGTTTATTTTGATAGTGGAAATTTTAGGATTGGAATTCATAATTATTTATATAATATTACAACTGCAAAACCAGGCAATGTTGCTGTCGCATGTATAGAAAATGGCGATACTGACTATTGGATTGTCTACACATCTCCTCAACGAGCAAATGTGAAATCTAATTATTTACGCTATATTCGCCTTTGTCCCTCCAACGCCCAACCTGAACTCATGGATGGGTTTGCAGGTGGATTCAATCGTTCTTTTGTAGATTATGATGATCTTGTTTCTGAACTCAATAATTCAACAGTTGATGATCCTTTGAATGGAGAACAATCCAATGAAATTCTTGGTACCTTTAAATTCAAAGCCAACCAAGTCGCTTTTTCCTACAGTACACGCTTCAACAAAATAGTATTTACAGGATTGGATCCATTGTATTCTTATTGTCCTGCAGCTTCTGATGATCCAATTTGGTTTACTGCAGCCGCAGAACTCCAACAACGAGATAGAGAGAATACACGATTCATTCTCTCTGGAGCCGTCCAAATTATTCAACCCTTTATTCTCTATCGTGATTTAAATTTACGCTTAGGATTTACGTATGCTATTTATCCTTCAGGCGATAATTTCCTAAATATGTTGAGACCTATTCCACCCTATATCAATTCCACACCCTCTCTTCAAGACTTTACGATCTACGATCATGTCGCTCCTGGATATGCAGATTTAGTGTATTCTTCATGTTGCCATATTTATTGTGATGTTACTGGAGGCTCTACGGTGGATTCCATCGTAAATAAGGCTCTCCTTGCTTCTATCCCAATTAATACTCCCAATCTAGGAGTGGGATTCCATTCTCTCCCTCTTTCCAATCCCTTGACAAAAATTTCCAGTGAGATTTATGAAATTTATATTGAGTTGAGGACGGATACAGGACAACCTTTTTATTTAGGAAACAACGCTATCGTTTCTTTGGAGTTAATTCTGACCTATTAGGAGAATGCAACGTGTGAATCAACCCGATCGCCTGTCAATTGATTCCTTTATGGATACTACGACCGGCTCAAACGGTCAATATTATCAATTTGTAAATCACTCCCCCAATACGGCACTTGTGGGTGCAAAGAAAGTCCATTTGCTTCGTGCTTCCATCCCCTACATCCAAGCCAATATTCCTAATTACCAACTCGTCTTCTATTACTACAAACTTCCGAATGCAACCACGGTTCCTTCTTCAGCCTATCTGAAGGCTGTCCGACTCTATCCCTCTGATTATGTGCCTCCTCCTGCTTTTACAGCCTATACAACCAATACCTACATCCAATCTCCTCAAGAACTTGTGGATCTTCTCAATGCCGCTGCTTCTACTGGAGGTGACAATGTGACGTACAACACACTTTGGACGGCCAATGATGTGACCTTCACTTATGACGCAACAACAAATACTATTTTGTTTGATGGAAATGATGTTGCTTCCTTCTATTGCAATGCTGGATACAATGATCCCAATGTACGAGCCTCTCAAGCTACTACTGCAATCACAACCTACAATTTTGATACCACAACAACCATCCAACCTTATGTTTTGGGATACACTCTGAATCTCCGCTGTGGATATGCAATGGATGGTGTGAATCGTCCTCGTGGTGCAGGAACCAATCTTCTTTCCAATCTTTGTGCGAATTTGACAGGCAAATCCTTTGCAGGAAATACCTACATTTACTCCGATACCTTCCCTGATTTGAACTATACCACTTGCATTTATCTTTATTCAAACATTGTGGGAAATTCTGGATATGGTTCTGTCAACAAGAAAAATTTGTTGGCTGTCATTCCTGTCAATGTACCCCTGGGTGCTGTCATTTCTTATGACGGACACTCTGCTCCTGCGTACGCAACAAAAGTGGCCTCCGAGATTTACAGTGTGGATGTGGAAATGAGGGATGATGCAAATATGCCTTTCTATCTTCCCGACTCAGCGAATGTCAATCTTGAACTTTCAATTTTGTATGAGTAAGGTAGAAGATGGCAAATTGGACTGGCACAACTCCTTATGCTACGAAGAAACAACTTGTTTCTAGCATAAATGGTTTGTATGAAGATTTAGAGGATTTTCAGTTTTCCACAATTTCACAGGTATCTACTATTACAGCAAGTGAATGGATTTCTACTGCTCTTCTCTATGTTTCAGATATCCAAGGAGATCGTATTGATATTTCAGGTCTTGTTATTGATGCCTCAGGAATTTTGTTTGCACCTCTTGTGAGTTCCCAGCAAGCAAGCATTACGAATATCACAAATATGAGCGTCATGTCATTTGTTTTCAAACCTGAATTTTCTGGAAGTTTTAATGTGTCCTTTGATCTTGGACTTGGAGATGCAATTGGTGGATTGCTGGGTGGTTTAGGAGCTGCAGTAGGTGGTGGTCTTATAGCGGTAGGAACAGGCGTTGGATTAGCCATCCAGGGAGCCGAACAGGGAATTGCCACGATGATTGCAGGACGACCTCAAAATTTTATTTCTCAAACAAGTTATGAAACAATTAATTTTACATCACAACTTCAAATTTCAACATTGGGAAATGAATTTCCCCTCTATTCCTCCATTATTCGGACTGTATCATCTTCTTCTGCCAATCAAGTTCCTGGACCTGAAATCTTTCTTTCCACCTTTTTCACTCCAGGCACAACCTGCATCCGTTCCGTTTCGGATCCTTTCAATCTCATCTCAGGAGATCCTGCTTTGAATACCTCGACAATTCAGAGTTTCGGACAATGGGTTCCTCTTCCCTTTGATGAAAGTACAACCTTCTTAGCTCTTTCCAATGCAACCGATCAACCTCTTTTCACATTGGATCGTACCACTCAATCGGTCAACAACCAACCTATGATTGATGGATTGCAAACGCACAATTTTTCAAATGACTACAATTTTCCCGTCAATACCACTCCCTATCCCTATACAAATGATGTTTCAAAAATTCTGTATAATCGTGATGAATACTTTTTGAATTCTTCCTATATTTCAACTCCTTATACACGATTTCAAAGTACATTGACAATCTTCGCTCCAGATCCTTATTTTATACGTTCCACAATTTCAACTCCCTGTGAATTTACTTGGAATGGTACAAATGGATATCCTGGTGGAGATTTTGCGATTTGTGAACCTGATGAAACCTCTTTCCGTTCTACTGCCACAATGGATTTCATCGCGAATACAACTGACTTATTTATCCAATGGGGCCTTGGTGTAAACAATCATAACTCTACAATCGCAGCAGGGACAGCAAAACGAGTGTCTTGGGATATTGATGCAAATACATCCAATTTTATTAATATTCCTCAAGCAGTGTCTACAACAACCAGTGAAGCTACACAACAAATTCTGGATCTTCAGACAAATCCTCATGAGATCAAATTCTTGACATTGGGAACGGGTATGGCGCCTTCCGTTGTCGCGTGGGATGTCAATGGGATGACCTTTGGATCCAATACTGCACTTTCTAATACTTCCAACTATCCCTATCAATTCAATTCATCTGTATATGTCAATGGAACTTTGGAAGCTATAAATCTTATTGCGGTGTCAACAATTTTTGCTGTCAGCACATTTGTTGATACACAAATCTCCACCCAATCCGTGTTAGCTGACTACATTCAAACTCCTGAACTGAGTGCTACTGAAGCATATTTTTCTATTTTAAAAGCTGGCTTTAGTAATACATGGCAGAATGATTATATTTCAGTCAAAAGTCGTATGCGATTAATGGGATACGCTACACCTATTTCCATTGTAACTGGCAAAACTGGAGATATATATGATTGGACCCGTGCTTTTGATTTTTCAACTGACATTCTTCCTCAAGCTATGTATGTGATATCAAGACCAAACAATAATACTCTCATGCGTGTGTTTTCAACGAATGTTGAAATTCCTAATTTGACAGTTGAGAATTTGACAGCAGAAAGTATCGTCTATTCAAACGCGGATGTTCCTTATTTACAAACATCAACAATTGCCTTTGGGTGGACGGGTAATTTTGCTTCACCTACAATTCCTCCTCAATTTGCCTTGCAGCAAAACTTAGTCACCGAACCTGGAACTGTTTGGAATGACTACATTGTCGCATCCAATCAAGTCATTAATTTGATGAACTTTAGCAATACAGTCAACATGTTGGCCCAACAGTTCTCAACCCCTTTGACATATTTAAATACAACCTTTGATGCAACAAACATTCAAGGGTGGGCTTCTACAATCTTTTATAACGCACAAGCTACTCCTGCACGAGTGAATCTTGGAGCCAATGCTGGAAATGGCGAATTATCTTTACAGGGACAAACGAACAATGTTGTTGTTTCCTTGAATACAAATCCTGGAGGACTCGGAGGTCTTCCTGTCAATGTACCTGTCGGTTCAACTTACAAATTCACATCCGATGGATCTTCTTGGACGACACTTTCCAATGCACCTACTCCAGGGACTGTATCGTATACAAACAATTTGAAAATGACAATAGATTATGAAACTGTCAATATTTCTACAACTGATACACTAGCGATTAATGCAGAAAAAATCAATCTCAATGGAATTGTGACGATTCCAAACGCACAAATGTCAAATCTTTTCTTGAATCAATATTTATCAGCCAATCAAGTATATTTGAATGCTGCAACGACTACAGATGCTGCAGTCAATATTCTTCAGGAGTATACTGGTTCATTGAATTCACAACCCAATGGAGATATTTTTAATGTTGTCAATACGATCAATAGTACTGATTTTCTAAATGTCAAAAATACTGTACTTCCCAATCGTGGATTTAACATGTTTAATAGTTACAATAGAAATGAATGGAATAACAATTCGTATGTGATTGATACATTTTCTGGATCTGGATTGCCAATTATGATCTTAGGCGATGTTATCATTAAGAGTCCTCCTTTCACACCCTACTCAGGTCAATTTTTTATCAACAATGATGTAGACGGTACACCTTCCAATATTCCTATCTATGTAAATAGAGAAGGTTTATTATCTACAATTGGATATGCGACATCAAATCAATACACCCGTGTATATACAAATAATGGTACAAATTGGTTTATCCAATCCAATATACCAAATCCTGTAGCAAGTGGTGGATATTCCTATTCCAATTTTTATACTATGACAATGACCGCTCAAGCAACATCCGTCCAAGTGGGAATGCCTTTGTTTGAATATACACCCTCACGCCAAATGACGACCAATAAAATCATCATGGATTGTCCTCAAATCCGTGTCTATACCGTTGAAAGTCCTTCCTTTGTGTCTCGTGAAGCTGGATTTGAATTCAACACCTATTTTGATTCCAATGTCATTTTTGGAGAACCTGGTTCAGGCCCAAGTGCAAGTGATGCTCTCAATCCAATCCTCAATCAATATTCAAATATTTATTATTCCGTTGCTGCTTGGTCGCCTCAAGTTTGGATTTCTCGTATCAGAACTGTATCGTTAGGGATTCAAGGATATGATATTGATGCAATTGTGATGATGGTTACGGGAACGCCAGGAGATTACATTTGGGCTTCTGCACGATATTTGAATGTTGTTGATACAACAGGTTTAGAAGCTAATATTCGTGAGAACTACTTTATGACACCCAAAAACTACCATACGAGCTATGGTTGGTTGGGACAAATATAAAATAGGAACCTAAGTAGAATGAGAGCGTGTCGTGAAAAGCCTTCTTTTGTGTATCCCATTGGAACCATAATAGAAGACCAAAATGCAATCATGAAGATTGAACGATTTTTAGAGAATCATTCAGGGCATGGATACAAGGTAGAAGTTTTGCAATGGAAGTTGGAACCTCCCGACGAGGTAAAAAAACATTTGGATATGAAGAATTTTTGGATTCTTGTCAACGCTGAATCCATTCCAAATATAAAAGTCCATCAGTAGAAATGGCTTCTTGGTTTGGACGCTCCATTCAGCCCATTTTTTATAGAAATATCTTGGATCCAGCTCCCGAGCCTCCTATCTTTTCACCCTTGGATTTGTCGAATTGTGAACTTTGGTTGGATGCCAACGATACATCTACGATTGAAGTTAATACTGATACATCAGGTGTTAATGTGAATCGTGTGATGAAATGGTTTGACAAAGCCCACCCAGATCAACAAAATCACTATGAGAAAGACAATCATCCTTATCTTTCGGGTTTATACAATACTCACTATATGAATCAATTGAATACTGTGTATTTTGAACCCAATACCTATATGCAGCATCATGGTGGTGGAGTAACCTTCAACTTCCAGGCAAGAACCTTCTTTGCTGTTGTGAAACCTTTAACAAATCTTGCGGATGCCTCTGGTGCAGTACAACCCTACATTGGCATTTATAATACATCCACTCCTGTTGGAGGAGGTCTTGGATATATGAATACAGGAATTTCGTATGACAGTTTATCTGGAAATCATTCCTATGCAATGTGTGAAAATGGAGTCTCCTGTGGAATCGTCTTTGATTTGTCAAACAATCCATTGAATCAGCGAATGATATTGATGTTCGCTCAGACAGACCAGATTGACTTGTCAGGAAATGCTGGTGCTTATGATACAATCTATCAATCTTTGACTTCCAGTGATCCAGCTGATAGTTATGCAACAGGACAAAGTCAGTATGTTCTCAATAATCCCGTTTATGGTACAGCCCAAGACATTGCAGAAATCATCATGTACGGACGCTTGTTGACATCTACGGAACAAATTCGTGTAATGGAGTACTTAGCTGACAAATGGAATTTATCAGGTCCAGGAACAGATACATTTGGGTCAGTACCGGTTTGATCGCCAGCATCTCCCATTCCGTTATAATCCAATAAAAAATATAGAGAGAGTAGAATGTCCTACGCTTCTTGGTATGGAACTCCGCAGACCATTGCGGACAACACCTTTTTGACAACGGTATCCCAGAATGGATCCAATTACACAACCTTGGTAAATTCTGTACCTTCCGTCATTAGTCGTGGAGCCGTTTTGAGTACAATGACAGATGAAGCCATTACAACCTTTTTTACGGCATCCAATGTACTCCCTGGACTCTACAAAGCTGGATTCTGGTGGACTTGTGGTACAGGTGCTGCAGATGTCTGGCAACCTCGTGACTATTTTCAATTCTTTGTAGCCGCTCAGGATTTCATTAACACTCCAGCCAATAGCAATGCAGCTGCATTGTATAAGACACGAAATAGTGTCGCAGTTCCTTACACAGAAGGAGCGGATCCTGTTGGTGGTGTTGCAAATGGATCCGTCTACGGACAACATAGTGGATATTTGAATGTTAGCAGCATTCAAAATGTCAATTTCTGTGCCTATATGGAGGATTTTGCTGACAATCCTACTACGCATACCGTCCAAATGAGTGATCCCTGGATCCAGAAAATTGGCTGAGGAAAAACATTTGGGTTTAGTATATGAGCGACACTCCGACACCTCCGACCCAGTCTGAACCTGAGTTGAAGACTCGGGTAAAGAAAAAGCCTCAAACGGAAAAGCAGAAAGAGAACTTTCAAAAGGCTCTTGCTGCTTTGAAAGCAAAGAGAGAAGCTCAGAAAAAGGCCCAAGAGGAAGAAGCAGAACTGTTGAAAGCAGAGAAAGATGAAGTCAAGATTCAACGAAAGCAAGCAGAGTATTATGAGAAAGCTAAGTTGCAAAGAAAAAAGCGGCCTGAAAAACCTTTGTATGTTACGGCTGCTGAATTGGAGAAGTTCAAATTGGAGATGTTGGATTATGTGAAACCAACTCCCATTGTGCGAGAACGGGAAGTCGAAGTGGAAAAAGTTGTGGAGAAAGCTAAACCTATTGTTATTGAGAAAGTTGTGGAAAAGCCTACGACGAAGGTCTTGTCTGGAAATGAACTCCTTGACAGAATCTTCTTTTCTAAATAGAATGCCCTACAACGCAGGATACCCCGCCAATCCCTTGGTTGCGAAACAAGCTCCCGATCACAAGGCTCTTTTCAAATCCACTGGAGTGGTTGTTGAGTCCAAAGAACTTGCTACTGAGCCCGTCGCACAAAATTATTTTGAGCCTCGCATCAATGGAGCTCGCATTCGTATTCAGAAACCCAAGGTGAACTTTACCACGCCTTCCGATCCAAAGGCCTATCCTTTGGGTGTTGTACCCACGAATCTAGAAGGTCGTGTTGCTGGAGAAGAACCTGCAATCATTGCGACCAAAGTCGCTCATCCTGCTGATCTCCTTGCTGTCTTTGCACGGATCTCTGCTGAGGAAGCTGCTCTTGCGAAGTTGCCTATGGCTGGATTGGATGCAGGACAAAGTGTTGCGAATGAATATTTAGGAGCGTTAAAGCAAAAGAATCTCAATGAGATGATGGATAAACTCATGAGTGAAGGACATACGGAGGAGGAAGTGAAGGAGGCTATGAAATTAAATAGACTCCGCAGCGTCCAGAAGAAATTAAATGGAGAGAAATAGAATGGAACCCAAGGAAGGAAAGCGTGGTGTCTTAGTGGGTGCAAAAGGGAAAGTAGGAAAAGTTGGAGGAGAAATTCCTGGTACAGGTGTCTATTATCATCGCTATTTACGGCTAGGAGGTCGTCCTGGAAAGATGGCTGCCCGAACCTTTACGGAACCTCTTCCTCGTCTGCAACGGTCTCTCCGACGCAGATTGGAGCCTACGATTCCTGCAGAGCAGGTCATGGAACTCAAGGAGGATTTGAAATCCATTCGTGAGATGATTCAAAAATTAGAAATGACAGGATAGAAAATTGAATTGTATTTGATTGTATGAAAATGTATGGAAGAGTGGATGACTATCTCAGATTTCCCAAATTATCAAGTTAGTAATTGGGGAAATGTGAAATCAACTTTACGAGGCAAATTATTGAAGCCTAATTTATCCAGAGCCTATTCTCAAGTTTGTTTGTATAAAGATAAAAAGGCATATTCAAAACCTATTCATCATTTAGTCGCAAATGCGTTCTTATTGAATTCTGAAAATAAACCCGAGATAGATCATATTGATAGAAATAAATTAAACAATCGTGTTGAAAATCTCCGTTGGGTTACTTTATCTGAAAACAGAATCAATAGAATTTTACGGCCTAGTAATACAGGGGAAAAACATATTCACAAAACGAGACGAGGATATTTTCAAATAGCTTTCAATCGTGATGGAATTACCTATTCATGTATGGAAAAAACAATTGATCTCGCTATAGCCAAACGAGATAAAATGTTGTTGGATATAAATGAAATTCATCAGCCTGACTCCAGCCAATAACAATATTCATAAATGGAAGGTTGTTTTAGAGTTGAACGATGGAACTCGAAAAACAATCCGATTTGGAGCGGCTGGAATGAGTGACTACACCAAGCATCGGGATGAAGAGAGAAAGAATCGGTATTTAGAGAGACATAGAGAGAATGAGGATTGGAATGATATTACAACCGCAGGTGCATGGGCGCGATGGCTTTTGTGGAATAAGCCTACGATCTCTGAGAGTCTTCAAGACATAAAGAAGAGGTTTGGGTTGTAGGCGCATCTGAAAAGGAATTCTGAATGACAGTGACAGTGGGGACTTCGGGTGCAGGAAGAACAGGACGATTGCCACCAGGCTTGGCTGGAATCTCTTGTTTTGCAATGTAATAATGAGATGCAGTCTTCATCCAAGGTGACTCTTTCAAAAATTGCTTCATATCCATACATTTCTTTTCGGGAAGATTGAATTTAGAGTACCACGAATTCGGAAAGACAAGCTTGTCAAAATCAGGGCAAAGTTTTACCATCTCTAGGAGTTCTTCATCCGTCATGGATGCATAGTCTATTCTTTGTGTGCTTGGGAGTGAACTCAGGAAAAAATCCAGATCCATTGTCTTCGGCAACTTGAGTTGAGGAGTTTCCATCTACAGGTAGACAAGAAAAAACAATGCCCTACAAACTCAAACAAGAAGGAACTGGCTACAAGGTTGTCAATACCAAGACGGGAAAGGAGCATAGTGGAAAGCCAATCCCAAAAACAAGAGCGGAAGCCCAAATGCGCCTCTTGACAGCCATTGAGAAGGGAGGATTTCGTCCCACAGGAAAATAAACAGTAAATAGATGGAAACCTGTCGTATTTGTGGAGAGGAGAAACCAAAAACCCAATTTCATTGGATTCCTTGTTTTTCCAAATGGAAGAAGAAACATTGGTGTCGGGATTGCCAAAAACTGTTCCTGGAAATGAAGAAACAGAAACTACGGGAAGCCCAATGGTCTGCAGCTCCCTTTACTGTCACCTTTGAATAGGATGTGGACTCTTGGATCTTTCTATTTCTTCAAAAAGTATAGACAAAGAAGGCATAGTTGGCCCTTTGATTCGCGTTCATTTTGTCTTCTCCAAAAAACGGTAAGAAAGTCGGCGGTTGGTTGAAGGTTAGGGGTGGTTAGGGGAGTTAGGGGTGGTTAGGGGTATTCGAGATAGTTTTGTTTTTTGGGTGAAAAAAAACTTTTTTTTCTCCCAAGGAAACTATATTTCTAAAATACCCCTAACACCCCTAACCTATGATATAAATCTCTAAATCTAAAAATCATTTTATGATAGGGTAGTATCAGGTTAGGGGTGTTAGGGGTACTTTTGAGCCACCCCTAACCCAACCCCTAACCCCTAACCTCTAGGTTTCTTCTTCTTCGTCCCTGAGTAATAGACCATTCTCTGGTTTATTATAATGAGGACGATTTTGTGGATTTGTTCTGATTAAAATACCATCACGAACATAGATCATGAGTTTCTTTGAGAAATTATTTTCATTGTAGATTTCATCCTCTTTAATTCTCTTATTTTTACAATAAGAAACGAAATGTTTATAAAGATCACGAACAGAAGCTTTCTCACCATCCCATTCCTCAATGAAACGAGTCAAGATGGGTTTGCTTTCCTCTTGAATTCCTTGCTGATAGTCACTAATAGGGAAAATTCGTGGATCAAATTGAGAAATATCTCGTTGCATAAAATATTTATAAAGTACATGTCCTGCTTCTTGGCAAAAGAATAAACTACGAATCTCAGTCCAAAATTCATTATCTCCTACTCTTTCTTCTGAACTATCATACAAAACAAACCGACGATCAGAACCTTCAAAATGAATAGGATTTTCTGAATTGGTTGTAAAAATAAACCGTGCAAAGTTTTCTGCTTCATAAGGTTCTTTATGTTTTGGATTTACCGATAAAAAGGTACCAGTAATAATATTTTTTAAGAGATCGCGATGTTTAAAGCAAAGTTCCTTATTTGCTTCTTCAAGTTTCACCATTACCTTTCTCACTTTTAGAGTATCATAAGGATTGAAAAAATCTTCATTTTTCATATTTGCTTGATATGTTTTTCCAATGACTGAATTCATAAAAATATCAAAAAGTGTATCTTTTCCAGATCCTTGTTTTCCAGTGACAACAATACAAACACCAGGAAGATCTCTAGGTTTTTGTAAGGCATGGGCTAAATAATTGAGTAGATATTCGGACTTCTCTTTATTGTGTTTAGAAACAAGATTTATTAATTCTAAATAGGTAGTTAGTAGAGTCATCTCTTTTTCACTTTCAACATTCGTTTCCAAACTTCCAAGAAATTCAATAGGAACTTTTCCCTTTTTACAGCAAATGGGAAGAAATTCATACATTGATTTAATATTCTTCAAATTTCCTGCATAATTAAATGTACGAATACCAGCAAGTGATTCTTGTAAGAAAACCATGTCTTGCGTACAAGATCCCAATACTTCATTAAAATCTGAAAATGAAACTGGAGACCAAAGACCAGTCGTTGGATGAATCATATAAACATCTTTTCCATCTCGTAAGAAAGTATTCTCATTTAATTCAATAAATTTTTGACAAGCAAAACGATCATCAATAACAATATCAGCTGGATAGAGAGATTTTGTTTGAAATTCATAAGAATGAGTTAATGGTTTGACTGTCAATTCCATAGAGTATCCAGTCTCTGCAAATATAGCCTTTTCACAAGCTGGCAATAGTTGAGAAAGAGATACTTCTCCTTCTTGTTTACGAAGAAGACCACCATCAAATTTGAAAACATCCAAGGATCGTCCTTGGGAAGCAAGGAAAGTATCCAAAGCCAATAAACATTTTCTTTCTTGATCTTGAAGATAAATAGCTAAACAAGAATAAAGAGGATTACAATTTTTCTTCTTTTTCATTTTTACATCAATTGCATTTTTATAAAGATCAGGATTTGTCTTTTGAATAACATTTGCTAAGGATGTTAATTCTAATTTGACCTTTGGAATCAAAGGATGAGAAAAAGACATACCACCAAAGAGTGTGATAATCCATTCTGTCTTAACCTCATCACGAGTCATTCCAGTCTTTTCCATCATTTCTTTCAAGATTTCTTCACGATGATGACAATACTCTTCAAGAGCAGGAGTTGGTATAGAGTGATGTGCTGCGATTTGAATTGCCAATGTAGGATGACAATTTACAAAATCCAAATCCCAATAGTATTTTTGGGCGAGAGCAGCACTGATTTGACTAGGAAACGAACATAGAGATTGACGATGAGGAGTAGGATAATAACGACCCTTCTGAATGACTTTCCAATCATCAGAAAAATCATAGGTAATCATAGTTTTATTGTTTCCATAATCTCTTGCGCGTTTTCTATATTTCATTAAATCTATTTTGTCCCCCTTACTAACTGCATCACATTTCAATAAATTGCGTAGAGCGTCAACATCAAATAGCTCAGTCTTCGTAATAGGCATCCTCTATATTCACAGGAAACATTTTTTTTAAACCGGGAAGTTCCGCGAAGTTCCCGGTTTTCGGAAAAGTTGGCTTAAATATTTTCTTTCGTAGAGTATAAGAATGGCAAATCTTGACTATGATCGCATTCAATCTCTTATTGACTCTTTGAATCTCGTTCAGAATGGAGTTCATTGTAGAGCACTAGAACGACTATCTTGTTTTGAAAATGCAAATGCAAAATATGTTCTTACGAAAGAGAAAGAGGAAGTATTTCATGAACTTCTTGAATTAATTCCTGTTTTCTATGAAAAGAAGTACACATCCGTCAGAACTGGATGCAATTCGTATGTAACAAAACACGATCTTGAAAAATATTTGAAGGGATCCTATGTTGATAATGCAACAACTATCCTAGCGTTTGCATATTTGGGATTTGAAATTAGTCAATATAGAGATGCGAGTCCAAATGTAAGCATTAAAGCAAAACTCAAATATAAATCAATACGAAATGATATTGGTCTTCAAACATATATACGAAAGCTCAAGAATCTTCAGCTTCCCGTTTCAACCGTCTCTTCTCCAAAATAAGATCCCGATTGCGTTCATAATAGATCTTGGCTCGTTCACGATTCTTTTGTTTTCCTTCCTCCGTCTGATTGAATTCATGTCTCTTTTCAATGTTCTTTTTCATCAATGCTTTCCAGAGATTGTAGCAGCGAATCACTTCTTCAATCTCTTGTTCTCCATACTCCGTTTGGACTTTCATTCTCTCTATACCGTATAGTTAGAAAATTTCTTTTAATTCGTCACGGATTTTTATTGCCTCTTCCAATGTAGTAGCCCATTTCTGTTGTTTTTGTCTATTTCTTTTTATAGTAATAACATAACCATTTTTACAAGAGCAAATATTTTTTTCTCCAGTATTAGATACTTTAGTTAAAATTCTATTTGAGTTATTTTCAGAGCGTGTCACCCATCTTAAATTTTCAATACGATTGTCGGTTCTAATACGATTAATGTGATCTATTTCGTTTTTATCATTGGTATTTTCTATAAAATTTTCAGCAACTAGACGATGAATTCCACGCTGAAACTTCTGGTTTGATTTTGATAAACATACTCTCCAATATCCTCCATGGTCTTGACATGGAGAAAGAATACGACCAGAATTCTTATTTCTTACTCGTCCATGAGAACTAACTTGATACAAAGGAAAATCTTTGATATCTTTCCAAATTTCCATAATCTTTCATATATTAAATAAAAATTCAATTTTCAGTAGCTGTCTCAAACAACAAATCGGGCGTATGGTATTTGTCAAAGCCAATCCAATTCCGATTCAGATCTTTGCAAACAACACCTGAGAGTCCTTTGTAACAAAAGAGATCCAAGACAGTATCGCCTTCTTTGCTATAGCTCTTCACCATGAGTTCCACCATCTCTCGTGGTCGTGTAGAGAATCCATCCAGAGTACGTTTCATATCCAGAAAATGTGTTCGTGTTTTGCCTTTGATCCAAGTACGACCTTTTTTGGAAGTGTCTCCATAATAATTGTTTGTTGTCATATACGAAGAAGGTCGTAATTCATCTCCAATTTGTTGACGGTAATAGGTATTCTTCTTTTTCTTCCAAACAAGAATTTCTTCTACACATCGGAGAGGTTGGTGATTTGCGATGAGAGGACAAGAAGGGCTTCCACCTTTGTACCAATACCATGAATAGGCTGGGCGTTCAGGAGCTGCTCGGATGAGTTCATAATTGAAAGGAATAGAACAGTGAATCACAAGCATACCTGTATCTTTCAGAACTCGAAACATTTCAGGAAAATACTGTTTCCATTCCAATGCTTCATCCCAACTGTTTTTTGTTGTTCCAAACGGTGGATCAATATACAGTAAATCTACAGTTCCTGTTTTGACAGTTTTTAGTAACTGTAAACTGTCACCTCTCCGAAATTCAACTGTCATCTCTTCCCTTCACAGAAAATATTTTTTGAAATCAGATGGAGGATCTCTTCAATCGCTTACGATCCCAAGCAACTGTACCGAGTCCAAAAGACAGGGAGACCGGACTTCCAAAACGCTATGTTGCAAATCTTTCTTCTCAAGAGAAATCCAAACAAGTCAAAGCCATAGAGAAATCTATGAAAGAATATCAGAAAACAGGGAAAGTCTATACAAGGCCACGGATCGGTGGAGAGTCCAAGCGATCTCCCTTTGTGAAACGCTTTGAAGAACTCTATGGCTTTCCAATTACCGATATCAAGAAAGTGAAACAGAAATTTCCATCTACGGATGTGGAAACTATCTTATCCAAAGGTCGGGCTGCCTATGCGTCAGGATCCAGACCCAATCAGACTCCTTCCTCGTGGGCCTTTGCACGCTTGGCTTCCGTCTTGACAGGAGGAAAAGCTCTCGCCGTAGACAAAGATGAAGTAGGGAAATCTGATTTGAAAAAGATTCTGGAATCCAAATAGATGGAGGAAACCTATTATCAAAAACATAGAGCTGAATGTTTAGAGAAAGTCAAAGCACATAGAAACGCTAATAAATCTTATTATCAAGCCCAATTCCGTACATGGTATTTGAAAAACAGAGATACTGTCTTAGCGAAACAGAAACAGAGGAAATTGACAGGAAAACGGATTGTCAAACAGGCCAGCCCCAAACAGGAATCTCCTGTAGAACTTCCAGTCTTCCCAACGGAAATTCCTGAATCTACTGTAAAATTTGTAGATCATGATTTTGTTGTAAGTTTTGCATGAAAGACAGATAGGATTGACAGGGGAAACTGTAATTGACAGGGGAAACTGTAATTGACAGGACTAGCACTAGACTTTGACAGGGGAAACTGTAATTCTATACAAAGACTGTACTCTAGTATGATACAGTTT
>JAAOEI010000283.1_pt1 | contig 20135 bp, 20 predicted proteins | sample 7059261 | NCBI WGS metagenome assembly JAAOEI01 (sample SAMN14008812, study PRJNA610033) | viral metagenome | isolation source: viral particles filtered from seawater | place: China: Hangzhou Bay, Yangshan Deep Water Harbour | collected 2017-10-31 | reverse complement strand
AACTTAGTGGATATCTAAAAAATCCTGCTTCTGGCATTTCTTCCCATACATTTGACTCCATAGTGATTTTAGGAAAGTCTCCGTTATCTCCTATTCTATCTACGAAACCACCACACACAAACTCATATCCAAATTCTTCACACTCCTCTATAATCTGATAAGTTGGTTTAGAATATAATTGTAATTCATCATCGTCTGCTACTATCCACCAATCATCTGGTTTTAGTAATTTAACTCTATTGTAATGTTCCGTTACTCGTTCCCAATTAAATGGTTCGTCAATAATGATTTCGTGTGGTTGTAAGTTAAATTTATTTAAAATTTCTAAACCTTGTTCTATAATTGGGTCTTTTTTGTGATGTGCATACAACACTACAAATATCTCGTCCATATGTAAATGATAATGATTTAACATATGATATAACATTGTTGTGTTGTGTCCACAAATTGTAACTAAATTCATTTAAATCCCCAAAGTGTATGTGTTGTAGTGTTCTTATCTATATTTTCTAAAAAGTTATTCCAAGTTTTTTTAAAGTCTAAGTAATTTTTATGTGTTTCTTTCCAAACTGCCTTTTCTTCATATTGACTATCATTCATATGACCCCATTGTAAAATTTTATGATAGTGGGTTCTAACTTCCGGTATGTTGTTTAATCTTTTTTTTAGATTTTCAAATTTAGTTAATTCTTTATAGTTTTCATCTTGAACTACAAAACTTAAAGTAATTTTTTGTAAATTTAATGTGTTGATATAATCTAAATTTTTCATCAACATATCCCAATCACCATTTCTTCTTACTTTTTTATAAGTTTCTTTTGTTCCGGCATCAATAGATATTTCTACTGATTTTACTAAATCGTGAACATTACTCATAGATTCCCACATTGATTTTGTCCATAAATTTCCGTTTGTGTGTAAATGTATCATACCGATATTTTTATATTTTGATTTGTCAAAAGTTTGTAAAAAGTTTCTAAAAAATGGACTTGCAAATGGGTCACCTGTTCCTGTAATGTATAATCTATAAGCATCTTTGATAATTTCGTTAATTACTATATCGTGTATTTTTTCTATGTTTTTATAGTCATCTGATTTTGGTGAACACATATATAGTTCATTTCTACAACTTGGACAAGACAAATTACAACTTGAATCATAACAAAAATTCACCACAAGTGGCCCAACATTATCAATAGTTTTAAATTTTCTCCACAAAATATCTATTTCATCTTTCTCAAATACTGGTGAACCTGGTGTTAAATTGTCTGATAATAAATGTGAACAATTTTTCTCTATACAATTTTTAAATGTAGAGTCAATCATAGATTGTCTATATTCTTGTGCTATTTCCCCGTTCCAAACTTCTTCCCAAGATTGTTCTAATATGTTACCCATTGGTTTTGTTATCCAACTTGGACAACAATTCCAAATCTTTCCGTCCGAATGAACTTCTACAAATGACCAAGGTTGTCTACAAAATCTATTGTTCACTTTTTTCTCACTATTGTTAGTCCGGTTGAACTTGGAAAGTCTTTTTCAATCCCATAATTAAATAAATTTAATATTTCAAATTTATCACTATCCAAAGTTTTAACAAACTCACTTGGTCCTGATAAATCATATTCCTCGTGATTTTCAGATTCTATGAAATTATCAACATACTCTTTGTCGGTATCGTGAATTATTATAATACCTTTATCACTTATTATTTCTGAATATAAATCAAAGTCTTTTTTTACACCCTCAAAACTATGGTCCGCATCTATCCATAATAAATCAATTTTTACATCTCGTTTGATAAAGTATTCATAGTATGCCTTTTCTGTTGTGGTTTTTAAAACTTGAACACGAAAGGCACTTGGAAAAAAACTATTTAAATCCCAGTCTGGAATACCATTAACATTATTAAATGCATCTATCAAATAAGTTTCTGGTCTTTCTCCTGATTTATGAAATCCTTCAAGTTCTAAATCATCATTAACTTTTGACATTATTCTTGGAATATAACCACTACCACTTCCTAAACAAACTGATATTTTTGGTTTGAAAAAATATATCATAGAATAAAGTATCATTCCGTCTCCAAGGTGTTTATCGGTAGCACCATGCGACCAACGATAACGAAAGTCTTTTCCTTGATTTGTAGTGATTTCTTGTTCTATATATTCGTGATTGAGTATTGTTTTTTTCATAACCTTTTATATAAATAGTATTTATATTATGTAAAATTCAAAGTAATATCAACATCTGAGTTTGTTACACCATTATTCGTAAATGATATTGTAGAGCTACCAGTTCCGTCCCCAGTACCAGCAACAACTGCCTTTATTCTCCAATATAAAGTTCCTGTGGTAAATGATAAATCATTTTTAGGGAAAGATATAAAACCAGTTCCACTATTGTCTGTTCCACTTGTACCTGGGTCTCCACTTGTTGATAGTGCGATTGTGAGTGTTACTGCAGTTGCACTTGTTTGTGTTTTCGTGATAGCTGTAGTTCCACTTCCATTAGCTAATTGTATAGTTTTACCAATAGTAATCTGTGTATCTCCTAATGAACCTGCCATTGTGAAATCACCTGGTGCATTTGACCACTTGGTTGAAGGATAACTTGGTTCTGAATTACTTCCTTTATTGTGAACTAAGAAAGTTTTACCGATATAAAAGTCATCTGGTTCAACATCTAATTGAACAACTTCGTATCCGTCTGGGTCTATGTGTTGTTCTAATGATGATATTAAAACTTCATTTCCATCTTTATCCATTAGATAATCTCCTACACTCATATTAGGTGTAGTTTTCCATACCCAGTTTTCATTACCGGCTTGTCTATACAACATATGATGCTCACCTGTAATTAGTTCTTGTCCATTGTTGATATCATAATAATGTTGTGAAAACTCATACATTACTCTTTGAACACTTGATGAGTGTTGAGTAAAACTACCGGTTTGATTAAAGGTATCGTTTTTCCAATCTCCTGAGCTTTCATCAGTAGAACCTTGTAAAGAAACTGAAAGTATTTCATCTCCAATGTTTAAGTCCTCTACTTTTACTACACTTCCGTCTGATTTACTGACTTGACTTCCAAATAATAAACAACTTGGAACACCACCATAAGTATCTACGATTTCTATTGACTTTGATACATTTGTATTATATCGTGTTGCGTGGTCATTGAATCCGTCTGATTGTCCGTCTTCTGAAAACTTAACCATAAGACTACCACTTTGATTAAATGTTCCTGCTATTGCCCCGTCCGTATTGGTTATAGTTCCTGCAGTTACACTTGCAACATAATCTGCACTTCCAATCGTTACATCAAGATTTCCGTCAAAGGACCAAGAAAAGTTTGAAGTGTTGGAAGCTATTTTATCATTAAACCTTGAACCACTATTAGAAAAGTTTACTTGATAATCTTCTGATGTTTGTTCCCAAAGATATGTAAATCCAGTTAAACTATCAACTGAATCAATTGAAAAGTCAGACATTTTAGTATCTGATGCATTAGAACTTACACTACCTAATTTAGTATCGGCAGTATTATTGACATTTATTGACGAACTAACTGCTCGTTTTAATTTTCCTAATGATAAATTTTGTCCAGATGTTGTACTCATACTAATAAATATTACTTGTTGTATATTTCAAGTAATCTATCCCTCCATTGTTCTTTGTTGTCCCATTGTTTTAAATAATCTCTTAACGGGAACAATATATCTCGTCTTTCCTGTAATGATAATTCACATACATTGTCATATTGTTGTTTAAATTCTTCCGGTGTGGATGCCCTAAAAGGATAATCATACTCCGGTATCCAATCTTTTGCTAATATCGGTATCTTACCCCAATCTACTGCCTCAAAAATACTATATCCAAATGGTTCGTAAATGTGTGCTGAATGACTTATCCCCCAATCTTGTTTCATAAACATATCGTGTTGTTCGTGTCGATAATTATATACTTTCCAACTTGATGTATCAAGGTTAAGATTTCTTTCCCACCATTTTACATCTCCTACATCTGTAAAAACCAAACTATCAATACCCTCTAAGAAGTGTGGACATTTACGAGTTTCCATTCTGGCGGCGTATCCTACTCGGTTGCTGTCCACGACATCTTTGTTGTGTTTAAATTCATAAAAATTCGGTATATGTTCTAAATCTTTCCATTGTGATAATCCAATCCAGAATGGATGCTTAGCATATTGAATTATATCCTTTTCCCATTGTGGTGTCATATGAAAATGAAACGATTTATCTAAGTTTAAAATCATTGATGCTTTCATATTTTTTTCTACTGAACAATGTATTCCAACACTATGTATTTTATCTTTGTTTTCTGTGATAAAAACGTGTGGTGAATAATATCCGTGTAGAATATGTATTCGTCTGGCATTGTCCAATAATTCTTTAAATTTTTTTCTATCGTGTCCTTGCCAGTGAACTTCCATAGGACAATCTGGTTGATGTCCTGGTGGTCTTGTTCTGTGAATCAATAACTTGGATTCTGTTTTTAAATGTTGTGGTATCAATTCTAACCAACGATTTACCCAAACATCAGCTCCACCACCAATCATATTTAAACCACCGGTTGAATAATAAACGTCGTATTCCATATTACACGGTCAAACCACCTTTTGTACCACCCGAACCACCATTTACTTGTGTCGTACCGATTGATGAAGATGTAGTTATGATAACGATAGAACCACCGGCTCCACCGCCACCGCCTCCACCGGGACCTGCACCTGAAAAGCCGAAGGTTGGATAATTACTATTACCACCTGCTCCACCACCGCCACCGGTAGTTGAATTTATACAAGATGAAACATCTGTTCCGTCAGCACCATTAATACCACCAGTCCCTGATGTTGCGGGGTTATTATCTTCACCGGCTCCACCAGCACCACCACCAGCTCCAGCTGATGTGTTTAATCTTGCGGCAGTTTCAGAATTATCCATAACATCCCTTAACATTATGATGATGTGTGGGTCAACTACTTCTAATCGTGTAACCGCTCTGGTTGTTCCACCAGCTGAACTTGCTCCACCACCTACTGCTATTGCCATTTTTTATAATCTCCTTATTGTTAAATTACTACGTGAATTACTGAACCATTTCCACCAGCTGTTCCGTTTCCGGCTGCTGACGCGGCGTCTCTTCCACCTTCTCCACCGTTACCACCGTCTCCACCATTTGAACGAATAGTTCCATTGTTGGTGATTGTTCTACAAGAAATGAAGACAATACCGCCTCCACCTCCTCCACCTCCTCCGGCGGCACCCCAATATGTAGCTGTACCACTACCACCTGCGGCCGCATCAGATTGACCACCTCGTGAACCATTTTGTCCGTCTGGACCACCACCTAATGAACAACCTGCCTCTCCACCACCTGCTCCACCTGCGGTAGGTTGGGTTGGACTTGTTGTACCGGTAGTTGTTGAATTTGCTCCATCACTTCCGTCTGACCCGTCATTGTGAACTACACAACTTGAGTCAATTACCATAGCTCCCTTTACAAATAATCTATATCCATTGGTGTTTAATGTTGTTGCACCTGTACTATTGTCTACTTCAAAACTTGTAGTGTACCAATCTCCTTTCATTGTCCAAGTAGTTCCACTTCTTGTACATACGGTATCTCCACGAGCGTCTTGAATAGAAGCATTACTAACTTTTGTTCCTGCCCCATCTCCCGTATCGTCTACGGTACAATCTCCTGATTTTAAGACAATAGCTCCGTCTCCACCGGCTCCGAATAATCTTGTTTTTTCTAATAAAAATGTTTGTGATGATATATCTCCATTTGACTCAAATGTTATTTCACCACCCGCAAATGTTGCTGTTCCGTCTGCTCTTAGTGCAAATGAATTATTAGAAGCAGATATTGCAGTGGTTGATGCGTCATCTGTTCCAATTATATTAATCTTATTTCCTGCAGTTCCTACTGCTAATGTTCCTTGGGTTGAGCTTTCACCAACCGAAACCGTACTTGTAAAATTACCAGCCGTTGCGTTTATTGTTCCGGTTACTGATAATGCTGAACCATTCCAAGATAATTTATCTCCTAATGAAAAGTTATTTGAATTATCTACATAAAATGCAGTATTGGAATTGTTATAAGTTCCTGTTCCAATGTAAATCTTTTTGTTAACTCCGTCTAATGTTATACCGGCATTACCAACTTTAAATACATTTGAAATATATCCATTGGTTCCGGCAATCAATGGTGAATAAATAACATTAGCGTCTATAAAGGTTCCTGTACCCGATACACTTACTCCGTCAATAACATCTTGTAAATCACTTGATACTGTATTTGCAGTAGAGTTTGCTGTGTTCGCAGTTGATTGTGCTGCTGCCGCATCTGCTAAAGCTGTGGTTATTTGACCATCTCTTGTAGCTGTCCAAGTACTACTAACTAAAATATATAATTTGTTATCATCATCAGTATCATACCATAAAGAACCACCTGGTTCTGATGTAGAAGGTGCTGATGTTTGTCTAAATACTTTTGGTCTTGTTAATGCAGTTGTTGCGTCCGTTTGAGCAGCATTTGCAGCTGATTGTGCAGTTGCTATATCTCCGTCTTGTGTGGCTGTCCAAACATTTGGTGTACCACTAACCAAAACATAAAGTTTATTATCATCATCGGTATCATACCAAAGAGAACCAACCGGTGATGAAGTTGAAGGTGCCGATGTTTGTCTAAAAACACTTGGTTTTGAGTTGGCTACCGTATCATCTGTAAATCCAGTATCATTGGTAAATGTAGATATGTTTGGTGAGTTTGTAAATGATATATTACCAGTAATGGTTAATGATGAACCATTCCATTGTAATGCTCCGGATGTTCCACCTAAATAAAATCTACCACTTGAATCCATATAAGATTTATAAACACTTCCGTCGTGATAACCTAAATTATTTGAACCCAAATAAAGTCCTGCGGTTGTAATTGAACCTGGTAATGCATTTAGTGAAAATGTAGCATCTCCACCAAAAGAATAATTTGATGGATTTTCTAAACTTGATGTTGCACTATTCTTTGTAAAAGAACCAGTTTCATTTGGTTGAACAAAGTCTTCTGTATTAGAAACCGTAATATCACCAGTAATTGCCAATGTGGAACCATTCCAATATACTTGGTTTCCTGAAGGGTTACCAACTCTAAACACACCAGACCCGTCCATATAAAGTCCAGTTCCGGTTGTGGCGTCGGTTGCAGAACCTATTGCAATAGATGCACTACTTGCTGTAGATGCTCTTAAAAATAATTTTTCTGTAAATAATCCGAACCCAGGATTTGTTCCGACTAATCCACTTGACAATCCTGATAAATCTCCGAGTCTTGTTTTTAAATCTATATCATAAACTCCACTACCGGTTCTTTCCACGATATCCATAAATGGTGTTGCTTGGTCGTTTGGATTTGCATTTAATCTAATGTATCCTGTTCCAATCTTACCTGTCGATACTAATACTTGACCTGGTGAATAAGTTTGTCCTGTAGCTCCAGTTCCACCTAATGAACCTGAAACCGTTCCAAGGGCAGGTGAAGTTCCTCTAGCTCTCAATACCGTCAAACTACCACTAAAATTAGTATCACTTGATGCGTCTTCTCTTGCAACACTTTGGACTTCCATATATTCTGTGGTAAATCCTGTTGAGTTAAACTTCTTGGCTAATATAACTTCTCCTGATGCGAATCCACTAGCGTTAGCTACTTGGATTACGGTATCGGAAGCTCCTACAGCAACCGAACCTGTGATTGTTGTGGCATTACCTATTTGTAGTTGTCCACCAACTGCGTTCACGGTTTCCTTTTCAAATACTGTGGTTTTTAATGTTCCACGAATTCTAGCTTCATCTACTTCTAAAAATGAACCGACTGAACCATCAGATAAAACATTAGTTCCTAAGAAAAATCCTTTAACATCAGATGCGTAATTTGTTGTTTCGATAAATCCGTCTGAGTGTAGAATTAAATTATTAGATGAAATTTTATCACTATCTATTGTCCAACCAGCTATAGTATTAGATGCACCTAATGAAACTAATTTTGAATTACTTGAATTGTATATTTCGGTATTGGTTCCGGTAAATTGTAATCTTGCTCCACCTGCATCTCCAACTCTAAAATTATTACTTGCTGCTGTGGATAAGAAAAATCCGTCTCCACTTGCAAAATTTGTTGCACTTCTAATTACTGGTGTTCCACTATTGTTGTCAATGACAAGTCCACCATTACCTAATGTAATTTTTTTATTATTTGAATCCAATACAATATCTGTTCCGTTGGCGAGTGTTGTAGATGATAATGTCCAACCACCGATTGTACCTGCAGTCGCAGTAAGTGTTCCATCATCTTCTACTTTAAATACTGAACTTGCACCTAATGCGATTCCATCTGTTCCAATGTATGCACCTGTATTAGCATCCGTTAATGTTGCTTTACTTCCAAGTGTAATTTTTGGTGTTGCTGGGTCTAATAAAATGTTTGTTGATGATAATGTTGAACCCAAAGTCCAACCACCCACTACTCCACTTGTAGCCGTTAGGGCTCCGGCGTTTGTAACTTTAAATACTGAACTTGCACCTAAGGCGATTCCATCTGTTCCAATGTGAACACCTGAATTACTATCGGTTAAACTTGCCTTTTGTCCTATTCTAAATTTTCTATTTGATGAATCAATTGATATATAATTATCATCACCAGAACTATTACCAATGGATATATCACTTGAACCGATTGAAAATCCACCGATTGTACCACCTGCTTCAGCGGTAATCGTACCTTGTAAAGTTACATTACCGGTTGCTCCATTTAGTTCAAAATTACTTGAACTGATTTCTAATCTTCCATTAGAACCACTAATGTAATTATTACTTGCACTTGAACTGATACCTAATAAAAATTCATTCGTTTGAACTCTAAATCTTGAATTACCTGTATTTTTATAATTGGAAGCGAATTGTAGAAATCTATGATTTGATGGGTCAGCGTCTGATGCATCTACTACTTCTAATCCAACTCCATTGTATGCTTCTGATGCAGTAATTCTACCACCGATAGAACCACTCCACAACATAAATCCACCATTTCGTTCACCTGTACCGGCTGTGGTTTTGTCAAAACCATTATATCCTATTGTTCTCAAATAAGCTGAATTTCCACTAACTCCATAGGCCTCCATAGACCCACCCCAAGTTACTGCACCTTCTAACTGATTATCATTACCACCAATAACATCATTACTACCTGAAAAAGAAATTCCCAGAGTTTCTGCCTTTGTTAATGCTAAGTTATTATTGGAATCGTAAAATTCTACTAAAAAGTCAAATTTTTCATTTCGTTTGACTGGTTTTGGCATTGGTGTAAATGCATTAAAGAAATCTGGATTAAAGTTTATTTCACTATAAGGTTCAATAGAAACATCTTGAACTATAAACCTACCGGAATCTAATTGAAACTTTAACCAGGCCTTTGGACTACCAGAACCTGCTGTTCTAAATTGTCCTATTACATTTTCAATCTTACCTTCATCTGCATCATCATTTGTTATATCAACTTTACCCAAGTAAAAATCATCTTCTCCGTTTTGTCCTGTTATAGCAGAACCAGATAAATACATTTTTAATGAAGCGTAATTTACATTACTTATTGAGTTGTTTGAATCTCTTTGTTCTGATAGTGATTTAAAATAATATGTGTTAAATCTTACTACATAATCAATACCTCTTTGTAAAGTATTTGAATTTTTAGTTCTAAAAATTACTCTATCGTCTATACCGGAAACCGAACCACTTATTAAAAGTCCGTCAATTAACTTTTCATTATTAAGTGTAATAAATGGGTCTACTTGTGTAGCAGTTGATGATGAAATCCAATTATTATCTATTATAGATTGAGTGTGAAAGAATCCTATATTGTCATATCCAGTAGTAGAACTTTCATCAACTAATTGATTTTCTGGAATAACATAGTTCTCATATATTTGTTGATAGTCTGCAGCTACTCCGTGGTCTCTTGTAAAAATCTTTGCCTTATATACATCTCCACTAAAAGTTCTTAGATTACCAATAGTTAAGTCTGCATAAGAGCGTTTAAAAGTTTCATCAGTAGTGATAGTTTGATAAGTGTCATAAGTTATTGATATATTACCGGCCTTTAAACTTACTGGTATCCTTTGTCCAGTATCATCAGTTACAAAATATGGTGGTTCTATTTCAAATGTAGTTTCATTAATAACATTTGATATTGTAGTTTCAAATGTAGTAGGTAAAGTATATCTCCTTGTAGGAAATCTATTACTATCAACCAAAGTGTGTGGGTCTGTTACGGTAAGTGTTGCTCCAATTAAATCACTTGTTAATTTATTTACTGGATTGTCTTGACCGGCAGTTAAAGTTATTAGGTCACAAGATACCGTATATTTTTTAACCGACTGAGTTGTTGTTCCTTTAGAAGTTGCCTCATTGTTTTTATTAGTCTGTGTATTGGACTTATTATTTGGTTTCTTTGATGAAACTTCCGAACCTAAATTTTGAACTTTATCTAAATATGGCATTATCTTAAAATATCTCCATCAGTAACATCTTGGTCTTTATAGGTTACATCTACTTTTACTGAAGCTGTTCCTGTTACGGTTTCGGTTAATTGTGCTTCTGCTTGAACTGGTACTTGATGACCTATAAGTTTTTCTGAAACTGACACCGTAGGTTGTCCATAAAACAATATTGGTCTGTTGTTTAGTTTAGTTGTATTGATAAAAAAATCTTTTGTATATCTTACATTGTAAGTATTTCTGTAAGAATTTGGAACATTGGTTAAACTTGGATTTAACTCACCCAATATAGTGAGTGTTGCTGGACCCGGTAATGTATTTCGGTATGCCTCTATACTAACTCTTCTTGATGTTGCTTCAACATAGTTGTCTATGGCAGTTATAAATATTGGATTACCACCAGAATCTAAAATTTCCATCTTTAGTTTTATGTCTTTTTTTAGTAAATTAGAACCACCAATTAAGAAAGAACTATTTCCTAATGTTAATTCATCTGGAAAGTCGGATATGTTAAAGTATTGATTATTATCATTTCTAACATCAACTAGCACATCAAAGTTTTGTAAACCTTGGAACTTTACTTCCCCTTTTCTTAATATATTTTTGATTATTGGCATTGATTTTTTCCTCAATTATAAATATCAAAATTTAAAATTTATATACTTATTTATATATATGGAGTGTGTATAATATGAGTAAAAAGAAAAGATATAATTTTACATTAGATATGGATTTAATGATGTGGTTTAAACACTATTGTAAAGAGAATAGAATTACCGCTAGTGCTGAAATAAACAATCAAATCTTTAAGTTATATAAACAAAGTGTTTTTGTTCAAAAACCAAGAAATGTTTTACCTACTAAATCTGACTGATGAACTTCCGTCTACTTTTTTGATTTCCAATAAAGTATCTACAAAGTCTCTCATTGTTTCAATGTGAGATACAACAAATGTAAATTGGAATTGTGATTTTAGATATTGGAATAGTTGTGCAACTGAGTTCAGATTATCACTATCCATTGTTCCCCAACCCTCGTCAATCGCTAAGAAATTACTTTGTGGTAAATTACTTACATTCATCAATCCAATACGAATAGCTAATGAACTGATAAATCGTTCCATACCACTTGATAATTCTAATGACCATATTTTATCGTCATCATAAACGATATAAGTATCAATATCTTTTCCGTTCATTGAGAACACAATACTAAAATCAACCACCTGTGCTAATATGTCGTTTACCGCTCCCTCTACGGTAGGTAATGACTTTGTGATTAAGTCATAAGGAACTCCGTCTCGTTGGATAGCGTTTAGTAGATATTGATATGCTTGATAATCTCCCTCTAATTGTTCTACCTTATCAATGTTTTCATTGATTTGATTTTCTTTGGTTTTTAATACCTGTATGTTTCCGTGTAGAGTGGTCATTGTTCCGTTGACATCATTTAACTTGTCTTCTTTCAAATATATTTCAGATTTCAAGTCTTGTATTTTTAAGTCAATCGATTGGTTGAAGACAACATCTTGTTCTTGCGAACGATATTTGTCCATTTCACTTACAATAGAATTGATTTGATTCTGTATGTTTTCTTCTCGTTCATTGAGATATTGTAAGTTTGATGATATTTGAGATTCTCTTGTATTACCCTCAACCAATGATTGACCTAATTCGTCTAAGTCTTTTTTGTATGCACGAACTTTAAACATCGTTTGTATTTTGTCGTCCATACGAGATTTTTTATCCAAATATTTGGTTGCTAATTCTTTATCTTTTTCCAAGTGTTTTTTGGTTTCAATAGCATCCAATGTAAATGGATTATTCATACAATGTTCACAATCCTCGTCATAAGTTAAATTACCCAAAGTTTCAATCTTTTCTAATTTGACTTTTACATCTTGTTTTAGTTTATCGATTTCTATTTGGAATAAATCTCGTTCCTCTTCAAGTTTTTCTAACTTAGCAAAGTTTTCTTGAACATTATCTTTTTCGTATGTTTGAATTTTGTTTTCTATATCTTGAATTGTTCTTTCACAATCATATTGTTCAGTCAAAGAACTATCTTTATCTTTTTGAACTGATTCTAATAACTCTTGTGTCTTATTTCTTTCACTTTCTAAAACTTCAATATCTCTAATGGTTTGGTCTACCGGACGAAGTTTTTTAGTTTCTTTTTCAACATTTTCTTGTAAAGATTTTATTTCAGTTTTTATATTTTCTTCTTGACTTTTTAATGTTTTTTGTTTAGTTTCTAATATGATTAATTCGTTGGTAATTTGTGCCATCTCACTATCATAGTCGGCCTTCTTAAAATCAGTCAATAAAGCATTTACATCTTTAATGTTTTCTGAAGCCTGTGTCCATAACTTATCAAATATCTTTAATCCCATAAACTGAGATAATAATTCTTTTCTTTCTTTTTGTGTTTTATTAATAAACACCGTAGAATCATTTTGACTTGACATACTGGTTAAAATAAAGTCCTCGAAATCTCCAATGACTTTTCTAATGTTTAATTGTGTGGTTCTTCTTTGGTCTCCATTAAGACTTGTAGTATCTCCGTTTTCATCAACCATCCAGAAATCAATATCTATTTTAACGTGACGAGAACTTAGATTTCTTTTACCTTTCTTTTCAATAAAGTAATCTACTCCGTCAATCTCAAAGTTTAATTTACAATGTAGATTGTTTTTAGATTTATTGATAATGTCGTTAGCACGAACTGCTCTTGTTGAAGTATCAAACAAACAAAAAGCTAAAGCGTCTAATAATGCTGACTTACCACTTGCATTAGGAGCGAATAATCCAATAATACCATTTAGTTTTGTAAAGTCAACTACATTATCCTCACCATAACTAAACATATTACTAAATTCAAACTTCTTTAACTTCCAGTTAATATTTCTTAATATATCTTCTGATGAAATTTCTTGATTAAGTTCTTCCAATATACCTTTAATCTTAACCAATGTATCTTCATCTACAGCATAATTGTTATTTAGATAATCTTGTATTAGTCCATATTGATAATCAACACTATTAACATCACCAATATTAATTTTTTTATCACGGACTTTTTCATTATTTAATCCGTCAACTCTTGTTACGACCGACTCTTGTATTTTTGCTAACTTTTGTAATTTAGTCAATACTCGTTTTAATTGAGCAGGTTTAGTATTACTTACTCTAATACGAACTCTTGGTTTTTTAGGTAAATCTGATAAGTCTGGTAATTTACCATTGTCGATATTAACGGTGTAATATCCATAGTCATTTGGTAATTCAATGTACTGGGATTTAAGAGTTTCCATATCCCATAGTAAATAACCTTTACCGATATCTTCTCCGTGATTTTGTTGAATTAATGAACCACAATATGCTATGGTTTCTTCTTTGTTTAGAAATTGTCGTTTGTGAATATCACCTAATAATCCTAAGTCATATCCTTTGAACATTGACATCTTGACTTTACTCGGTAGTTTAAATCCTAAGTCGGTTTCACTTCTATCTACGGTTCCGTGATACAATACAACTTTTTTTCCGTCATCTTTTATATCTTTTGATTTAATGTAATCTTTTTCTTTATCCCAAACGTCCCATACGATTAAGTTAGTATCTCCACATCTATAAACACCTGTCTTTTTTAGATAATGTAGGTTTGGGTGATTAAGGTTTTCCACGATTGGTGTTAAAACATCCATACGATTTTTATTATTTAGATTAGCGTCGTGATTACCTGCTATGATTACTAATGGACATATGTCCGCTAAGTTTTTAAATAAACGAGATAATTGGTCTACCAACTCAGGTGACATTTCTGTTTTAGAGTGAGCGATATCACCACCGATATATGAGATAGCATTATCGGGATTTTTTCTGACTTCTTCGTATAACTTTTCAAATACTTCTTCGTATTCTTTATGTCGTTTCAGATTTCTAATTTGAATATCTGATAAGTGATGTATGTATTTTAGTTTCCTAAACGGAACCTTCATTTTTTGTTTTAACAATTAAACTCCTCAAGTCGTTTTAAGACTTTTTTTAATTTTGTTTTCTCAACCACAATATCGTATGCGTAAATTTCTCCGTCTTTGATATACTTGGCCATATCTTCAATTTTGTAATCGTCTTTTAACTCCTCGAACATATCAGCACTTATATAGACTTTATATAAGTTATCATCAATTTGCCAATAGTTTTTTTCCATATAGCTTCATTTCCATTATTTGTTTAAAGTTCATAGGTAGTGAGTTGTTGAGTTCAGTAATCATTGACTTATAACCCAAGTCGTTCGGGTCTTTTCCGTTTAACTTAACAAAGTTAACATTGATTCCCTCGTTAACGAACTTTTCAGTCATTTGTATAGCATCGTCAAACGCATCACTATCCAAAACAATAAATATGTCCTTAACTTTCTTTTCGACGATTTTTTGATAAAGTTTAGGAAGTATAGTTTTCCCGAACAAAGGAAGGGAATTATTTTTTACGGAGATTGAGTCAAATACGCCTTCCACCAAGATAATCGGTAATGACCAATTCACATATAAGTCAAATCCGATAATGTCTTTGGATATAGGTGGGTTTTTGTATTTTAATGTCGATGCGTAAAAATCTCTACCGACGAAATAATTTAGTTTTCCATCACTATCATAACTCGGTACTATGATACGATTTTGATAAGGTCCTTCCGTACAATATCCTATATTGTATCTTTTGATATCTTGTGTGGTTATACCTCTTTTCTTTAAGAATAATAATGCGTGGTCTCTCATAATAGAATTATGTGGTTCTGAAAGAGATTTATATTCATCGGGTAGTTTTATGTCTTGATTACCCGGCTTATCTTTTACATTATAAAAAGTTGTTTCTCCCAATATCTTACTTAGAGATTGATAGTCCGGTCTTGTAGCACCAACTTTTTTAAAAAGTTGGAATAAGTTATGACCACCTTGATTACTTACCCAACAATGCCATTTACCGGTTTGGATATTGACTTGTAGTTTTGGTTTGTGATGTTGTGTAAATGGACTCCACCACATATATTCGTTATTCTTTTTTAGGGATTGTCCACGAGATTTTAAAACCTTATCTAATAATTGTATCAATTCTGTGTTCATTTACGAAACCTTGATTTTGGTGTTAATAATGATTCGTCCACTTCGTCATTTGGTATCTTGTCTAATGTTTCTTTTAACTTTATAATACTTGGTATCTGTACTACATAAGTATCGTCTATTTCTATGAAATTCACAAGTTTATTTGTTTTACTACAAATACCTCTTAAATTACCCTCTGCGGTTTCTATCAAATGTTTTCTATGACTTGTTAATCCATACATATTGATATACTCACCACCTAAACTTGGCATTGATTTAATAATACCTGGTTTAGGTGCTTCTCTACAACACTCACAAAAATATGAATAAAACTTATCCATTAGTCTCTACGAAATGCGTTTGGTTCATCGTATTCTACCAAACCAGTCATATCTGATGATGAACGAATTTTCTTACCCAATCCTTGTTGGAAGTCAATTCCTAATTCACCACATACTTGGACTTCTGGTGAGTTTGATGCGTCTCTATCTCCACCATTACAAAATACCAATTCATTAAAAGGTTTCATTCTTTTAATAGACTTGATTGTTTCAGAAACTGACTTATCTTCATCAACTGCTAAAATTGCTTCATCAACCATATCTAAATGAAACACGATTTCTAATCTATCTTGTTCGTCCATAAACTCATCACCTTTTTTCAGTAAACATTGTTTACGATTATTAACGATAACGATTAGTTCATCTGCCAAGTCCTTAGCTAATTTAAAGTATTCTAAGTGTCCAACGTGTAGTGGGTCAAAGTATCCACTAACTATTGCTGTTTTTGTTCTTTTCATTTTTGTCCTTCTTTCCAAATATCTTTTCCCAATTATCTTCGTATTTTTTTCTATTGGAAGTTCTTGGGGCAGAACCTTTTGTGGTTCCGGAATCATATATTGATTTATTCTTTTTTGTCATTAATCTATCCATTTGCCGTGATTGAATAAGTGCCAACATCTATGACTAAATATCATCCAACCTAACTTCAAATAACTATCTGTTATGTATTCACCCGCATTACATTTATAACTTACTATCTTTTTCATTGAGTATCTCCATTAATTTGTCCAGCTCAAATGCTACATAGGTTTTACTACGATTTCTCTTAAACACTACCAAAGGTATGTGTTCGCCGGCATTATCTTCTGCTTGTTGAAGGGAACTCCATATATTAAGTTTTTCTTGGTTTTTACATTCTACTGAGAATGGGAATAATTTACGAGCGGCTGGTGATAATAGAACATCTTCCCCACTATCTCCCATAGTGGTTGAACGAACATCATCTGGCTCTAATTCCTTGAATGTTTCTAAGATTAAATCACGAACATCGTTTTGTAACCTTTTACCTTTATTCTTAGCTGAACGAGTTTTCATACACTAATAAATATAAGATAAAACTTCTAAAATAGATTTTTTTTTATTTTGTGAAAATAATTGTGGTTTTTTTAAAAAATGCTAATATATATTATTGTAGGTAGGTAGAACGAAAAGGGAAAATTATATACAAAAATCAGAATTTAAAGTTTTTCCACTTTCTACGGTATTCTTCTTTACACCACTTCTCAGCAGCTATTTCCCATTTATTATCATCATATTCGTCTTTACCGATTCCTATAAGATAATTCATTTCCATTTCATAATCAGTATGATATCCTTTTGGACCTTTACCCCATTCACCATTATATGACTTAGCATCCATAGCGTGTTTGATTTCGTGTAGGACTGACTCTATGAAGTCTTTTAAATTTTTATATGTTTTTTTGATACGAATTTTATTGAGTTTAGCTTGGTAATCACCTTTTACGGTATCACTATTGTAAGAAGTAAACTCTACTTTAATTCCTGGTGGTATTTTTGACCTGTACTTATCAATTATTGTATTTACTTTATCCATAGTAGCTTTCTCTTCCATTAGTAAATGTAGCTCCATTAATGTGTGTTTCATTTTAAATACTTCCTTAAATAATATATGTCTTCTGGTAATTCATCTTTTTGATAATACCCAAAGTCTGTGTGTTCGTGGTCGAGTGTTGGTGTTAACTCGTGGTCTGATAAGTAATGAAACACATACATATAATTACCACCCTTTTCAATAGGTCTTTCTACTTTGTATAAGAACTTTGGTTCGTGTGGTAGTTCTAATTGTGTTTCTTCTTTTAATTCTCTTTTCATTGCCTCTCTTGGTGTTTCTCCTTTTCTCATATGACCTTTTGGTATAGAGTAATTACCCTCGGATTTCTTTAATAATAATATTGTGTCAGCGTGTTCTATAATCACACCAGAAGTTGAATCAATATCATCTGGGTGTTTTTCTAATAATGTTGATAATTTAATCATTACACTCCTCACATTGACAATTTTTTAATTCTTCTGGTAATTCTGTTCTGGTTATTTCGTTTCCGTCTTTATCTTTTAATATCATATCTGTATTTGACTTTACCAATATATCTTCTACTTGTAAGTCGTCCATATGACACCCACAATGATTACAAACTTTTGTAATGGTTTGATTTCCACCTGATAATTCTAATTTAATCACAACTTACCCTCATCTTTCCACATAGTAATCTGTACATAAGACACTACCATTATTACACAAACTATTGCTGTTATATATTCCATCATCTCCAATCCCATATTTTAAATAAATTATATGTAACACCAATACCAATTACTGGTTCGGTCATACCGGTTGTGTTGTTGTAAGCAACGCCGATAAAAGGCCCAACACTTAATTGATTTCTTGGTGGTTCTATTTTTTGGACATCTCCTCGTCCTCGTATAGTAATCCCACCTAAATAACTCTCATCAATATACGAAACAAATTCGTCTTTGTCAAGCTTTTTTATCTTTGGTTTTAAATTAATTTCACCGATTGTATTGACATTGACTTTTTTAGTTGCTAAATAATCATCTTTCCAAGCAACCAATACTTGTCCTTTGGTTTCATATTGTCCAACACGATTGACTTGTTTGTCTGTAAATTCAAATCTATCGTTAAAGACTTTACCATTAGTCATTGATACCAATGGTTTAGAAGAAAGTATTTCAACCTTTTGTTCTAAGTCGTATAATCTTTCTAATAATAGTGCATTTTCACTACCACGAGTTTCGTTATGTTTTTCTAAATCTTGTAACAACCTTTGATTCTGAACAATTAATGTACTAACTTTATCTTCTAAACTCTTAATTTCTTTTTCTTGAGCATTTACTTTTAAAGTTAATGTAGCAAACTCACGATATAATTGTTTTACATCATATTTGTTTATTAAGATTGTAGTTCCTAATAATAAGACTGCTCCTACTATGGAAAGTATATCTTTATAGTAATTCTTGAACCGCATTACCTATCGCCTCTTTAAGTGCTCCACCAAGTTCACTTCTATCGAAAGGTAGTTCTTCATTTATCTGAAAACCTGTGGAACTAATTTCTCTATCGATAGTTCCTGTACCATTACCGGTTCTTACTACACCTGTTTTCTTGTTTTTTAATTCAACCACTACACGAACTTCTGTTGTTGTGGTTTCTCTTCTGAATAGTCCAAGAAATGTTGTACTGGTTCTTGGTCTTCCAAGATAAATTACTCTTGCTGTTAATTCAAAATCCGAGTCTTGTTCTACCAAGTCATATCTTGAATCCATTACATTTTCTGTAAGTATATTCGTTATACCTAAGAAAACACGAGTGTCTTCTAATCCCTCAATCTCTGCTTGATTAACAAAATTGTTAATTGACAAAGTTGGAACTTTCAAATCATCTTGTCCAACCAAAGTTGGTTGTGGTAGTTGTCCGAATACTATTCCACATAGTAATATGATTGACCATAGTTTTTTCATTTTTATCTCCTAAAAGTTTGTTCCAAATATTATGGAATAACTTATGTTTCTTTCACCTAAGTCATTGACTAAGGTATTGTATCCTACATTGAAACCAAAATTCATTTTAAAGGTTTCGGTAAAGTTTATATCAATACTTGCACCTGGATAAATCAATATAGGACTTTCTAATAATAAATATTTGTTTTCTGTTTTTAAACCCTCAAAATATCTAAATATCGTATAACTTACGAAAGTCTGTAAGTTAATTGTGTTATCTCTAACTTGTATTGGAAATCTATATCCATACATTAAATTTAAATTTAAAAAGTTTTCTCTTGATATTTGTCCAATAGATGAACTTATCAATCCAACTTGTCTAATATCATTACGAATTACTTTTCCGTAATTACCTGTGATTAACCAATCACTACCTTCAAAGGTTTGGTAATATAATGCTCCTGCATTCCAAAATGCATTCTGATTTTTATCCTTATCTTTTCTGGTATTTCCGTATAATCCCAATACCTTTTTTAAATCTAAAGTAATGTTTAAAGTATAATTATACTCTTGTGTTAAATCAAAATTCTCTCTTGTGTATACTGAGTTAAATGTTGCTACTGAACCCCAATCGTAAAAAGTAT
>JAAOEI010000282.1_pt1 | contig 20178 bp, 18 predicted proteins | sample 7059261 | NCBI WGS metagenome assembly JAAOEI01 (sample SAMN14008812, study PRJNA610033) | viral metagenome | isolation source: viral particles filtered from seawater | place: China: Hangzhou Bay, Yangshan Deep Water Harbour | collected 2017-10-31 | reverse complement strand
CAAATGGGTTAGCAACTAGACCGTAACGAGTCTTGAAGCCAATCTTTGGCTGGAAGGTGCCTGTATCAACTGCACGAACCATTTGTAGAGGAACGTATGGGCAGTAGAAAATACCTGCGTCATAAGCGTTTGATCCCTTGTAACCTACAACAGCGAATTCGTTTGTAGAACCAGCTGGGAAGTATGGGTCGATGTAAACTTTGATACGGCCAAACATTGTACCAGCAAAAGTATTGCCAGTATCGTCAACGGTTAGGTTAACTTGACCTTGTAGTGCTGATTGATAGTCAAGAATACCTGCCATTGCGAAAGCAGAAGCAACATCTGACGAGCAGATTAGAATGTTACCCTTACCACGACGAGTTGTCTTAGCAATGGTGTTAGCTTCGCGTTCGATTTGGAATGCAAGACCTTTAACTTTTTCAACCATCCAACGACCGTTTGAATCGGTGTCTAGGTCAAATGTACCACGGGTTGTAGTACCTACTTGTGCGCCCAAACGAGCAACACCGTAGATTGTACGAACAACTTCACGGTTGATTTCAGCAAGAATTTCTGTTGAAAGAATGTTTGCTAGTTCTGTTTCTGCATCTAGACCATGAACTGCTTTCAAGTCTTGTGCAAGTTCCATTGAGTATTCTGCCTTCAAAGCGCGTGTCTTTGCAGTAACAGTTACTTTCTCAATTGAGAATGCCATTTCTTGGAAGGTGTTACCAGCAGCACCGTCACCTAGAGCTTCAGCAGAACCGGTTGACATTGCAGGACCGGCAGCAGCGTTAGAAGTAAAGGTTTCAGTTGTGTTGGCAGCAATACCAAGAGAAGTCAACTGAGCAAGAATTGCAGCAGCAAGTGCGGTGTTAGCACCAGAGAACTGAGTATTGGCTTCGTTGTAGAAAGCTTCTGTACCAGTTTGGTTGGTGTAACGAGTACGCATTGCGAAAATCAAACCGGTAGGACCAGTCATTGGCTGAACACCGCAAATGTCGTATGCGATTAGGTTAGGCAATGAACGGCGAACCAATGAGATTAGAATTGGATCGAAACCAGCAACTGGACCTGCTGCAGCTGCACCACCACCAAAACCACCTGTACCAGCAAAGTTTGTTGGTGAACCAGCTTCGTTTAGAATACCAGCTTCTTTCTGCATTTCTGTAGCTTGGTTTTCAAGAATAACTGCGGTAACCGCTTTACGGTATGGGTCGGTAATCTTTGGAAGATCAGCGTGTTCTAGAACACCTTCCCATTTTTTTTGTAGACCTTCGGACAAATACATTTATTATCTCCTTGTTTTACTAATTAAATTCTTGTTTTCGAAATTGCTTTAGAAACGGCAGCAACGAATGGGTCATTAATAACGACACCTTCTGTACCGTCCTCTACCTGTTCGTGAAGTTGTTCTTCAGTAGCTTTCTTGCTGCCTGAAGGGAAGTAGTTCTCACGAATTGTCTCAAGTTTGGTTTTGTATTCGTCCTCTGTGGAGAATTCAACACTCTCTGCGAGTGATTTGATTTTTTCAACTTGAGTAGTTGTAAGACCTTCACATACATCACGGGTAATTTCATTCTTGCGAGATTCTACAAGAGCTTTGGCATAAGAAATACCACGCTCAATTTCCTCGTCAAGCTTGCTTTCAAGTTCTTCAACTTTACCTGCAAGTTCATCGACAAGTTCAACCTTATCTTCTGGAACATTGATGTAATGTTCAGCAAATAGGTTGCGTAGACCAGCAATGAATTCTTCTGATAGTTCTGAACGAAGACCAGATTCAATGGCAAGTTCATTGTCTTGCATCCATTGCTCAACAACATAGTTGAGATAATCATCAACCTTTTCGGTTAGGTCTTGGCTCATTTCTGCGATAGCTTCTTCAAGCATACCGGCATACTTAGCTTCAACTTCTTCTTGAATCTGTGCTACACGATCTTCAACGCGAGCTTCAAAAATGGTTGAAACTTTTGATTTGAATTCTTCTGAAATAGTAGAATCGTCGGCAAAAAGGGCATCAACATCTTCCTTCATCTTTGCTTTCCATTCTTTCTTTTCTTCTAGTTGTTCTTCTGTTTCAGCAATAACTTCTTCATCTTCAACATCATCTTCTTCTCTCATGGTCTTTTGACCACCGCCAAGCATTTCTTGCTTGTCTGGAGAAGCAGCAGAAGGTTTAGTTGTTGGTGCAGCAGCACTCTTGCTAGATGGAGTAATCTTCGCAGAATTATCATCGTTCTTATAATTCTGTGGAGTTGGGCCACCTGCATCGTGAATCTCTGCTGGTAGTTTTTCGGGAGGCATAGCACCAGCTTTACTCTTGCTTGATGCAAGAATTTCTGCTGCCGCTTCCATTAGTTTATTTGTTGCCATTAGGAATCTCCTTATGATTTCTTATTTATAAAAATTAAAGTTTACGCAAGTAATTTTCGAATAGTTTTAGCGCAACTTCCTCTAATTGACCTTTGGAAGCCTGCTTTATTTGCCTTTTTGCTCGGTCAAAATCTACTTCAACGAATCTGCCTTCAACAAACATCCACTCTTTGTTTTCCATAATGCCGTTTACAAAGGCACCAGGTGCTGATGGATCGGCTACAATGTCTGCTGCTGTTGCAAGTCTGAAATCATCTTGCACCAAATTGTAACCTTCTTTTGTTTGAACAAGAGAACCCATAGCGCGTGAAGATACGCCTAGGTTAACATCGTTGTCGATGAAGTTCTTTACGATCTGTCCATATGGTGTTTCTAAGATAAGAGCTTTACCATAGAATGAATTGCCATCTTCGGACAATGAAATGATTTTGTGAGAAGCACGTTCAAGATTAATTGAAGGAGTATCTGGATGACCAAGTTCTCCTAAAGCACGATTAGTTTTGATGTATTCTTCAGCATAACGCTGCACTTCGCGGCGCATAGTATCCATTTTATACATACGATTGTTCTTGTTAACCTGTTCGGCAACAAGAAAAGTTCCTTCAATGTATAGTTTTTTCTTACCGTTTTCTGCTGTTTCAGTAAGATACTTTACATCATCAATAGTTTCTGTTATAAGTTTCATACTGTGAATCCTGTATCTGGTGCTACATTATAGGTAGCAGTTTTAGAAATATCCATAACGACAGTTCCACCAGTTGTGATAGTAACAACAATACTTTGGTTGTTATTATTTGCCACAGAATAACCAAGTTCATCAAAACGCATTTCACCTGCATTGTGTAACATTAAAATAGGAACACTATTTCTTACAATAGAAATGTGACCGTTTGTAGACCATGCAACTCTACGAATGTTTGCCGCAGTAACAGTTTCGGTGTAAGCATTCGCTCTTAGGTCATTAAGAGTGACAGTTGCGGTGCCTGGATCTACCACGCGAATTACTGAACCGCCTCTCATTGAATTTATAATTTCATATGCCATTTTATCTTAGTCCCATTGATGAGCGTCTACGCATTGACATTTTTCTTTTCAATAGCGAACGGCGCAATTTAGATCGTCTAGTTGTTTTCCATGCACGCTTTAACATTCGTGCTTTATGTAATCTAACATTTGCAGGTATTCTTCTTACTGTGTTACCTACAATTCTATAACCTTTAATACCAGAGCGTCTTTTGTTCTTCTGCACAACAATACGACCTTTGGCATTTCTTCTAATTCTTCGGCGAATCTTTGTGATTCTGCCCATCTTAACGAGGTTAGGATTTCTTTTTGTTGCCTCATCAAGTTCTTCTACTTCTTCATATACATCAGCCTGCACATAACGCTTTGCTTCTTGCAATCGTTGTGCCACTATTTCATTTAGGCGGTCAAATATACTTTGCTTTGCCTCTTCTAATTTGTTCTCTGCTAATAGTTTTAAGAAATTCATTTTCTTTTGCTGAATGCAAAGTCAGCAACTTTAGCTAAATGTTCTGGACTCTTATGCACCATATCTGCCAATTTCTTTTTGTTGGCATCATTAAGTGCATTGTGTACCTGAGTAATAGCAGAAGCAGTAAAGTGGTCAATCTTTCTTGTTACACCGTTTCCAAATTTAACTGAATCACCTGTCTTAGCAGAAACAATTTTATGTAGTTGATCCATTACCGCTTCTTCGATTACTTCTACTTCTTCTGCCTGAATAGGTGCATCAACTGCATCACCATAAGGCAAAGAAAAATACTTGTCTATCTTATCATTGTAATACAAAGCAACTCTTGTTCCATCTGGATACAAACGAATTGCTTTACGCTTCAACAATAAAACAAATGGTGGACTGGAAGTATCTTCATTGATATCTTCTCTTACCGCCTTACGAGCCTGAGTAAAAATCTGTTTGTTATTAGAAACTAAATCTACCATGCGATTAAACATATTCTGTAGAATCGCACGGTCGGCATTATTGAACACAGGTTTTTCTTCTTGCATTTTATCCAATATTTTATGGATACGTTGCATCTGTGCCTTATTAGCTAAACCGGCACGAACGAGAACATCAAACTTTGAGTAGTCTGATTTTTCTTCGTTAACGGCAGATTTGAATTCTAATAAAGATTTCATTCTTGTTCTGTAGTTTCTGTTTCTTGTTCTTCAGTTTCAGTAGCTTCTTGACCGTCACTATACAATGTTTGAGCAATCTGTTGTTTACGAGCATCAAGTGCCTCAAATGCTCTAGCAGAAAGCAAATCATTCAATGTATCTTTGGCAGCTGCAGCTTCACCGTTCATCGCTTGATTAATAAAAGTTTGAATGTCCATGTTAACGCCTATTTAGTTTAGATGAAAATTTTTCAACATCTTGGTCTAGTTGAGGTGTTGGTGATTCCATATCACCTTTTTCAACTGTATTATCTTCTGGTGGATATTGTTCTGATGTTATCTCTGGTTGTTCACCTTGAGTAATTACCGGTTGACCAACACCAGCATCAGCTTCTTCTTTCATCTGCTTATCCATCTTTTGAATATCTTCATCGGTGAATTGCAGAATCTTTTTCTTTACCCACTCAGCAGAATAATAATGTCCAATATATGGATCTACAAGTTGCAATAGACTTACTCTTTCGCGGAGCAATTCTGCATCACGCAATTCGGTAAAGTTATTGTCTTTCTTGTAGTCATAGTAAATCTTGTCTTTAAATGTTTCCCATTCTTCTGATGTGCAAATACCTTTTAGCACACATTGGGTCTTTAAAGCATGGTCAAATATTTGTGAGAATTTATTACGCAGACGAATAATAAATTTGGTAAACTTAACTTCGTCACGGGTAACTTCTGATGTACGACCAACACCAATCATACCACCATCATTTGGTTGCAAACGAGATAGAGGTACATTGAGTGATTGCAATAGTTTTTCGCGGAAGTATTTTACATCTTCTAACTCACCAAGGTTTTGACCTGCTGGTAGAGTTGTAATCTCGGTACCTTTACCACCTTCACGGCGTGGTAACCAGAAATCTTCAAGCATCGACATATGCTTACGGTCATCACGCAATTCACCTGTGTTAGCATCATAGACCATCTTGTTACGATACTTGACCATGATATCTTTTAGGTATTGTTCTGCCTTACCTCTTGGTAAGTTACCTACGTCAATGTAGAATACACGGCGTTCTGGTGCTCTTGAGATACGGTAGATACAAACTGCATCTTCAATCATACGCAACTGGTTAAGTGGCTTGATTGCTTTATGCAAGTATGAAATAACAAAAGTATTTTTTGCATCCATTAAACCAGAGTTTACATTAATGATAGACTCTGGTGCAATTCTTAATCCTGTATTGACTGAAGCACCATATGTTTGTGTTGTGGTACCACGGTCACTATAGACATAATACTCGGCAATAGATTTGATAATATCTGCGCCAGTTTTTGGGTCACGTTCTTTCTTTACTTCACGCACTTTACGAATCTTGCGTGGGTCTATGTAACGTAACTCTTGAATACCTTCTTTAGGATTCTTTTCGTCTACAACAACATGGTAATAGATACGACCATCTATGTACCATCTTTTAAATAGGTCATCTGAAAGGTTACCAAAGTTAAGCATATCAAGAATGTTTTCAAATTCTTCAATAATTTTTTTCTTGACTGCTTCTGGTTGTTTCAGTTTATCTAAAACAATGTCAACGGTTCTACCCGTAACATCGTGTGTAATTGCCTCATTAACAATATCATCAATGGCCATTTCCAATTCTGGATGATTGGCCATTTCACGATATCGTGTGATGAGTTCTAGTTCATTGCGTATTGAACCTTCTAGGTCAACATAAGTGCCGTAATAGGCATTCTGTGTGATGGTGACTGCACCATCATCAATAGCGGTAGTTGGAAGTGCAAAAGATGGTTGCTCAGGCGCTTGGACCTGAACAACATCTTTTGACCCTAAAGTAAAACCGAAAAGCTTTATTGCCATTAATTAGTCATCCTAAAAAATAGAGAAAGGCCGAAGCCCTTCTCCTTATACCACACCAGATTCGACAGACTCCCACCATTGGTAAGTAAGTGTTACCGCAAATTCTTCAATAGTATCATTAGAACCCCAATCAACATCAATTGGAGTAATATCTGATGGGAAAAGACCTACGAATCTATACTTCTTAAGTGAGTCACCTTTCTTACCAAACTGAGTAACATCACCATCAACTGTATAGCCTAACGGTGCTAATGCAAGTGGGTTTCTTACGTTTAGATTATGGCTATTAATGCCATTCATCCATCGTTCGAAGGCGTTACGAATCACAAAATCTTCATCGTTGATAATTGTGATTGTCCAATCTGCAAATGTTCGATTGCCTACAAACTTTAGTTCACGACCAAAGTATTGAACAGGCACAACACCTAGAGTTGATCCAGGTAGTTGTGCTGTCTTACACATGAAGGTTAGCTTTGTTTGAGCGTTTCCTGGTAGTGAAAATGTAGGAAAGGGCATCGACACTTCAAATAAATTAGGACGGGCGCCATCGCCCACTAATTGACTTCTAAACTCGTTTACTGAAAATGCCATTATTGTTCTCCTGTTCCTCTATTTAGAATCGTCCAACAACTTCTTCGAAGGATACACCAGTTCTGGTAGCAACGAAGTTAAGTTGAATGAAGTTAATTGAACGAGCAGGCTTGATGTAGATATCACCAACAAACTCATTGCGGTCAATAACTTCAGGTGTGTTGTTAGTTGTATCACACACTACGCGGAAATCAGTAATACCACGGCGACCTTGAATCTCTCTTAGATATGGTTCAACAAGAGCAACAAACTGTGCTCTGGTAAATTGATCGTTTAATTCAAATAGAGAGAATCTTGAAGCGCGTGAAACTGTATTCTCAAGGGTAATAAACAGACGGCGAACATTGATACGGTCGAAGGCAGAAGGTTTGCTCAACATTGTCTTATCGCCAAATAGAACAGTACCTTCACCCTGGAATGTTAATACAGGGTTAATACCTTTAACATACAGATTGTCTCTGTCAGCTTTTGTTGGATTCCATGCTAGTTTAATAACATTACGAATCTGACCACGATTTAGACCAGCAGGTGAGAACCATGGGTCTCTTACATAGTCTGAACGAGCAGTTAGACCGGCAACATCACCGTTCAATGGTACCCAACGATATACATCGTTATACTTGTCATACTGGTATTTCCAGTTAGCATCCATGAAAGCGTATGAAGAAGAAGCTAGACCATCACGATATGATGTAATGCTACTTACTTCACCAGCAGGATTCTGAACAACAGATGCTTTGGTTGGTGACAAGAATACAACTGAATCTTTACGGCTTTCTGCAAGAGTAATCAAACTTGTAGCAACAGTTGATCCTGCTGGGCCTGAAATAATCAAACCAACATCAACAGAATCAGGGTTAGAGAACATACTGTAACCAGTTACTACGTTTGCGGAAACAATAGTACCATCTGAACCACCTGACATTGAAGCAGTAAATGGAACACGAACAACATTAAATGCTGTATCTTTTGCTGTGTTGCCCCAGTTTGTTGCACCTGGCTGATGACCTGTCCACCATACATATGATGATTTGTCATTTAGCAAATTAGCATAGTAATTGCTATTTCCGTTTGAATCTTTTGAATCTGATGCCTTTGAAGCAAAAGCAAACTTTTCCAATACTGTATTTGCAGTACCTGAGAATTGTCCAGCTTCATCTATAACGATAATATGAATCTCGTCATTGGCACCATTAACAGAAGATGCGTAGGTTGAAGTGCCTGGAGCAATACCAAAGTTGTCTGCATACTGCCACTTACGAAGAATAGCAGCACCAGTGGTTGTTGCAACATTAGATGCTACGTTAATGAATGATGCACTAACAGCAACAGTTCTTACATATGAAACACCACCGTCAAAAGAAACTAGGTCTCCAACATACAGGTTGCCAACTGGTGAACCAGTAACAGCAATTGTGTTGGTGCTAGAAGTACCAGTGGTTACATAAGTGGTATCAGATACTGTCAAGTTTGAAGAAAACGCTGCGCTACTTGGGCACATAGAAACTCTTAGTGAGTTACCTAGACCACCTGGATATTTTGCTACCATTGGTCCGTTTGTTGTGTTTGCTGTAGTATGGTTTTGTTGGTAATCTTCTACGTTCTCAATCAAAATGGCTCCGTTAGTATTTGCGGAAGCATTAAGGGTTGAGTAAGCGTTATTGGCGGTACGAACAACTTTTAGGTTGTTTGAGTATGCCAAGAAGTTAGCTGCTGAAAACCAGTATTCATATTGATTACCACCTGCTGCTACAGAGTTTGCATTTGGCTTACCAAAAAGGGCAACCAAACGATTCTCATCAGGAACGGTAACAACAGTATTTGCAGGTCCCCATTGGAATGGGCCTGCAAAAGCGCCAATTGAAGTGGCAACAGATGGGACAACTGTAGTCAGATCAATCTCTGATACGTTCACCCCAGCGGATAATTGAAATGCCATGGATTTCTCCTTTGTTATCGGGTCAATTCTTTTATGTTGTATTTAGTTATTTACAAAACTGAGGATGTATATCCTTTTGTAGACCAATAATCACCCGAATCAACTGTAATTTCCTCTTGCAAACCATTGTCTATTATGCCTACTGGAGTCAACAGTTCTTCTTCCATCAACATATTTTGTTCTTCTAAAAGTACCCTGCGAATGTCAATATTCGTAGAATCTCTGAAATATGACTGTGCGGTTAGCCAAGCAAACAGTACCAGACCCATCACTAGGTCATCATTGTTGCCTTCTTCTGCTGCATAACTGTCTTTGTTACGAACAAAGGTGTTCATTTCCGCTATGGTGTCAAAATCTTTAATGAGCAATTTGTCGGACTCAACAAGAGTTTTTAAGTTTGCACAACCAATTTTCTTTACAGTTTTGGTTGTTTTAATACCAAAGTTTGATCTAGCTTTAAAACCACCAGAAATAGTCTGACCCTTAATATGATGGTGGTCTATTTTATACACGTTCTCATACTCTAAGTCATAATGTAGAATGTCCACTACCTGTTGGCCTACATTGTTCGTTTCAATCAAGGCAAAGGCTTCATTGTATCTCCGACATAATGAATATATAACTGTCGGAAAAAATAGTAGTGGCAATTTATTATTTCTGTATTTTGCAACTTGTTTGTATGGTGTCTCTGTTACATCTATGATATTGATTGTAGAATAATCCTGTTCGACACCTTCTGAACAGTCAACGGTTGCAATATACATTCTTTTCTCTTGAGGCAATTCGTAGATATCGAGGCATTCTTCTTGTTTGATTGGATCAAAGAATGCTAACGATCTAAGTTTGGCACCAGAAATTAATGTTGCTGAAGAACCAATAAATTCAGTCTCAAATTCTTGTCTGAATTGTTCTTCAGAAGTGTTACGAATTGTTTCTTCTTTCCATTTTGCATCTCTACCTGGTACCATCGACCAATGGACTTCAAGTGGTTTATAGGTAGACCTACCTTCTGTGGCATCAACCCACATCTTATAGAAGTGGTTTAGACCGTAAGGTGTCGATACGATAATAACCTTAGAAGTTTTACCAGACGAAATAACAGGGTAGGTTGAAGTAAAGAATTCGTCTGCCATATTCTTTGGCACGAAAGCAAATTCATCAAGGAAAATCAAGTTGTAAGTACCACCACGAACACCAGATGCAGAGGTGGCGAACGCAGCAATCTTAGACTTGTTTTCTAGTTCAATATTACCTTTGTTCCATGTGATAATACCTTGCTGCATCCAAAGTGGCAAATACTCATAGGCATACTGAATTCTTCCTAGAATCTCTCGAGCCAATGAACCTTTGTTTGCAAGTATTGCTATACTATAATCATCGTTAAACAGAACAGACCATAACATGAAACCGACAGTTGTTGTTGTCTTACCAACCTGTCTAGGCATTTTAGCAATACAGAATCTGTTTTCATGGTATGTTCTAACCATTTCTTCTTGAAATGGCCACATCTCAAAATCAACAAGACCTTTGTCTACGTTTACAATTTTGACATAGGTTTTTATGAAATAAACAGGGTCTTCAGAACACTTTAGAAATTCTTTTGCCTGTTCTTCTGTAAATGATATATCAACGCCAGACCTTTTCAGTCTGGCATTGCCAAGGTACCCACCACCATCACTCATTATTTTGTGATGCTACGAAGCATCCATGCGTGTTTCTGGTGTTTACCTAAAATATCTTGTAGAAAGTTAGAAACGGCAGGTTCACCAGCAGCATCAGCGGCTGCAATACCAGCACGGAGATGGATGATATAACGGTCATTGTCACGGCGAAGGTTGCTAAACATACCAACGGGTGCAGGAATATTTACATCTTCTTCAATGTCTGATAGTTCCATCATGCGAGACAAAGAAACTGGAGCATAAGTGTCAAGACGGCGAAGGTGTTCAGCAATATCATCAGTTTGGTCAAAAACAGAATCATAGAAATCGCCAAGAAATCCATGATATTCTGGAAAATCTGGACCTTCTACGTTCCAATGGTAAGAATGCGCTTTAAAATACAACGCAAAGTTTGTACCAAGAATAGTTCTAAGTTGAGCAATTAGTTTTTCCATAGTATCCCTATTTAGCTTGTCTAAGTTGTTTAATAAATTCTGCTGTTGATCCTACAAAAACCGCTTTATCAACATTGATTGGACCTTTGTTGTCAATAGGTTTAGGTTGTAGGTCTTGTTTTCTTTTTTGTATCTCTAATAAATCTTTGTTCATGTCTGCCAAATGTTTCATCATGTTGGCGGCAACTTCATATGCCCTTGGATGTTCAGATTCTTTAGCAACATGGAGAATATTGTCTGCGGCAATATTACCTTTTTCTATTAGTTTGCGAAGATTTTGCCTTGCAAATTCTGCATCGTCATCCACAACATTGGTCACTTCAACTATTTCGGTTGTAGTAACTTCTATAGGATCAATATCAAGGGCTTCAGAAAGTTTTTGATTTAATTTGTTCATAATAATGTATTAGGCCACTCTGTAATTTCATCATGGAAACCAAAGTTATCATCTGGTTCAGAATTTTGTGGAACAGGTTGTGTTACGATGTGAACTGCTTTTAATGGAGAAACATCTACATGAGTAACAGTATATTTAGCGCCAGTATAATCGCCTGTAATTACGTTGTTTGGGGCCAACAATGTCAACAATTCACCAACAATCAATATGCCGTTGCTATTGTTTGAGAAGTATATAACTTTACCTGTAACAGAATTGTTTGCGCGTATAGTTTCGCCTGTTAGGAAATAATTGTTACCTGTTGCATAATTTACATAAACTTTTTGAGCATCACGGTTCTGTGTATTGATGTATATATTGGTATTTGCTTGGCCATATCTACCTGCACTGGTACTATAAGATGCGATGATACCTCCAGGTGTTTCGACTGCTGGCCACAAATAACTCTTTACAGTAAATTCTAAATCCCAAACAATCAATCTGGTTGTACCGTCTGCCATGGCACCTTCATAGTCGGTAGTTGTATTGACCGAATTTAGTATAATTGGCATATCATATTTCTGATCCATGCCAGGAATCATATCTACGGTAACTGTAAAATCTGGTTTAAAAAATGGCAGTATCTGCTCTACTATCTGTGTGCCATCATCGGTATTGCGAACATAGATGGACATTGAAAAGTTAAAATCATATGGAACTGGCGCATACTGTGCGCTAACTCCGCCTGTGTTATTCATCGCAAAATTTTTAATTAGAGATTGTTGCTTGCGAGAATTATCGTAACTCATGCCAGTTAATTCAAATGAAATTCTTGGCACATTTACGGCAATAGTTTTTGTCAGAGTTGGATCGGATGTAATCGCAGTCAGATACCTCTCTTTTGAACCATAAGAAAGAGGTACTTTAAATATTTCTTTTTTTGTTTTGCCATCACGCATATATCTTTGCAGTTGGATATCATTAAACAATGTACCAAATGCAACAACGATTTTGCGGATTGAACGATTATAATATTGTGACTTACCAAGCATTATGGTTCACCAAATGGGTTAACTTCAGAGAAGTCGATAATTGAATCCGACTCGCTCTCGATTCTAGCGTTATCTTGTATATCTTCAAATGCAGTATTCATGTAGGCATTATCATCAACAACATTGACACTCCAAATGGCATTACTTGTATTACCAATTACATTGCCTGATGCAAAAGTTCCTTGAACACGAATAATATCTAGGTGTGTATTTGGAGTAAAATCGTGAACGATAGCCTGTGCAGTAGCATATGCCAAATTAGCACCCTGATAAACAATCTCGTCATTGATGTATTTACCTGTACCGCCTGCGGTTAATGAAATCTTGGTTCTTGGGTAGTAATCACGAACTTGGTCATCAATCTCAGCAATACCTGTAGAGATAACTTCATTAGAAAATACATACTGTTTAAGTTTCAATGCATAAACATATACATTACCGCCACGACCACGACCTAATGTGTAGAACATTGTCTGTTGATTTTCATGTTCTACGAAAGTAATCTCAAACAGATTCTTTAGCAATGGCACATAAATTAAATCACCTTCATTTGGTCTTATCTGTGGAACTGTAGCAACAAATCTACGACGAGAAACCAGCAATGTCATTTCATCACGAATCTCTAGTCCAAATTTAGATATGAAATCTTGCTCACCTTCCATACCTGTAATATTTTCCATATACATTTCAAGTGGAAATACAGTATTATATTGTTTGAGAGTATCTTCTCCAAAAAGATAATCTACTGAATCGCGTGTTCCTCTTGGAAGATAAAATACATCCATACCATACATCTGCATGGCTTCTATGACCAAATCCTCCACGAGCAATTGCTCTGGAGTAATTTGGCTTGTTGGAAACGGATTGAAATAGAAGTTTGTTGCCACTTTTAACCTGTAAATATTTCGCTAGGCAAGCTATTGTAGTTGTAAATTTCTTCTTCTATTTTATCAATTTCGGTTTGAGCTTCATCCCAAATTTCTTTGCCGTTTAGTGTTACACCACCAGGCATTTGTATGCCACCAAACTTCTTTAGGTTTTCACCCCATTGTCTTTTGATAAGTGCTGTGCCATAGCGTTTCAAAACTTTATCATCCCAAACATCAGATACACCAGCAATCGTAACAGTACCATCTGTTACAGTTGCTGCAACCGGACTATACAATTCTAATGATGTTGGTGAAGAAATTCTTTTTATCTGTTTTGGTTCACCACTAATAGTGATAATATCATTCTCTAAAAGTTCTTGGTCAAATATGGTATTTGTTCCAGTTACAGTATTTGCGGTAGTTGTAGCACTAACTGTGCCAGTCAATGTAACTGTATCAGGTACAAGTTTTCTGTAGCATTCTACAATAACATAATCACCAACACGAACATCACTATTCCAATCTATATCAAGGAAAATTTTGTTTAGTTTTCGGTTGAATCTAAACTGTGGTGTACCAGAGAATAGAAGTTGTAATGTGCGAATATGCTGCATCGTAATCTCATATGAGACATACGAAACAGAGGTAAAATCATAGAGGTCATGCAAACGTAACTGATAACGCAAGTCAAACATATTGATTGATGAGTTAGAATCATCAAAAGGTAAAACGCCAGTCACAAAAGTTACAGCGTCAGGACAATAAATCCAACGGCGATTAATATCTTCGGCAGTAATCATATGCTTCATGTAAATCTTTTCAGTACCATCAAAGTGGTAATCTTGAAAGAATTGTAAAGCATCATCTATACGGTCATCAACCTGGTCATCATCTACGTTAATATTGATGACAGGAAAACCTAATCGGCGAAGACAATATGTTTTGAATTGTTGTCTGGTAACTGGTTTAGCCATTCTGTTTCTTCTTCAATTCGTTGATTTCTTCTTTTAGTTCTTTGACAGATTGTATTAATAAAGCCACAATTCTGTCATACTTAACTGCCAGATATCCGTCACCTCTCTCTGCAACAAGTTCTGGCAAAACTTCTCTTAGTTCTTGAGCGATAACTCCAACATCATGTCTTCTGTTGAAATATTCATCTTCTCCACCATGTTGCTCAATGTAATCATCCGTCCATTCAAATCTGACACCTCTAAGTTTGTCCATAGAAGCCAAAGCATTTTCAATTGGTACAATATTCTTTTTCAGGCGTATGTCAGAAGAATAGTATGCTGTGATATTATTTGTTGCTCTAATTTCACCGGTTGTATTAGATGCTGCGGTACCAACACCAAATGAATTAAACTGAACATTAGCTGCAATACTTCCAGAAGAACTTAAAGCATTATTAGCAGCATTAAAAGCAGCAGTAATACTGTTATTCTGTGTTATATCGGTGCCAGTTGAAATACCGTAGACACCGGTATTTGAAATGTTTGTTGGTTTTATTTTAGTAATTGGCATGATATTCTATTTATTATGTTTCGAAATAAGCATCTACTGGAACACTAAAGTTTGCAACATAACGAGCGTATCCTTTGGTTATTCTCAATTCATCTAGATAACCATTCCAACTTTCAGTTCCTGCTGCATTAGAACCAATTGACACGTTAGATACGGATGCCATAGAGGTGGCAAATGCCGCAGTATTAACTTGCGATCCATTTAAGAAAATTCTCATAGTTCCATTACTTCTTGTTGCGGCAAAATGGTGCCATGTATTCATCGTAACGCCTGAGTTATTTGCAAAAGCTACGTTTGATGAACCACTATAGAAGCAAAGGTTTGCAGCATTTACACCCAAAGTAAATCTTCCTGATGTTGTATCTGTTGCTGAACTTCTTGTTGAAAAGATTGTTCTTATACCACTACCTTGACCACTTGAAGTGTTTGCGGAAGAATATAACCATCCTTCCATCGTAAAATCACCAGCAGCAAACGCATAGGTATCTGCTACAGCAGAGTTAGCAACAAAATAGTCTCCTGTTCCATCAAAAAATAGAGAACTTGTTCCAAACTTATCAATTGTGTTTCTCACCGAAGTATTGCTACCCACAGTAAAGATACCATTCAACATAGTTTTATCGAAGATTGAACAACCTGTTCCATTTAACAACAGTTTTGTATTTGGCAATCTGGTCAATGGTGTAGTTGATATGGTGGTGTTTGCAGTATATACAGCAGTTCCTACAGTAAGACGAATATCTGCTATATAACCTGGCCAATAACGAGCTGTTACATTATCGTTTGCTTGGCCAATTCTTGCTGTGCTTCCTGCATAGTTATCACCATCACCATAAGTACCACCAAGTTGTGTTCCATCCAAATATAGTCTTGATGTACCACTTGATCTAACTATTGCAAGATGTTGCCATTGCTTTAATTTTACAGCTGCAGTTCCAGATAGAAAACGAGTTGTAGCTCTAGTATAAAATGTATAACCGTTTGTAGAATCAATAGCAATAGCTGGTGGTATTACACCGCTACCAGCTCCATTTCTTTGATCCCAAATTGAAGCGTTTGCTGGAATAGCAGAAGCATTTAAATAAAGCCAACATTCAAAAGTAAAATCACCAGCACCAAAGGCTATTGCTTGGTTTGCTGCAAGGTAAATTACATCACTTAATCCATTAAAACCATATGAAGCGCCATAGATTGATGGACTATAAACACCTTCTGTTGGATTAAAAGGACTAAATTTAGTTACAGCGGAATCACCATTACGAGAAACAGTTACTGAACTATTACTTGAAAGAACACCTTGAACATCAAATTGGTTACTATTGCAAGTCAATAACGAAACATTAGCAGAGTTAGCATTTTGACTTGATGTTGTTAATATAGAACTTGTTGGTATAAAATTTGAAGTATATAGAGCTTGACCTTTTGTTATTCTAAGGTTAGATATGTATCCGTTAAATGGGAAATTTGTTGATCCACCATTTCTTCTATAACATATTCCTAAAACTTCAATCTCATTTGTTGCTAAAGAACCATTATTTGTATTAGAAGTTCCTGCCACACCATTAGTATATACAGTAAAGGTATTTGCACTTCTAACTGCCGCAATATGAGTCCAAGTTTGAGCTGTTACGGCTGGTCCAGTAATGGTGTTGGCTACATTTTGACCATCTGTAGAAATGGAAAAATTAGGAACTCCACTTATTAATGAAAGTATCCATTGATTAGAAGACGCTGAACCTCCAGCATTAAATTTAGAAACTATGACTTGTTCGGATGCAAATGCTTGTGCATAAACAAAACACTCTACTGTAAAATCTCCACTGCCAAATTGAAATGCTGCATTGTGTGGTACAGTTAAATAATCACCTGTTCCATCAAAATAACCACTCCAATTTGAACCATATGGAGTAAATGATGAAGTCATTACGTTACTGTTATTACCTCTTGTAATACCACCCATGGCAGTATTACTTGAATCTATTATGGTTAAAGTATTAGAACTCAAATTTGTTTTTAGAGTCAATAACTTTACATTAGCAGAGTTAGCATTTTGACTTGTTGTTGTTAAAGATGTATTTGATGGAGTAAAATTGGCTGTATATAATGCTTGTTTTGTAAGTCTTATATTTGATATGAAACCTTGAAAAGGTTGAGCTACTGTTCTTGAATTTCCAATGTATAATGGGTCAGTTTCAGAAAAATCTTCTGATCTTGTAGAAGAAGCTTCAGATATACCATTCAAATATAGTTTAGCTGCTGTTCCATCTCTAACTAAAGCAAAATGATACCAAGTATTTGCAGAAAGAACTGTTGTTCCTTTTACTACTGTTGATGCCCAAGTTGAAGCTAATTGACCGCCAGATGCTCCATCAATTCTTATTTCCCATCCAGTTGATTGTCCTGTGCCACCTTTAGCAATAATACCTCTTTGTCCAGAAACACTCGTTGCATATATCCATCCTTCAACCGTAAAACTTCCTGTACCAATTCTTAATGATGAAGAATCTGGAACTCTTATATAATCACCAGTACCATCAAAAAAAGTAGAACCGTCAACTATTGTTGGTGATGTAAATGGGGTATTTTTTGTTGGCCTTGTGTCTCCAAACAAAGTGAGGTTTGAAATAAGAGTTTCATCCATGTAAAAAGCATTTGCACCATTAGCTGATTCACCGTTCAACAATAGAACTGTATTTTTCCAATATAAATCACCACTTGATATGGTCAATGATATTGTTTGTTGAGTGGTTTGATTTTGAGCATCATTTACTAAAACTACCAAATCATTCGTTACTGAAGCTTCTGTTACTGTACCTGAAATTAAACCGTTTGCAGAAAGAGTTAATCCAGTTGGTAATGTACCAGAATACAAACTATATGTTAATGCGCTATCACCTGTTGCCAACAATTGCACATTTACCTCAAGAGTTCCAGAAATATAACTTGTAACAGTAAAAGAAGGAAATCCAGATACGGAAACGGTAGAATAGATTGCACCAGCTGTATTACAGAAAACAAATAAGTTATAATTGCCAACAGCAATTGCTGGTGTTACTGCTCTAATTTGAGTTGAACTGACGAAGGTATTACTGATTAAACTATTATTCAAATAAACAGACAAGTTAGAACTGGTAAATCCTGTACCATTAATTTTGATGTAACCACCAGCACTATCAACAGAGGTATCATCTAGATTATTATATGAAGCATCAGTAACATTATAAGAAGTGATTGTTGGACCACCACTTACTGCACTGGTAGAATTTGCCTGAGTAACTCCATCTGTTACAATTTCTTTGGTTAATGATTTGTTACCAATACCAGTTCCAGATACAGTAACTGTACCGTCATCATTGTTATAAGCAACATAACTGCTAGAAACTGCGCTAGATGCCTGTGTTCTTCTTGTGCTGGTAGTTCTAATTGCCATTAAGTAATCTCACTTCCAAATGCGGAATAACTAACTGTGCTTGTTGATGAATTTGATTCAACAACATCATTTGCAGATAAAGTAAAACCAAGAGTTAATGTAATAGTGTCATTTCCTGGTATAGGTGTATCGTAATTTATATAGTGTTTAGCGGCCAGTGCCTCAGAAGTTGGTCGAACGGACAATTTAAAAGTTGCAGCATTAGCAGACTGATTGCAAACTGTAATTGTGCTAACAACGGTACTTGTTGCAATAGGTACAGAATAGACATTTGATGTATTGTTTGCAGTCGATAATACTTGACCAAGAATTTTATAAGTTATCGCCATTATTATTCCTTATGCACCCATTAACATGAATGGGCTTATAGTTGAAAATGTATTTGCATAATTGAATGCAGCATTTGCTGTATTTCTTGCAACTTGATCTAGATCAATTGTAGAATTAATTATTTTTACAACAAGGTCATCACCAGTTGCTGGTGCTTCTGACATTGTAATTTTGGTATTTGAACCAATAATTGTATATGCACTATTTGGTTGAGTTAAACCATTAACCAAAACTATAACATTGTTTTGAATTGCTACAGTACCCATAGTGAATTCTACTGTCGAATTGTCGCCAGTAAATGCAAATTCAGTTATAGGAGTATTTGAAAGTAGTGATGCAGTATTTGCTTTATCGAAGGCAGCATTAGCAGTATTTCTTGCTACTTGGTCTGTGCCTGACCCTCCGCCACCACCAGTATTTGCTTGATTGAAAGCAGCATTAGCATGAATGAATGCAGCGTTGGCAGTATTTCTTGCTACTTGATCTACACTTGTATTTGCTTTATTGTAAGCAGCATTAGCATGATTAAATGCAGAGGCCACACTAACAGTTGCTGAATTTGCTACAAGGAAAGAACTGTTAGCATATGAACCTGCCGATGTAGCCTTGTTGTCTGCGGTATTAGCAGCAATGAAGGCACCGTTCGCATATGTTCCTGCTGATATAGCATTTTCACCAGAAGTATTAGCTGCAACAAAGGCGCCGTTTGCATAAATGCCGGCAGATGTGGCCTTATCATCAGCAGTATTGGCAGCAATGAATGCACCGTTAGCATATACACCAGCAGAGATAGCATTTTCGCCAGAAGTATTAGCAGCAACAAACGCTCCGTTAGCATAGATTCCTGCCGATGTGGCTTTGTTGTCTGCGGTATTAGCAGCAATGAAGGCACCGTTTGCGTAGGTTCCTGCTGATAGTGCTTTTGAATCTGCGGTATTAGCAGCGATGAAAGCACCATTTGCATAGATGCCAGCAGATGTAGCCTTAGTGTCTGCTGTGTTTGCAGCATTGAATGATGCGTTGGTGGTATCACTAAAGATTCTACCAGCAACTTTAAGTATTGATTGGCCTGATGCTACTGGTGTCAGACGCATTGGTTCATAAAGAGAACCAAATGATGGATTGTGAGTCCATACAAAGTATTCATCATCATTGTCGCCAGTTTGAAACTCTAATCTATTACCTGCTCCAGTATCACCAGCGTTATAATAAACTATACTTGCAAAATCAGTATTTCCTGACCAGAATAAACCGTGGTCACTTGTAGTCCAACTAATGTTACCAGTTAATGTGCTACCAGATTTTAATACCGCATTATTTGCGGCAGTAAATGCACCGTTGGCATAGATTGATGCTGAGTTAGCTGTAGCAAAAGCACCGTTCGCATATGTGCCAGCAGAAACTGCCTTGGAATCAGCAGTATTGGCTGCAGCAAAAGCACCATTGGCATAGATTGATGCTGAGTTGGCTACATGACTAGGAGTATTTGCAGCAATAAATGCGCCATTGGCATAAACGCCGGCCGATGTAGCCTTGTTGTCTGCGGTATTAGCAGCAATGAAGGCACCGTTCGCAT
>JAAOEI010000281.1_pt1 | contig 20225 bp, 24 predicted proteins | sample 7059261 | NCBI WGS metagenome assembly JAAOEI01 (sample SAMN14008812, study PRJNA610033) | viral metagenome | isolation source: viral particles filtered from seawater | place: China: Hangzhou Bay, Yangshan Deep Water Harbour | collected 2017-10-31 | reverse complement strand
GATAATAACTAAATTATGCATAAATTAAACGAGCTTTATTACAGAATTAATTCTTTATATATATTTTACAAATCTTCGCACTTGCTAAGCAAATCAATTAACTTTTATCAAAATCACAAGCTTTTTTTTGAGTTATACGAGAAGTTAGACGATGAACTTGACACTTTGGCAGAGTTAACGATTGCGGTTGATGATAATGATAAAAATTTTAATGCTATTACTATTTTTGAAGAGTCTGCAAAATATGCAACAAAAACATCAAACTCTTTTAAAGAAAATGTTGAACTTGCAATTATGCAAGAAGTTGAAATTTTAGATTTAATAGAAGAGTTGCAAAAAGAAAAATTACAAGTTGGTCTTTTTAATCATATTGCTTCTATTAGTCAAAATCATTTAAGAAATTCTTACTTGCTAAGTAGAATAGATGAAAAATAATGATAATAAACTTGAGGTAATTGCTAATGAACTAGCTAACGATTTCGAGTTATATGCTTACAACTGCTTAAAAATTAGAACAAAAAGCGGTGATATAAAAGAATTTAAATTAAATGATGCTCAAAAATATTTAGATAATAAGTGTAAAGAGCAACTTAGACAAAAAAAAAAGATTAGGGTAATAATTTTAAAAGGTAGGCAACAAGGTATTTCTACCTATATTGAAGGGCGGTTATTCTGGAAAGTAACTAATAATGCAGGAAGAAGGGCTTTTATTTTAACACACGAATCAGAAGCAACAAAAAACCTTTTTGAGATGTCTGAAAGATATTTACAGCTTTGTCCGCAGTTTATGAAGCCGAAAGTTGGGGCAAGTAGTGAAAAAGAATTAAGTTTTGATTTGATTGACTCAGGTTACAGAGTTGGAACCGCTGGAAATAAAAATACTGGCAGGTCTTCTACTATACAATACTTTCACGGCTCGGAAGCCGCTTTCTGGGATAATGCAAGCGACATAGCAAAAGGGGCTTTACAAGCTGTCCCCGATGAGGCTGGAACGGAAATTTTTATTGAAAGTACGGCAAACGGCAAATTGAATTGGTTTTATGAACAGTGGGTTTTGGCACAAGCGGGAGAATCTGATTACTTGCCGGTGTTTATTCCGTGGTTTTGGCAAAAAGAATATAGAGTAGAGCCAAGCGATAAAATGATTGCTACAAGAGAAGAAATGGAATTGATAAAATTATATAATCTTGATATGTGGCAAATTGCTTGGCGAAGAAAAAAGATTGCCGAGTTATCTTCGGCAGGTTTGAGGGGTGAAGATGAATTTAGACAAGAATATCCCAACACTTGGGAAGAGGCTTTTGAAGCTTCAACTTTGGGGCTTGCTTTTGAAAAGCTAAACAGAGAAAGACATTTAGTAAGAAATTTTACAATACCAGACCACTGGACTAAATTTACAGTCATTGATTGGGGAACTGCGAGACCGTTTGCGAACTGTTGGTTTGCTGTTGCTGATAGTGATACTATTATTTCCGCTAAAGATGGTTATACAGATAAGTTAATACCTGCTGGCTCTCTTGTTTTATATAGAGAGTTTTACGGCTGGAACGGTCAACCAAATGTTGGTTGCAGGCTTGAAAGTAGCGAAGTAGCAAGAAGAATTTTACAAGTAGAAGAAGAGACAGGAGAAATAATTGATTATAGGGTTGGAGATGCGGCGATGTGGGGTGAACACGATGGAATAAGTGTTGCCGAGAGAATGTATAAAGCGACTGATAATGTTTTTAAGATGATACAATCAAGGAAAGGTAAAGCTCAAAATTATCAAGAGTTTAGAGCAAGGTTGCAAGGTGAAGATTATCCCGCTTTTTATGCTTTGGCAGGTTGTAAGCATTTTTGGCGGACAGTGCCAAGTTTGCAATTAGACGAATTACACCCAGACAAAGGGCCTGATAGCGATCAAGAAGATCATATTTGGGATTGTGTGGCTTATGCTTGTGCTTCAAGACCTTATATTACTACTGAAAATGATAGAGTAAGAAATGAAGTAGAAGAATCAAAACGACTAGCTAAAAAAGCTAATCGTAAATAACTTAATAATAGAATAATCTATGATAGCTTGGTATACTAACCACTTTATTTCGCAAAAAATAATGCGAAGTGTGGCAATAGGTTTTAAATGTATTGCAAAAGATACTTCTTTATTTAAAGAAGGAATAAAAAAAGGAATGTTTAAAGACGAAGCAATACTTTACGGAATATTGCGAGGATGTAGCGATGTAATTCATCATAATTTTAAGAATGGATTAGATTATTTACATCTTGATCTTGGATATATTAAAAGAAGCTTACATAACAATGGACAATTTGACGGATATTACAAAATTTCGTTAAATGATACACAAGCACATTACAAAGATATTAACTTACCAGAAGATAGATTAAAAAAACTTGATATTGTTTGCAAAGATTGGCAAAATAATAAAAATGGTTATTTTTTAATCTGCCCCCCTACTGATGCAATTTGTATTTTCTACGGCATAGATGTTAAAAAATGGATAGATACAACAATTCACAAATTAGGCGATAGACATTATAAAATAAGAGAAAAAAATGATGTTTCAATGTCTGTAAGTTTAAAAGACGATTTAGCTGGAGCAAAAGCAGTCATTACTTTTAACTCTAATGTTGCACTTGATGCAACATTGGAAGGAATACCAGCAATTGTAACTTCTCAACATTCTGTCATCAAAAATTGGAATAATTTAACAATGTCTAATTTAGATAATTGTATTGAAATATCGCAAAATTTAGATAGAGACAAATTATTAAGATTTATTTCTTATCATCAATTTACTTTAAAAGAAATTGAAAACGGGTTAGCTTTTGCAATAATTAAAAAAATGAGAGAACAAGGAGCTTATTAATGAATAAAATTTTTATTGGATATGACGAAAGAGAAGCAATTGCTTATCATGTTTGTGTTAATAGTATAATAAGACATTCTATTAAACCATTGCAAATAACTCCGATTGCATTAAATAATTTACAAGATTATCAAGAACAACACACCGATGGAAGCAATAAATTTATTTATTCAAGATTTTTAGTTCCATCATTATGTAATTATAAAGGTTGGGCTTTGTTTATTGACGGTGATATGTTACTTCGTGATGATATAAACAAATTATTTGATTTGGCAGATGACTCAAAAGCGGTAATGGTTGTAAAACATAGTTATAAAACTTCAATGCCAATTAAATATCTTGGTAGTAAAAATGAAGATTATCCAAAAAAAAATTGGTCTAGTGTTGTGTTGTGGAATTGTGGACACGAAGCAAATAAAAATATAACTCCTGAATTTATTTGTAAGTCAACCGGCAAACAACTTCATCGTTTTAGCTGGTTAAGTGAAGATTTAATCGGACAATTACCGATAGAATGGAATTGGCTACCAGATGAATTTGGCAAAAATAATAATGCTAAATTATTGCATTTTACTTTGGGGACACCTTCTTTTTATGATTTTGCAACAATGCCAATGGCTAGTGAATGGCACAAAGAAAGAATTTTGACTGAATATTGTAAGCAAAACGGATTATGAAATTTGTAAAAAATACTTGGTTACCAAGTAACGATACTCATTTTGAACATTACATTGATAACGAAGGCAATTATCAAAAAAAACAATTTGATACTGTTTTAAAATATATTGAACCAGAAGAAAGAGGTTTATTTATTGATGTTGGAGCTCATATTGGTTTATGGTCTAGAATGGCAATCAAAGCAGGATTTGATAGAATATTAGCTTTTGAACCTGACATTAACAATTATAATTGCCTTGTTAAAAATTTAGAAGAATTTTATAATAATAAATTTATTTGTAATTATGGTTTATCAAATAAAAGTTGCAAAAAAGATTTAATTGTTGATAAAAAACAAAATTCTGGTGCAAATCAAATTATAGAAGGTAATTCAATATATGTTAGGACATTTGACAGTATTTATAAATTACTTTTGCCTTTTAATTTATTTAGAAAAATACTTATTAAAATTGATGTTCAAGGACACGAATTAGAAGTAGTTGAAGGGATGACTAATTTTATTAAAGAATACAAACCAATAATTATTGTAGAGCAATTTTTAGATGGTAAAGAAGATTTAAGAGCAACCGAATATTGTCAATCTTTAGGAATGAAGATTGTTGATAAAGTAAATAAAGAAATAATTTTAAACTATTAATTATGATAAATAAACTAGCACTTTGCACCACATTTCCTAATTGGCTTGAATATCCAAAAACTACTATTCCAACTTGGATTAAAAATTTGCCTGAAGAATTAATGATTTTAATTCAATTAGACCCTTGCAGGCAATTACCTGAGACTGAAGAATGGCTATTACCATTAACACAAGAAGGCAGAGACAAAGAAACTATTTTTATTTCTAGAGAATTTTCACCTGAACAATTAGAATTTTTAAAAAGACATAAGCCAAAAGATGAAAAAAATTATCGTATGGACTACAGACGATTTTCTTTTAAAGTTTTTGCACTTCATCAAGCAATGACTTTTGCATTAGAACAAGGCAAAGAATATCTTATTTGGATGGATGCAGATATAGAATTAATTAAACCATTAGACAATTTTAATCAATGGCTTCCTGAAAATAAAGTAGTTAGTTATTTAGGAAGAAAAGATTGGGATCATAGCGAATGCGGTTTTATGATATTTAATCTTAAAAATGGTGGAAAAGAATTTTTAGATAAAATGGTTTCAATGTATATTAATGATGAAGTTTTAACTTTAGAACAATGGCACGATAGCTTTGTTTTTGATACTATTAGACAAGATTTTAATTATGTTAACAAAAAAAATGTATTTTTAAATATTTCAGAAAATATTGATGGCAGAGATGTTTTTGAAAAAACTTCTTTGGCAAAATTTATGATACACCACAAAGGGCCTAAAAAAATAAAAGAAAGTTCTGTTATTGATTTAAAAAATCTTAAAGTTCAAACTAAAAATTGTGTAGATCATAGTATTATTCAATCTAATATCAAAGAAAATCTTACTTTAATTGACAAATGGTTAGATGTATGTGTTCCTAATGATGAGGAAATTGTTATTGCAAATGCAGGCCCTTCTTTGTGTGTCGATGATATTAGACCTTTTTATGAAAAAGGTGTTAAAATTGTTGCAGTTAAACACGCATTGCAAACTCTTCTTGATGGTAATATTATTCCTTGGGCTTGTATATTATTAGATCCAAGGGAACATGTGAAAGATTTTGTAAAACATCCAAAAGCTAATCAAATTAATTGGTTTGTTGCATCAATGATAAATCCAGAAGTTGTAAAGCTTTTAAAAGAACAAAATTGCAATATTTATGGATATAATGCTTATGTTGGTGCTGAAGAATATAAAATATTACCAAAAGATCATAAATTAGTTTGTGGTGGTAGTGCTACTTGTACCAGAGGTATTGCTGTTTTAGATATGCTTGGATTTAAAAAATATCATTTATTTGCTTATGATTTATGTAGTCTTGAAAAGCCTGATTTAACTCTAACCAAGGGAGAAGGTGAAAATGTAAGACCAATTTGGATTGAAACAACTTTGTCTTGTGAAACTTGGGGAGAGAAGGAAACAAAAAGAACATTTTGGACTAAGGGGGAATTTTTAGCACAAGCTCAAGAAATGAGAGATTTTTTTAAAAAAAGTGGTATAAATAATTTTTCAGTTTACGGCGAGGGTATTATTCCGTGGATGTTTAAAAATATGAATTATAATAAAAAATTCTTGCAATATAAAAATAATAAAGTATATTCCAGCTCAATTAATGTTAATGAACTTATTAATAATATTGCTAATAATGAATTTATAATATAATTATGCCTCTAAAAACTGGAAACTCAAAAAAAACAATTTCTGCAAATATTAAAACAGAAATAAAAGCTGGAAAGCCACAAAAACAAGCTATCGCTATTGCTATAACAAAAGCTAAAAAAACTAAAAAGAAAAAATAATATGAAAAAATCAACAAAAAAATCAAATTCTTCGCTTAAAAAATATGAATGCTCCAAAGCAGATATGAAAGCAGATAAAAAAGCAATAAAAAAACCTATTAAAAAGAAATAATGTCAAAAAAATCAGTTAGTCTAAGCATTGGAAGGGGTGAAAAATCTCGTAGTGGTGGTTTAACTGCAAAAGGTAGAGCTAAATATAATAATGCTACTGGAAGTAATTTAAAAGCCCCTGTCAGTGCAAAACAAGCTAAAAAAAGCCCTAGCGATGCTAATAGAAGAAAATCTTTTTGTGCTAGAATGTCTGGAGTTAAAGGACCTATGACAAAAAATGGCAAACCTACAAGAAAAGCTTTAGCTTTAAGAAAATGGGATTGTTAAAATGATTAAAATAGATGATTTAATACAACAAGGTCTTAATGTAGAGCAATTAAATTTAGCTTCTAAACTTGATGAAGATGAGTTAAAAAAAATTGGGGTTAAAATTTTTAATGATTTTGAGCTTGATTCTAATTCTAGGGTTGCTTGGTTAGAAAAACATACAGAATGGAAAAAACTTTATAATCAATTAGACGAACCAGAAAACGAACCTTGGGACGGATCAAGCTCAGATTGTATTCCTATTATTACCGAAGCCTGCAATTCATTTCAAGCAAGAGCCTATAAAGCTTTTTTTCCTACCAGAAACTTTTTAGATGCAATACCTGTTGGCAATAAAATAAATTCTCAAACATTAGAAAGAGCCGAAAAGATTGCAAAGCATATGTCTTTTCAATTAGGATTATTAAATAAAAATTATAAAAGAAATAAAAATGCAATGTTTTTAGCTACGGCTTTAAATGGAAGCGATTTTACTAAAACTTTTTATGATCCAGTAGTAAAACAAAATATAGTTGAAAGAATTAGAGCGGTTGATTTGGTTGTTCCTTATCAAATTGGACCCGTAGCAATAGAAGATTTGCCACGAAAAACTCATATTATATTTAAAACATTAAATGAAGTTAAAATTTTAAAAAATAGTGGTTATTTTATAGATATTGGCGAAAAATACGAAATAAATTCTGAAAATGAATATGAAGAGACCGAAATGGATTTTCAAGGAATTAGACCAAGTGGAGATGATGGTTTAGAATATTGCAAATTATTAGAACAGCACACTTTATACGATTTAGATGAAGACGGAATATTAGAACCTTACATTATTACTATTGATTTTCAAAGTAAAAAAGTTTTAAGAATACAAATTAGATATGAAATAGACCAAAACGGCATTCCAACAAAAAATAAAAAACCAATAGAATATTTTACTCATTATAAATTTTTAGAAAATCCAGATGGATTTTATGGTTATGGAATAGGACATTTAGCTGGCAAGATAAATATTGCTATTAATAAAATGCTAAGACAATCAATTAATGCAAGTGAATTAGCTAATACTGCAAGCGGTTTTATGGATGAAACTTTAGATGCAAAAGGCGGAGAAATAGAAATGGTAATGGGAAAATTTGTTAAAACTTCAGGCTTTGGCGATGGTAGGATTAGTGATAAATTTTATCAATTACAATTTCCAGGACCGAACCCAGCTTATATAAATTTAATGCAAGGTTTAGAGAATTATGCAAGAAGCCTAGTTTCTGTTACTGATGCCGTTACTGGTGATGTTGATAAAGTTTATCAACCTGTTACTATTACAACTATGTTAGAGCAATCTTTACAGATGCCCACAAGTGTAATGGAGCAAATGGCAATGAGTTTTCAAGATGAATTAGAAAAATTATATGATTTAAATCGCAAATATTTAAATAATGATGCTTATTTTATTGAAGATGGAAAATTATTTGAAATAACACAAGAAGATTATGCCGAGGATTTAAAAATTTTACCTATTTTTGACCCTAGAAATATTACTAAGCAACAAAAAATAGCAAAAGCTCAATCTTTATATCAATTTGCTTTTCAAAATCCTTTGATGGCTAATAATCCAAAATCATTATACGAAGTGTCTAAAAAAATGCTTGAAGCAATGGAAATAGAAGATATAAAAGATTTATTGCCTCAACCAGAAGAGCAACCACAACCACAAAAAATTGATGATCAACGACAAGAAAATATGTATTTTCTAATGCCACCACAAGAAAGACCTTTATTTGATGTTTTTGAGGATCAAGATCATCAAACACACATCCAAGTTATTGATGAATTATTAAACGGACCATTTGCGCAAGAAATAGACAAACAAACTTTATCTGCAATAATGGAGCATAGAAAAAAACATATTGCTTTTTTATATATTCAAAACGAAATTAAATTAGAAAATGCTAGACGATTACGAGATATGGCGGAACAATCCAATTACAATCAAAATGTTGGAGGAATTAGTGAACCTTTACAAACCGCAGGAGAAAGCTATGACCTGCAAGGAATTGGGGGATTTGAGGGAATTGCAGGGGGAATGGAAAGTCCTGAATCACTTGTCCCAAATCGTCAAGGGGCAGAGACAGGATTTCTTGACCAGACACTTCCAATCCCAAAAGAGTATTTAAACTATTTAAAAGATAAACAATAATTTATGAAACAATTAACACAACAACCGACAGAATTAGCTCAAACAATACCATCTGGCAATCAACAAATAGATATTGCCGCTTCTTATGGAAGACAAGGGGATACTATGATGGCACATGTCACACCTGGCGATTATGTTATACCAAAAAATCTTTTAGTTCAATATCCTGAGTTTCTTGTTAAACTAAAAAAAGCAATGGAAGAACAAGGACAAGATTATCGTAGTCATATGGTAGGTTCTGGTTTTGAAAATATTAATCCTGAAACTGGAGCACCAGAATTTTTTGGCGGAAAAATAGGTAAAGCAATTGGGGGTGTTTTTAGAAGTGCTCCTGTTGTAGCGCCAGTAGTAAGCAAAGTTGCTAGTGTTATGGATGTTGCTGCAAAACCATTAGGAATTAATTTTTATAAAGGAATTTCTGAAGGAGCTACACCGCAAGCATCTCAAACATTTACCAATCCTGAAACACCTAAATATACACCATCCACAATGAATTTGCCTAGTTCTTTACAAGAATTAGGAGGTTTAAGCGAACAACAAAGAAGATCGTATTTAGCTACTCAAGGAACTCAAGGAGAAGGTTTAGGTGGATCATCAAAAGATTATTATATTAACTTATTACAACGAAATATTCAATCTAACCCCGATCAAGAATTATTGCCTGTTGAAAATCAATATTTAAGACAGGGTGGGATTGATACTAATCTTAGAGGGCAATCTTTAATAGATGCCTTGAGAGGTTTCTAATAATAATTAGAAATTAATTTTTAACTTAAAATCATAATAATATGACTGAAAAATACCCTTATCCTTTGCGACCTATTTTTAATCGTGTTTTGATAAAAAGAGATATTGCAGATCAAAAAAGTAAAGGTGGAATTATATTACATGTCAAAGACCCTAAAATCAATGCCCCTACAATTGGAGTTGTTTTAGATGTCGGGACAGAATGCGACCAACCAGTGCAAAAACTTAAAGGCAAAAAGGTTATGTTTAGCCGTTTTGCTGGTGATTGGATTAAAATTCCTAATGTTGAAGAAGAATATTATTTATGTTCTGATGAGGACATTTTAGGCGAATTATATGTATAACTTAAATCATAAAATATGAACGAAAATGAATTAACAATTAACGGAGTAGATAATAACACAGAATCTAATCCTGAGGCATTATTAGATAATGCAATTGCATCTATTAAAAATAATGTTTCACAAGAAAACATAGATGATAATGATTATCAAGAAAATGTTGATAATTTAAAAGAATTTGATAAAAAAGAAACTTTAAAACTTCCTGATAAAAAAGAAAAATTTGTTGAAACTGATAATCCAGAAGTGCAACAAAGAATTAATGAACTTTATAAAAAGACCAAAACAACAGAAGAAACAAATTCATTATTAAAAGATGAGTTGCTTAGATTAACTGAAAGTTTTGAGCAAAGAGAAAATAATTTGCAAAGTCAATTAAAAGAATTGCAAAATAGATATATTCAAGAAGATACTGATAAAACCCTTACTAAACTTCGCAATGAATATCAAGAGGCTATTAATAATTTTGAATATGACAAAGCTTTAGAAATAAATGAAAAAATACTTGACTTTAAAACTGATTTAAAATTAAATGAACTTTTAAATAAAGCACAACAACAAACTAATCAAATAAGACAACCAGCCAAACAAGTTGTTTATAATGATCCAAATGATGTTGTTGAGGCAAATAAATTAGTTGATGAAAAAGATGAAAACGGACAATTGCTTAGACCTTGGCTACAACCAGATCATCCAGAATTTTACAATGTGGTTGATATTATGGCAGCAATTTCTAATAAATATATAAGAAAAAATCAAAGACCATCAATTAACTCCGTTATTAGCGAAGTTGATAAAATGATGGGTATAGGAAAAAACAAAGGCAACTCAAATAACCCTCTTAGGCACGCTCCAGTATTATCAAGTAATACCATTCTAGGTGCAGGATCGGAACAAACAATTAAATTAAGTGATCTAGAAAAATCTTATGCTTCAAAACTAGGTGTTTCTGAAAAAGATTATGCTAGAATGCGAAAGTTTAGTAATAGTGGACCCATCTCAATAGATAAACTTTAATAATATTATCATATGACAAGACGAATTGTAAAAAAACAAAATCCTAATGCTCCTGTTAGAAAGCCTGTAAGTTGGAAACCAGCAAGCAGGACTGGAACTATTAATGCTCCAAAAGGTTATGTCGTTAGATGGTGTCATGATACACCTGAAAATATTGTTAGAAAAAAACTTGAGGGTTGGGAAATACTTGATACAAATAAATTTTCTGAGGCAAATGTTAAAGATTACGAACATAGAACAACGGATTCTAATGGCTTAACTTCAAGTGTATTAAAACGAAATGAATTAGTTGCTATGATTTTGCCTGAAAAAATGGCAGAAGAAAGAAAAGCTTATTATGAATATGAGACTCTTGATAGAACTAACTCAATTTTGGATAAATCGGAAGTTAAAAAACTTATCTCACAAGGTAATCCTAGAAATGCTAGAAATGTTCACTCTTTAGATGCTGAAGGAAATTTTATTATTGATTAATAATTAAAATTTAAGCAAAAAATGACAACTTATAGAAATGGTTTTATTCCAATAGAATCTCAAGGTGCTCCTTATGCAACAAAAACTTTTAAAGTTGTTGCTACTGCAAATAATGCTTATTATAATAACGATCCTGTAAAGCTTGAAGGTAATACTGGATTGGCTGAAAGAGTTACGGCTTCGTCCGCAACTTTATTAGGTGTTGTAATAGCTTCTTATAAAGATGTAGGGGGACAAAAAAGACCTTTAACTCACTCACAACCTACTAATGGACCTTTCTTAACTTCTGGACAAGCTGGTTTTGTTGAAGTAATAACTGACCCAAGAGTTAGATATCTTGCTGCAATAGATACTTCTGCTTCTGGTGGCTTAGTTGGAAAATTTGTTACTGTTACTGCTGGTGCTCCAAATCAAAAATCAGGACAAAGTGGTTTTGGTATCAAAGCCGCTTCAGCGACTGCAGCCAATACTTCTAGTAGAACTTTCCAAATTGTTTCAGTTTCAGATTTTGAAATAGCACAATATGGTAGAAATAGAGATATTCCTGCTGATGGTGGGGTAGTAGTTAAATTGGCTAATCCTTTACTTTCATAATTATTAACATTTATAAGAAAATATGACTATAGCAACATCAAAATTAGCAGAGTTATTATATCCTGGCATTGCTAAAATCTTCGGTCACGAGTATAAAGAACACGAAGTAATGTATAAAAAGTTTTTTGAGATTAAAAAATCTGATAAAGCTTTTGAAAAAGAACAAGGTATTACCTCGTTACCAACTGCTGCAATAAAAGAGCAAGGCGATGAAATATCTTTTACTGATATCTTCCAAGGTTATCAAAAAGAGTATATCCACGACACTTATGGTTTAGGAATTACTATTACCCGTGAAATGGTAGAAGATGACCAATATAACATTATTAAAAAAATTCCTGCAATGGCAGCTCGTTCTATGATTCATCAAGAAGAAATAGTGCACACCAACGTATTGAATAATGCCTTTAATACAAATTATACTGGTGCTGATGGTGTTTCTTTATGTAATGCTTCTCACCCTCTTGTAGTTGGCGGAACTTTCTCAAATACTCCAGCTGTTGCATCTGATCTTACCCAAACATCTTTAGAAAATGCTATAATTGATATTATGGATTTTAGAGACGATCAAGGTAAAAGATTAAATATAACTCCTAAACAATTAATAGTGCCAAGAAGTTTATATTTTATTGCAACAAAGATTTTGGAAACTAAATATGCAACTGGTTCAAATAACAATGACATCAATGTCTTGTCTAATATGAAACTAGAACTTATTACAACTAATTTCTTGACTGATCAAGATGCTTGGTTTTTAGTTAATGATATTACTTTGGGTAACTTAACTTCTTATGTTAGAAGAGAAACAGAAATTGATAAATTTTCTGATGATAGAACACAAAACTTAAATATTATCATTACTAAACGTTTTGCAACAGGAACTCCTTCTGATCCTCGTGCAATTTATGGTTCACCTGGAGCATAATTTTAATAAAAGAATTTTATGTCTGGTTTTACTGGCTTTCAAAGTCGTATTAGAGTAGGAGTTGACAATGGCATTCCTACTCAAAATAACATAGGAGATGTAGAATTAATAAAAGCAATTGAAGTAACTGGTGGATCTAAAATGGTATCTGCTGCATTACCTCAAAATGCTTCATTAACTCGTCCTCCTTTTGTTGTTATGTCTTCTGCTTTTGCAGTTTCGGCAGGAACAAGAATTGGTTTCGGTTCACCTGGAAATATTAACAAATATGCAACTTTAAATGGCTTAAATGCCGTTCAAGCTACTATTATGAATGTTTCGGCAGTTAATATAAGAAATGTTGGAGGCGATATTGTTATTGCTGTTTCTGCGGTTTCTGGAGCTAATCCTACCGCTGGCGGGGCAACAATACATATTCCTTATATAATAACACAAGACGGAAGCTTATAATTATGGGTAATAATATAATTTTAAAGGCTCACACTTTTATTAATAATATTACAGCAACAGCAACTAGCGATTGGGCTCCTGTATCTTATGGATATTCTGGAGTCCAAAACCGCTCAATATTTGGCAGAAGAACTGACAAAGATTCTAGAATTCATATTTTAGGAAAAATATCTGTTCCTCAATTTAATAGTGATGGTTCAAGAAATGGTTATGTTGAAGCAACTGCAACAGTAACAACTTTTACATCGGCAGCCGATGTAAATTTTTCTTGTATGATTGAAACCCCATTAACACATATTAGAACTGTCAAACATAATGCTAGCGGTGCTGCAACTGTTGTTGGCATAATATAAAAATAAAATGTATAAAAGCGGACAAAGAAAATGGAAGGCTGGCACTTGGTTAATGCAAGATGAAGAATCTGGTAAAATTTGTTATGCAAAAAATTTAGTTCGTGATTATCGTGGTTTTTTTACTAGAAAATCTTATGCAGATAAAGAGCATCCTCAAGACTTTGTGAAAGGTTTAAATGATCCTAGACCTTTGCCATATAGCCATCCAGTTTATCAATCAAGCCATATTTGTAATTACTCTTCTGTTTTTGTCGGCAATACTAGTGTTACAGCAAGAAGAGACGGACCAGCCGATCATTTGTTTGAAGCAAATGGTGTAGGCGATATGTCTATTGGTTGCAGTTTTATTATTTACCCCCAAGACACATGACAATAAGAACACCTACCTATTTAAAATCATTATTTGAAAATAATGATATTCCTCAACAATCAGATTATAGCGATATTTTTGATAGTTTTTTGCCTATTTCTGCAACTGGAAAACAATCATTAGACATTTCATTAAATATTAGTGGCGATTTTACGGCTTCCGGCAATATTAATGGCGAAAAAATATATACCAATGATTTATATGTTGGTAATATGGGAAGCGAAGGAACTGGCATTAATATTGGAGGGACAACTTATAACTCCACTTTTAAAGTAAGCGATATTAATGGCACAAATTATGCTCAAACAATATTACATAGACATTCAACAACTTTTGAACCTTTGATTGTTGGGGCAAGGTCAAATAGCGATACAACATCCCATTTAACTCTTACAAGTGGTCAAAATGCTTTTACTATTTATGGAGCTGGATGGGCTGGATCAAATTATAAGTTATTTGGTTCAATAAATATTGGTGCTGATACAAATGGAGCTATATCTGATAGTGCTTCTCCTGGAAGAATTATTTTTAACACCACAAGAAAATCATCAACAACCCCAACTGCTAGTTTAACTATAAATAGTGATGGTGATGCAACTTTTACTGGTAATGTTGTAGTTAGTGCATTACAAAGATCGGTAAATTCTAGTGTTGCTGCAACTGGAACTACTACGGCAGCTGCAAAACAATTATTTGAATCAATCAATGTTGTTAAAACCGCAACAAGTGGGGCAAACGAGGCTTTAATTATAGGTAAATGTCGCCCAGGTATGATTACTTATATTATAAATGATGCTTCTGCAAGTGCAAGAGTATTTCCAACAAGTGCATCTAAATTTAATCAATTAGCTAATGGTGTAGCTTATGATATACCAGATAGAACAACTTTGGCAGTTTATCACATAACTTCTGCCCAATATTTCACTTCAAGAACAAGTAGGTAAATATGGCATCAACAGATATTAGAAAAAATATTTTAGGAATAGTAAACGAAGCAAGAAAAAAATTTGTTTTAACAAGTGCCTCAACATTAACCGACGACAGCGAGGCAGAGTTAATGGTTGAAATACTTAATGATGTTATTGACGAAGTTACAGATTATGGAGATTGGAAAGAAAATATTAGAGAAGTTATTGCTACGGCTTCCTCTTCTGTTTCTGATTATTCAATAGAATCAAGTGCTCTTGTTAAAAATATTCACGAAATTGTTTTTGACACTGATATTTCTCCAATGTGGTTAACAACTTTTGATGATATTTTAAGACTTAATAGAATTAAATCATATAGTAGACCTAGACAATGGGCGGTTGTAGGAGTAGATGATAATGCAAATCCAAAAGTTAGAGTTTTTCCAATACCAAGTTCTAATGAAAATAATAAAACATTTAAAATAACATATTATAAAAAACCTAGGCTTTACACTGTAAATGATGCTTCTGCCGTTCCAGTTTATCCGTCAAGGGTTTTAGTTGCAGGATTAATGGCTAAAAAATGCTTAGAAGAATCAGGGGGAACTCCAACTCAACAATATGCAAGTTATTTAAATGATTATCAAAATAAATTAAAAGAAGCTTATAATAGATTTCATGCAGATAGCGGATCAGATTCTTATTTTAGACCAGGTTACGGCAAATATCGTAGAAAATAATAACTTTACTAATTAGAATATGAAATATGTTAAATATAATGTGCCATATAGAGGATTAGGAACAGAATTTTCACAAAACGATCAACCAATTGAATATGCTAATAATTTTACTAATCGTTTTGTTAATGTTTTCGGGCAAGCAGAAAAGAGGCAAGGAATTAAAAAATTTGGCAATCAAATTTCATCACAACCAAATTTAGATGCCTTGCACGAATATGTAAATACAACAGGAACATCTACTTATTTTGCAAGCGGTGGTGGTAAAATTTGGAAATATAATAGCTCAACTAATGATTGGGATTTAGTTTTATCTGGCAAAGATTCATCTGCAACAATAATAAGTCGTATGATGCAAGATAAACTAATTTTTGTTAATGGTGTAGATAGAAATTTTTATACTGATGATGCTGGTTTAACATTTAAAGAATTACAACCAATCATAAATAAAGGAACTTTGGGAGCTGGGACTAGTTCAACTAAAATAACAGATTCTAAAATAACTAATTGGAGCAGTCAAACTTTCGTGCAAGTTAACGATATTGTTTATGATGCAACAAATGGTAGTCAAGCAATTATTACTAGTATTGGTTCAACTGATTTAGATATTTCCCCCACTGGTTCGGCAGCTACTGGAATAGGATATGCTACAAATAGCAATAAAATAAATGATAAATACGAGATTTGGGATTGTATAGAATTAAATATTATTCCTAATGCCGTTCAAAAAGATAATGTTGCATTAACAACAACAGGCACAAATTCAAATGTAATTGCGGTTTCTGGGCTAGATTTCTCTACTACTGAAATTAAAAATGGTGATTATGTTTATAATTCTACAAGAAATGCTTTAACCCAAATACAATCTGTTTCTGCAAATTTAGTAGTTACTACTGTTGCCTCACAAGTTGCAGGTGATACAGTAATATTTCACAAAAAAGCAATGCCAATAGCTTCGTGGGTTCATATTCATTATGGAAGAGCTTATTATATAGATGCAAGAGATAATTCGAAAGTTAGAGTTTCTGGTCCGCAAGATCCACAAGACATGACAACAGAAGCCAAAACTTTACAATCTTCTACAATAGATTATGGTTCTAGATATGGTAAAGGTGTTGGATTAAAAACATTATCTACTTATGGAAAATATCTTGTGGGAGCTGGATTAGGTCAAGTATTTGTTGATAGTGGTCAAGATCCAATTGTTGATGCTTCTGGAAAAGCTACCGATCTTGTTCCTGTTGGTAATTTTACTCAAGGTTGTGTTACTAAATATGGCTTGGTAAATATTGGTTCTAATATGTTATATTTAGCTTTTGATGGTTTAAGAACATTTAAATCTTCTTACGATTCGGCAGCAGTTGAAACAAACAATATTTCAGAGGCAATAAAAACAGAATTACAAAATAACATTAAAACACAAATTGGAAATGATTTAGCTTTGCAACTGGTTCATTATCCTAGAAGGAACTGGGTTTTATGTAAAATAGCTTCGGTAATATATAATTATAATTATACTCCAATGTATTTAAATGGAGAATTATCTAATAATGGTTCATTTAGTAAATTTACTGGTAAAATGGCTGAAATGAATGGTTTTTTAGTAGATAATTTAGGAACTTTGATTTTATGTGGAAATAATGGCTTGATTTTTAAATTTGATCAAAGTAATTTTGATGATGATAGTGATTCTATTCAAACAAAAATAGAAACGGCTTGGTTAACATTACAAGAACCTCAAAATTCCATTTCATTAAAAAAAGGCAAATATATTAGACCTACTTTTGAAACTGGGGCAAATATAACCTATAATATAAGTGTTGTAGGTGATTTTACAAGAACATCTCAAAGCTCTATTGTTGCAACAACACAAGGGGCAGGAGTTGTCGGAAAGGCGGTCGTAGGACAGACACAAATTGGGGGAATAATTCCTTATAATCAAAAATTACCTCTTCCTTGGCGAGGCAAACAGTTCAAAATTACTTTTGAAACTAATGATACCAAAGGCAGAGATTTAATTTCTAGTTTTAATATATACGGAACAGATTTGGGGGTTCAATAATGTTAGGTTTTTTATTTTCAAACAAAAAATCAGGTGCAGAAGCAAGCGCTGGTGAAGATTTAGGTAAAGCTCAAGGATTAATTGATTTATTGTCAAATCCTAATGATCCAAGGTATCAAACACTATTACAACAAGAGGCTTCTGGGGTTAGAAGAGGTTATTTACAAAATATAAGGGATTTAGTAGAAGAAAACAGAAGACAAGCTCTTTTGGGAAGACAACAATTTTTTGATCCAGAAAGAAGAGATGAAAATATTTTTGCAGCCGTTAATAGAGCAGGTCAACAAGCTCAATCCCAAGCAAGGTCAAATGTCATTGATAATTTAAATAATCAAATTGCTAGATTACAAAATCAATCTCAAGCAAGATTAAATATGGCACAATTAGCAGATCAAAGAAATAATCAAAGAAGACAAACTATTCTTGCTTTACTAGGTGCTGGAATACAAGGGGCAAGAATGGCTAGTGGTGGCGGTGCAGTTCCTCCAATGTAATTAATAAGGAGGTCTAAAAATGATTAATAATAATTTAAGTTCACAAAATCAATTACAAGCTACAAGAGACAGAATAACTCAATTACTATCTCAAAAGACTCAACCACAATCTAAGTTAGAAGGAGCTTTTGACATAGGACAAGCTTTATTAACAGCATTATCTCAAAATTCTGGAGCTGGTGGTTTTAATCAAGCATATCAAGGAATATCTCAACAAAGACAACAAGCCCAAGAATCTCAAAGACAACAAGAATTAAATTCTCAAATGGGAATTTATCAATTAATGCAAGATAAAGCAAAAGAAGGCGATTCAAATGCTATAACGATTGACAAAGCGATTAGAAATGTTGTTGGCAATGATGTTAATGCTTATGAAAAAATTGCTAGTGAATTACACAATTTTCCTGAAGAAGTAAATGGTAATAATGCAAATATGTTGGTTTCAAAAATTGCATCTAAAATTAATTTTAAACCAAGTAGCTTAAAAGAAGAAGAATTAAATAGGGCTTATAAACAAGCTCAATTAGATAGTCTAAAATATGATTTGGCTAATATAAAACCTATGGAATTAAAGGCTACAAATCTTGATATGGCTTATAAACAAGCACAAATAAATAAATTAAAATCCGACATTCAAGCAAGCAAAATAAGAAATACAACATATAATCAAAATGCTAATGTTGATCCTATTTTGGCAAGACAAGCTGACAAAGATGTAATTTTGAAATCAAGAGACCAAGCAAATATGGCAAATGATAGTTTAAGATCATTAGAATCGATTGAAAATTCTTTATTTGATGCAAAGGGTAATCCTAGAGTCTCAACTGGTAAAATGCAAAATATAAAAGAATCAGTAGGACAATATGTTCCTTTTGTTAATAGTAGTAATTATCAAAATGTTGCTGCCAAATCAACAAAACTAAGTTTAGATATTGCTTCAATGTTAAAGGGGCAAACTTCTGACAAAGATGTAGAAAGAAGTCTGCAAGCTGTCCCTGGATATGATAAAACACCTGAAGCAAACAAAAGAATTATTGCAGATCAAAAAGCAGGATTGCAAGTCGTGGCAGAAATGCCTAAATTTATCTCCGCTTGGAGAAATAGATATGGCTCTACTATTGGCACTGACGAACAAGGAAGAACTTTTGATGAAGCTTACTTAGATTGGCAAAGTCAAAGATTTAAACAATTAGGCGGTAAAAAACAACCTCAATCATCATCTAGCGATCAGCAAAAAGCTATTGAAGAACTTAAAAGAAGGGGCAAATTGTAATGAAAGATTTTACAAAATTGTCTGATGAAGAATTATTTGCAATAGCTAATCAAAATTCTCAAAATCAAGATTTTTCATCAATGTCGGATGAAGAATTAATGCAAATTGCAAGCAACAATCAACCTCAACAAGAACCTCAAAATATTTCTAGAAGTAAAGCATTATTAACAACAATAAGTAATATACCTTTTGCCCCTAGAATTAAAGCAAAAATTGCCTCTAAATATGCAAAATTAGTTGGTGGCTTAGAAGAATCAGAAAAAGATTTATATAATGAAGCTTTAAAAAATGAATTAGCAAATTTACAACAAGCAAGAGAACAATATCCAATTCAATCTATTGCTAGTGAAATTGCTGCCAATATACCATTACCTGGCAAAGGATTAAAAACTGCTATGGCTTACGGTGCAGGACAGTCCATTGGAGAAACAGAAGATTTAAGAAATTTAGAAGATGTTGCAAAAAAGGGAGCTGGTGGTGCATTAGGGACAGCTATTGGTTATGGGTTAATAAAGGGCATTTCAAAAACAGTTCCAACAGTTTCAAAAACAATTGCTAAAACACCGCAAGGAGTAAAAAATATATATCAAAGATTAACTCAACAAACAAAGCCAGAAGATATTCTTGGCAAAGTTATTGAATCTGAAAATATTCCAAAATATACTTCACGATTAGAAAAAAACATTACTCAAGGCAGGGATGTTTCATTGCCAGAAGTTGCCAGAGATGATGAAAATGTTTTAGGATTAACAAGATTATTAGCAAAAACAAGAGGCAGTAATAATATTATTGATAGTTATTTAAAAAATAAAACAGCTTACTCCGCCGAAAGAGTAAATAAATTAATTGATAAAATTAGCCCTAAAAATTATTTTAATACATTAGATGAAAATATTGCCAAAAGAAAAGAATTAGCAAGTCCATTATTTCAAAAAGGTTATGAAGAAGG
>JAAOEI010000280.1_pt1 | contig 20273 bp, 34 predicted proteins | sample 7059261 | NCBI WGS metagenome assembly JAAOEI01 (sample SAMN14008812, study PRJNA610033) | viral metagenome | isolation source: viral particles filtered from seawater | place: China: Hangzhou Bay, Yangshan Deep Water Harbour | collected 2017-10-31 | reverse complement strand
TGTTTATTTGCCATAATGAGAGTAGATGTGATGGAACGAAAGCAGAAAATTTACTAGGTTATAAATACAGTTGGATGTTACCTGAAGACTTCACTGATTTCGACGTCACCGACCTCAAACTAGCTGAACCACGCACAATAGAACAAATGGTGGTAGGGGATGTGTTGGTGAGTGAGGGTGGATGCAAGTATGAAGTTTTGGACGTTTTTACCAATAGTTGTGTTATTAACACTACACAAAGTCAGTATACTTATATCTTCAGTTTTAAAGAATTAAAAAAAGAAGGCTTCACAATCCTACAACTCGAACCACCAAAAGAAATCGAAGAATTGACCATGGAGCAGGTCTGCAAGGAGTTAGGACGAGAGGTTAAGATTAAGAAATAGGATATGACGCAAACAGACCGAATGTACATAGTATTACTATTCTTTATTACTTGGATGATTATTATAACAACATAAGAATATGCCAAAACCATCAGAAATATTCGACACCCCAGCAGCAGATAGTCGAGTGGTAGAGAATGAGGAGATTGTAAAAAAATTTCTTAATAAGTTTGCTGTATGGAACAATCAATACGTTTGGGCAGAAACAGACGGTTCACAAAGCAAATGTACACCGTCTGATGTATCAGACTGGCTCCGCACCATCCTCACCACCAAAGACCAAGAGAAAAAGGAGGCGATAGGTAGAATATTGGCATTAAAAATTAATATGCCATCAGAAAGAGAATATTCAACAAATCCTACAAGTGCTTATAGGACAGGTTTTGAACAAGCCGTTTCTATTTATCGAGATAGAATTAAAAGCCTTACCAACAGAGGATAATAAGTAAAAGATATGAGCACATACGATAATCCAGCAGAAAAAGAATCGTTGAAGGAAGTAGAAAATGCTCACGATGGGCAACTACTAAGAATAATCGCAAAATATTTAGTAAAACTTTATTACAAATAACCATGCCAATCACCAACCACGTCACCAACCCTGAGTTGTCGAGACGATTAAGGGAGCTTAAAGTACCACAGAAAAGTAATTATTTTTGGTGCCAACAAGAGGGTCAAAATCCTGCTGTTATCCCCAAAGCAAGAGCAAAACGGATACTAAGTTGGCATAAAGAAATTGTCTCCGCCTACCTAGCATCTGAGCTTGGAGAATTTCTAAAGAAAGCAGACGCAAACTCACCTTACACATCGTCTACATGGTCTGGCTGGGAGGTACGAGTAGATAAAGACGGAGAGAAAGAGTATTTGTGGGGTGCAACCGAAACAGAATGCCGTGCCAAACAACTTATTTGGCTTATCGAAAACCACCTTATCAGCGTAGAGGAGTTAGGGAAGTAGGGAGTATGAATTACAAAATTATTGTTTGGGTATATGTTTTTCTTATGTGGACTTACATTATCTTTATGGTAGGCAGAACGTACCAAATGACTACATTATTAACTCATTAACTAACCCATGACATCACAAACCCCAGAGGTAAGCACTACAGAGATTGAGGAGGTGGTGGAGGATTTCGTAAAAGGTATGTGGTATGTGACTGGAGAAAGTCAGTACCCAGAAGGTGACGAGAAAAAAGCTTACCACCAAGGATTCAGTGACGCTGTAGCTATGGCTTATATCGGATTGACTGGCACACCTAAAACAAAAGGTCTTATTGATAAGTTAATTCTTTCCCAACAACAGAAGCACCAACAGCACGAACAAGACATGTATGAAAGCTTAGATGCTAATTATAAATTAATGCTACAGACAGCACGAAAGAGGTGGCTACGGGAGGAGATAGTGAAGTTGGAGGAGACAAAACCAACTCCACCAAATTTACTAATACCAGAAGAAAGTCCTATACAACATGCATTAAGGGAAGGCGAATATCACGCCGTCCAAATCATCATTGACCGCTACAACGAGGAGCTAAACCAAGATAATGTATGAAATACTCACTAAACTTTGATGAGAAAGGAAACCCAGATGGATACATGGCTGTATCTGATAACGTAAAGGAAATTACTTTCACTGGCTTTATAGCAAAGAAGATGACACAAGGTGAAATTGAAAAAGTGTATCAAGCTGAGCTAGACCAAGCTGAACTAGAAGGAGGATTAGAAATTAATAAATAAATAGAATATGACAGAATATCATAAAATAGAAACATTATTTGAACGAGACATGGAAGGAACAAAAAAACTAATTGAAGGTAAGTTTAGAAATGAGTGTGTTGAGTTCCTTGCTCCTTGTAAATGGATTTTTACTGAAAAAGTAGACGGGACCAATGTACGTGTTATCTGGGACGGACATAAAGTTACTTTTGGAGGTAGAACCGACAATGCACAAATGCCGATGCCTTTAATGGAACGACTAGGAGAATTGTTTGGTGGCAATACAAATGAAGAATTGTTTGAGCAAAAGTTTGGAGAGAATCAGGTTGTCTTTTATGGCGAAGGTTATGGCGGTAAAATACAATCAGGTAGTCTCTATAAAGAAACTCAAGACTTTATCTTATTCGATGTGCGAGTAGGGGAGACATGGTTAAAACGCGAAGATGTAGAAAATATAGCTGAGAGTTTTAGGCTTGATGTCGTGCCAGTTGTCATTACTGGAACAATCCAAGAAGCGGTTGATTATGTAAAAACAAAACCACTTTCTCCTATTGGAAAAGGTAAAGAAAGTGAGGGTCTTGTTGGAGTACCAGCCGCTCGGTTAACAGATTTTCGAGGTAATCGAATTATTGTAAAAATTAAAGCTTGCGATTTCTAACATGACCCATCTAACTGATGTAATAGAGGAGGAGAGAGAAGCTTTCCACCAACTACACCAAACAAACCTTGTTACCAAAGAAATGAGAGATGATTTTATTACCCAAGCTATGACCAAAACAGCTCTAGCGGTGATTGAAGAAATAGAAAAATTACCACGTAGAAGTACAGTGATAGTAGATGAAAAGTCTGACGGTACTATCGTAAAGTCATATACTGTGGCATTTAGTGATATTGAAACCCTTAAAAACACTTTAACAACCCCTAAAAAATAACTATGAAAATACCAGAGAAAATTCAATATGAAGATAATGGTTTTAATAGAAATATAAAAGTCATTGCTAAAAGCATAAACGAACTCATCGACATCGTCACCAAACAACAAGCCCAAATAACCAACCTACGTGGTGGCTGGACTGACGTGGAGATTAAAAAGGCGGCGTTGAAGTCTTGGCCGCAGATGGGTGATGCTTTCTTTAAAATTAATAGCCAAGGTCAAATCTATGGAGATAAGTGGAGAAATTCAAGCAAGCAGCAAAATATACGTGATTTCCTAGGTATTTTCGAAACTAGAGCAGAAGCCGAGGCGAGGTTAATAGAATTAAATAATTTAAAAAAATAACATGAAACAAACATTTGCATTTGTAGGGTGGGTCTTATTTTTAATTTCAGTAGGTTTTCTACTTGGTTCATTTATAATAAAAAATAGTACAGTGGATACAACTTCAACTGCCCCCACAGACAATATGAGGAACTGTCAAGAACAGGGAGGTCGTTATAATCTATCAATATATCCGAACGGTGATATCAATTACGAGAATTGTGAAATTAAAAAAATGATTGATTACAAAAATAAAAACTAACATGTCAAAAAACTTAGAAAACGCGATTGGAGTTACTCTATTTGTTCATATCGTCGGATGGTCTACACTTGGAGTAGTATTCTTAATTGCATCATTTGCAATTTGGGACCTAATGATTCCAGACTTACTATTCATTAGATTAGCTGAAGCTATTATTATAACCTTTAGTATTATTGGCAGTATTGCCACCGCTGAATTTGATATCTAAACATGTGTAACTGCAAACGTTGTCTCGCCTTTAATGAAAGTGGAGTGATTAAAGGTAGATTAAAACAACACGTCTTAATGAGACAGAGAAATGTACACTCTAAAATAAAGTGCTGTATCTGCAAAGAAGAAATAAAACTTGGGGATAAATACACAGCTATTAGGACAGGTTTCGAGAAATGTTTGGGGTGTAGTGATATAATAAAACCATGAAAATCGGCGACACTATCAGACGTACCTCTATGTGGGGTGATGTAGTAACAAGGGATATTCAAAGTGAAAAAGAGATTGAGAATTATAAGAAGATGCAAAAGGAGGGGTTTGTTTTAGAGGTTTTAGATGGTGATAAATGGGTCGAGGTGCCGGTGGTGAGGATTCATAAGGCGCCGCCAGAATCTTGTGAGTCGTGTAGCAGTTGAGCCAAGTTGTAGTATAATACAACCCTAGGTCATGCAAGTAGTCAGCCGTATACGGTGCTAATCAGAAATGACTATACCTATAAACAGCCCTGTAAAGATTGGGCTGTTTTCTGTTTATGCTACAATCTATAAGGACCGTTCATTAATCAGGAGGAGGAAATGCATATATGTCATTATTGCAAAGAATTAATGTTTGATTGGGAAGGAAAACAGAGTGAAGCTTTACCAAACTCTCGTTTCCATGTCTATTATCATGTTGGCTGCTTCCAGCAAGTAAAAAAATCTAGGGAAGAGTCAGCTTTTAAAAGACGTCATAATGATGTTCAACCAGAAGAGAAAGGAGTGTGATATTAATATCTCATATTGCACCAATAGAAGTGCATTGAATAAAAAAGCCACCAGAATATCGGTGGCTTTATACATTAATGATTAATTTTATAAGTATCATCACACTTACGACTACACGACCAGACATGCCCTGTATTGGTTCTAAAACGCCCATAGGGAGCTTTTAACTTCTTATTGCATACAATACAGCTTTGCTCGTCAATTTTGTCGTTTGATGTCTCCTGCTTCTTTTCATTTTTCATTTTCTTTCTCCTTTAATGAACTTCTGCTTATACAATAACATGTTGATAATTATAAAAATCGTTTATACACATAGTATATAATTTGTTCATGATTAAACGAGCAAAGCAATATACTAATCGGATTGGTTATAAAAATAAATACGAAAGACTTTTAAAGAAATATCAAAAGGAAATGCTTAAATCACATATTTTTGAGACTTTATATACTAGTACACGAAATGAATTAAACCTGTTGATAAGTAAACAGAATAAAGCAACGATAAATGTTAAAATAAAATAATCCTAAGCTTCGGCTTAGTGTTAATAAATAATCGAAAAGGCTTATTCTAAAATATATGAAAACCATCATCTTTGCAGTAATGCTGGTGATTGTTATGGCAGTTATAGTACAAATGAGAGGTACTGATGTCACATACGTTAAGGAGGATACCGTGGAGGTAAAAGCTGAAGAATTAAAAGAAGCATGGCAAACAGACGAAGAAGCTATCAAAGCCGCTAAAGATGTCGTGAAGAAAAAGGAGTTGCAGGCGGAACTTGAAAAATTAGATATTGAAATTAAGGAGAAGCAAGAGAAACGTAAACAAGTAGCTACTGAATTAAACGCATTTTGAACTCGGGAGAATGTAAAAGCGTTAATACGCAAGACATTCCCTGAAGACCCAGTTGTTGCAGTAGCCGTGGCAGACTGCGAAAGTGGATTAAAACCCACTGCCTACAATCCAACCAATAAAGATGGTAGTACTGATGGTGGACTCTGGCAAATTAATTCCAGCCACGATAAACGTCTCAAAGAACTTGGTTTAAATAAATACGACCCCGAAGATGCTACCAAGTTTGCTAGGATGTTATATGACAACAGAGGATTCAACGACTGGGTTTGTTACACTAAAAATAAACTCGTAATGCGATAAAAAATAGAGCCGCCTAAATGGCGGTTTTGTTATTCATCACTATAGTCATCTTCTTCATCGGTATCTAAATCCTCAGAGAGGATAATACTTTGATGCTTTCTATAAGCAATATCAAAAATATCATCTAGTGGGTCTGTAGACATAAATGTCTTTTCATTAAATTTATAATCTATAGCTGTCCCTGTAGAAAAAAAGTAATTGAGACTAGGCATATAAAATATTGTACCATACTAAAAAAGCCACCTCTCCAAGTGGCTTTAATTATCTCCCACCAAGATTAGTATATCTCAGTCTTGGTATCAAGTCTAAGTAGGATATCAACAAATGATTTTAATATTACTACGTAAGCAGCCATATCAAGTTCTGTAAAAACTACTGTTAGTACACCTACAATACCCTGTGCTACGGCTACCCAAAATGTTCTACTTTGAAATAAAGTTTTCATATTTATTTAATTAAAGTCTCAGGGTCGATTAAATAATCCCTGAAATTCTGCTCGGTTAATAATGACACGTCACGCTTTTGTTTCCAAATTTCGTGATGACAATGATATCCAGTACTAGTACCAGTATTACCAGTGAATCCGATTACTTTACCTTGTTTAACCTCTTTTTTAGTCGGTAACATTGATAAGTGTAAAAAGTACCAGAAAAGTCCATTAGTCTGAAACTCACACCAGTAGCCACGAGTCTTATCAAAACCACAATCAGAGACACTGCCATCGGCTGGTGCTAAAATAGGAGTATGGTTTGGAGTAGCTACATCTAAACCTATATGATGTTTTGTTCTAGGATATAGTTTTGCATCACGATTACCAAACTTCTGTGAGATAGGGAAGTTAGGAAATGGATTAATGTAAGTTGGTTTCATACCTGTTATTTTAGTTAAAAATTCTTTAACTCTCTTTAATAATACTACTTGTTGTTTTAAATTTCTATTTTTTGGTTGGTATAATGTCCAATCAAAAGAACTTACTAGCCCTGTAATATCTGGAGTTTGTTTATGATACCAGTGTACTAAGTCCGTTAATCCTGTTTTTTGATAATACTCATGACTAAATTCATGTAGACAGGTTTGAATAAATTGACTTAAACCTTCACGTTTAGTGTTCTCATCAGACCAAAAATAGAAGTCACCGTATTCTTGACCACTTCTAGGATTAGAACCTCGTAGCGAGGGCATAATCCCCCATTCCTGCCGTTGTTCGTTACTCATGTGTAACGCTATGACATCATACCCTTGATTAAAGTACGGTTTTATTAGCTCGGAGAGCCAAGTTGAAGCTACCCTACTACCTATAATTAAGGGCTTGGAGTCGATATTTTTAACCTCGATAGAGAACACTTTAAGGGTTTTCTCTAAATGTTCAATTTTAGTGTTTAGAGACTTCCATTTTAAAATACTTTTATCAGTCGATAGGATTAAAAATTTCATACTACACGTACCTATCCTTACGCTCTTTTTAGTAGAGGATTACTAACATATCTATTTTTTCGTTCTTTCTTATTTGGTTGTACTTTCTTCTTTAAAACTAAATGTCCAGTACCAATTACTTTACCTGTAGCTTTACTTTTTGGAACTAATTTACCTGTTGCCATATTTAATTATTATCTTTTTCACTAGTAACTTGAAATTTGTATTCTTCTAGGATAGGTTTAACTCTATCTGGTAGAGTCTCCTCAATAGTTTGTTTCGTTATAACAATCGTTTCTCTGATGTTTTTTAACTCATTTAAGAAAATCCAAGTAATTAAAGAAATTATAAAAGGAATTGTTACTCCGAGAACAATAAGAGAGGTGTTAATCTTGGTGTTTAAACTTAAAAAATTAATTTCATTCTCCTCAGTTTTTTTACTGAAGATAGAAATCATGTTCTCGATTCTATCAAGTTGTGACTGCATGTTGATATTATTATTATCTATTTCACGCTTGGAGTAGTTTTCCTTCGTTATTTTTGTTAATTCTCTTAAATCGTTGCCAAAATCACTAACAGATTTTGAGATAGACATATAACTCTTTTCTATATTATCTTTATATCTTTTCTCAAGGTCTATAAATTTAATTTCTAACTTAGTTTCTAAGTTATTAATGATTGTCTGCACCTCGTCTTTTGAACACATATTATTAATAATTTACTGCACTGTAATTATACCATGGCTACTCGAACCAAATTCTTGTTATAAGAATAATTTATCGAAATATTACTTTTCTACGACTTAATTTTGTCCAAGGTGTGTTTGTTCTAGTTGGTACAGTCACAGGAGCAACCCATGAAACTCGCTTTTTTGTAATAGTAGTGAATGTTGCCATAATAGTTGTATTATACCATGTTTACCAAGCTGTCATTACTACAATGCCTGAACCACCGTTTCCTCCTCTCCCTCCTGTAGTTCCAGCGCCACCACCTCCACCACCTGCTCCATAAGCACCATGTCCACCATTACCACCAATTCCTGTGTTTGATGAGGAACCTCCTAATCCACAAAAAGAGAAAAATGGTTTCCATAACTGAACACCATCTGAACCACTATTAGCTCCAGCAGCGGCTCCCTGTGCTCTTTGTTGAGAAAGATAAGTATCTGCAACAGCAGAAATAAGACCGCCAGCAAAATCAGCACTGGTTGTCCCAGCTCCACCTGCTCCACCCATTGTAACAATTGAAGTTGTTGGAATTGTTTGTGCTGTTGGTGAACCTCCTGCGACAGCACCACCAGCAATCCCTAATTGACCAGCAATAAACATTGGATAGCCTAACCCAGAAAGTGGACAATTAGCTACCGCTGCAATAGTTCCTGCTGTACCTGCTGCTCCTACGGCTGCTCCAGTTCCAGTACCGCCTCCTACCGCTGCGGCTGCGCCAGATACTAATAGGAGATTGTTAGTAGCTATATTTGGATATATAGAAACATAGGATAAAACGCCTGAGCCTGCAGTACCACCTCCAGAACTAACTCCTTGACCGCCTGCCCCAACTTGAATATATAGAATATCAGGAAGTAAAAAAAGAGGTATTAAAAGTCTTGAGACAGCACTAGAACCACCTCCTCCTCCACCACCTCCTGCTGCAGCTGCAGCTCGTGTGAATCCTCCTCCACCACCTCCACCACCACCAATACAAAGAATAGAAAGCATCGTTTTACCACGAGGTTTACGATAAGTCAACCATTGGAGATTTGTAACTGTAGATGGGGTATTGAATATCTGCACGTCACTTGTTCCGTCACCAGTTGGGAAGTGTCCAAAGTCTAACATATTAAGCGGAATATTGACCAGCAATTGGTGTACATACCCATCCTGCAGCTACTGTTGTTCCTATACCAACGTAAATACGGAATCCAGGCTTTAAAGCAAAATTCATTGGGTAGTCAATTTCTATAGTGGCGGCGGTTGCAATTGCTGTGGTAGCAGGTAGTGAAACTTCTCCATAAAAAGAGTTATTAGCGGCAGTTGTATTCACAGAACCATTATTGATAAAGATACGAGCTACCGAAGCGGTATTTGTCCCAATTGCTTTAAAACGAAGTCTTTGGATAAAACCACCATCTACTGCATCAGCTGTGAAAACGAGTTTATTATGCGTTGCAGTTGCTCCTGTGTAATCTGCCGCGGCAGTAGTAAATGTTGGAGCCATCGTTGTTGCATTGTCTGATGATTGGTCGCCTATGATTGAAAAAATAGGTGAAGTATTTTGTGCCATATAGATTGATTAATTATTAAACCATATTATAACCTATAGAAGTAGCGATTGCTGCTCCTAAAGTTATTCCGCCGCCACCACCTGTAGCATTTATAGTAATTGTGTCTGTAGTGGCGTTTGTAGTTATTGTTATGTTAGTTCCAGCTGCTAATGTTAAAGTATCTGTTGTAGAATCTGCAACTACATCAGACTGTCCTGATACAGCAATTGTTCCAAATGTATTGGCTGCTGCTCCACTAAAATCGGAGATAAGAGCTTTTTTTAAATTTCCTGCATCAGATGTGTCTGAAACAAGAACATAATCTGTTCCTACCGCTGTTACAAGAGTCTTACCTGTAATTGCAGTAGGGTCAATAGTTAGTGCTCCTGAGCCAGTAACATCTCCAGTGTGAGTTGCGTTAGAAGTGACATCTCCTACAAAAAGAAAATTACCATCAGTAACTGCAGTATCAAACTGAGCTTTAGTTCCTGTAATTCCTACTATAGTTGTTTGGTCCCCAGTGTTAGTACCAGTAAGTCCTAAATCTGTTTTTAGTGTGGCTAGGGTTTGTACTTCTGGAGCTCCAACTCCTGCGGTTTTCCGATAAACAACGGAAGCGGTAGCCATATCTGCTTGTTTAGCTAGAGTAACAACCCCATTATCAATAGTCCAAGTAGCTCCGCTCCCAGATACAGTAATATCTCCTTTATCTCCATCTGAAACACCACTAATAACTAAATCACCAGAACCTAAAACAGAGCTTCCATTTATAGTTTTAATATTTGTCCCAGAGACAAGAGTATCTTGTTTACTTGTTGCTAAACCAGAATATTGTGTATTTGTAGCATTATCACCTGTGTTAGTTCCTGTTACTGAACCATTTAATGTCCCTGATGTAATAGTTGCTCCATTTATAGAAGTGGCTGTTGCTACTCCTAACGTGGGAGTAATAAGACTTGGAGATGTCTGCATCACTGGATTACCTGTACCTGTAGGAGTACTATTCTTTAGTAATTTTCCAGTTGTGCCATTAAAAAGTGCTGGTACTCCATCAGTTGCACTAGCAGGACCGACTACATCGCCAGAGCCAGTAGATGCACTTATAATCGGGTATTCTTGATTTGTATTATCAATTGTTACTCCGGTACCAGCCTGTAGTTGACGTACAACCAAGCCAATACCGTCATTCATTTTACTGTTTATTTTGGCAGTAGTTTTAGCCAGTTTATTTACAGTCTCAATTTTATCTTCTAAATAAGCGACAATAGCTTCGTCTAAAACAGCCACTTCAACTGTGTTGATTTCTTTTACAATTTCATTAGTAATGATTGGTATTTCTTTGACGGTAATCTTTTCAATAACTTTCTCGACAATAGGAACTTTTATTGATTTTGCAATCTCTAATTTATCTAAGTCAGTCAAGATATAGTTTTCACCATCTTTACCATCAATATAGTCAACGCCTTTAACTGGAGTGTATCCATCATTACCTTTATTACCCTGCATTTTTTTAACTTCCTCTGAAATAGTAAGGGCTTCGGTAGCAATTGATTCTATTTCATCAAGTTTAGTGTCTACTTTTTCCTCTAAGGAATCCAACATCGTCAACAATTCAACATCTCCATTATCAAGAACTTTTGCAAGTTTTTCTAATTTTTTTAATTCTTTTGGAGTTGGCATTTTGTAAGCTTATTATAACATGTTAATAAATGATTTGACTTTTTTAGGTATTATAGTAAATTAGGTTTATGACAGATGGGGAGTTAGTTATAGTTATAATATTATGTATTATATTTCCTATAGGATGGTTTTTTCTATTTGGTTATCTTTTACTTCTTTTTTTTACTAAGTAATTTAGAAGTTTCAGTTCCCTTTTTAATAAATTTACTAACACGAGCAGCTTCGTCTCCGACTAAAGTCTTTTGTATCTTTTCAAGTCCTTTTCCAACTATCCCAGTCTTACCTTCTTTTAAGACTTCTAATAACGAAAGACCATGATAATCTCCTACATTCTCCATAGCAGTTAGAGCTAAATCTCCATCTTTTATAGCATCATAGCCGGTCAACTCCTTTAATTGAGTTAGAAACTGTCTAGCACCTGCATCTGAATTAGATTTAATTGCTCGTTTTACAGTTGCCCCTCCTTTTATCCTATCTCCTAAAAGTCCTTCTTTACCGAGTAAACGATTTCCAGTTTCATCAAGTTTTTTGTAAACAGAATATTGAGTTCGTAAACCACGATATACTTTATCTTTTGCTGATATAGCATCAACAGTTTCATTTTTTAACGCTTTAACAGTGTTTTGAATCCGAGTGTTTACAGTTGCATTTTCTTTGAAGTTTCCAAATGGGTCTTTTGCATCATTTAAATATTTATCCCAAGACCTAATAAATTCCATTCTATCTGCTATCGGAGCCCCATTATTTTCAAGTTCAAGCATATCTGCTGTTAGTTTCTTTACAATTGGAGCATCCGCAGAATCAACCCCAAATTTAGGTTGTTCCATATCTTTTAATAAAGTAGATACACTATCAATAGTTTTGTTTCCTATTGGCAATTGTTCATTAGCATATTTTAATTCTATTTCACCCATTTTACGACCAACTACTTGGCGTTTTTTATCAGCAAAGTTTAAGGCGGCATCAACTCGCTTCCCTACTATTTCAGTTGGGTCATTTACTGGATTTCTGTTGTTTTTAAATTTCTTAGCTTGTTCTGTAAATTTATTTATAGACTTTTCAGTAGAAAACTGCATTTTTGTATTCTCGCTTGGTGTAACTTCTGAAAGTTTCTTTAATTTACCACCAATAGAGACTGTCATATCTTGTCCAGTTCCTTTTAAGGCTTCTTTAGGATTTAAAGAAACTCTAGTTGCGCCAGTGACAGTAGGAGAGGATATTCTGCTACCAAAATCATCTATAGTATTAGTAATTCCTTTTTTAAGTCCTTGGATTGTTTCTGAATTAGGTAATTCACTTATTGCTTTTTGTGCAGGCTTACTTAAAGCGCCTATAACTTTTTCAGCTCCTTTAAAAGCTACAGGTAAGCCAGCACCAATAATTGTACTTGCCCCTGGAGTTAATGTTTCTGCAACTCCTTTCTTCTCAATTAAATTCTGTCCAACATCATACGCATAACCAAGACCAGCACCAAGGGCTGCTTTACCAGCAAGAGTAGCAGGTCCGCCAAAAGCTAATCCACCTACAGTAGCACCAACTTGTCCTAACGCTCCAGCAACTTGACCAGCTGTAGGTTTTTCAATAAATTGTTGAGTAACTTCTTTTGGTGTTTCTGTACCAATACCTTGTCGGGCAAGAACATCTCCAAAAGTCTTAGTTGCACCGCCCAATCCTAAAAATTCTGTTATTTTATTTGCAAACGGTTTTTTAGTTGGTTCTTCAGTAGGTGTAATCTTTGACTTAGATTCACGATATTTTGCAATCCCAGCTAAAGCCTCATCTGGTGTTTTACCTAATTCTTTAGCTCGTCTTGCAATTTCTAATTCTTCTGGTGTTAACATATTATATTATTTAAGCCATTCATCAGCATTAAATTTTGTTGAACCTTTTGATTTATTGACTCCGAATAAATCATATACTTCTGATACATCATTTTCTGGTAAAGAGGAAATATCTGGTGTTCCATAAATTCTTTTTGTTCTTGGGTCTATTTCTGCTGTTGTTCCTTGATAACTACCAACAAATTCTCCTGTTTTCTCTGAAATGGTATCTTTTAACTGATTTAAAGATGCAATTTGTCTTGCTTCCGTTGCCCAAAATTCATTTTCAGGAATTAAATCAGCAAGAACATCAATTGTACCTTTATCGAGTGCTCCTGTTTTTTCTAGATTTTTCATAGCAAGAAGTAAATTTGTCTTATTTGCTCCACGCTCTCCTGCCTTTTCTCCCCAAAAGACTTTAGTTCCTTCATTTTTAATACTTTCAGTCATTTGGTCAATTATAGAAATAATAGAATTTGTTGCTGTCCAAGTATCATTTAAATCTCTAATTTCTGCATCTTTAACTGGTTTAAGGTTACTACCATCTATTCCACCAACAGGTTTAATTTCCTGTGTATCTTCATTAACCCATGATGTAACACCATTTACCTCCTTCATTTGCCAAGGTGATTTACCTTCTCCTTTAGGTGCATACAAATCAGCTAATTGTTTAGCTTTAATTTTCTGCGCTAAAACATCTCCGTTATAGGCTCCAGCCGCAATCGTCACACTATTTATATCTGTAGCGTTTTTAATAGCATTGTAAACACTAGCAGGAGCGCCTTGTCCAAGTGCATTTTTAAGAGCATCGTTTTGTGCTTTTATAAATTCTTGCTTTTCTGTGTACTTACGGTTTTCACTTAATTTTAAATCCTCAATCTTGTTCTGTTCTACTTTAGTCGCAAAATCAAAGACTGAGTCAAGTAATTTAGTATTGTAATTATATTTAGCAGTAGCATCAGCACTTTTAATCTTAAACATGGTATCAAGATGAGATTGCGCTGTGTCTAAGTTACCTTGTGCGGCAGCCAGTTGCGCTTGAAGAGGAAGAGCAGCAATAGCCGCTTCTTTATTTATTTGTGCTTGTTGACCACCAATAATAACTTCTGGTATTCCTCTACCTTGTCCTGTCACTCTCAACACATCTGCATCTCGGTTTGCTACTATTGTATTGATTTGAGATGTAATATCATTTACAGCCTGTTGTTTTTGAGCTATCTGGTCAGCTTTATATTGAGCATTATAAATAGCTTCATTATTAACAGGAGCTATTGCTTGTGATTGCTTTAGATATGAGTCAAAGATGCTCTGCATCCCTGCATATTTATTATCTGCAGTTGGCTCAGCTGTTGGAGCTACTATTAGTTTGCCTGTGGTATCGGTAGTAATTCCGCCACCCACTAATCCTGCATTTGTAGCCGATAAGTCTGGTACAGGCGTAGAAGCTGGTGGCTTTGGAAGTGAGACAGGTGTTTGTGGTCTTAATGACTCTGGTGTTATTACAGGAGCAATCGGTCTATTAGCTTTAATAGCTTTTGTAGTAGCTTCACTTTGAGATTTAGTTTGAACTCCGCCTGTTGCTAGTGGAGATAATGAAGCAGCAAGAGCAGGGTTTGTTTTTGCTATAGTTGCCAAAGATGCTTTTCTTCCAGCAACATCAATACCTGCTGGTGCTTTAGAAGAACTAGAGACAGGTGTACTGCCGCCAGTCTTTGCTAATCCACCCCTACTGTTTTTTCCAATTATTGCCATGAGATTTGTAAATTACTTATATTATAACACATTAGACTTGTGTTCCGACGGTCGTCCAAGTATTAGCCGCTGAACATATTTTTAATTTTCCACTTACCTCTATAATTTCTCCAACTTCACAAGTTGAAGGAGCCACACTATAAGAAGGAACTTTTAACCGTGAGTTAAAACGAGCATATTTATTATGGTCTTGACTCGTACTAAAATTATTTAAATGGTACTCAGACGATAAAGCCTGTAGCTGTTGATTTAAAAGATTTATTTGTGTTTGAATATCGTTTGGCATTATAGTGGATTATCATGAATAATTGCTCTAGCAACATAACCTGTAATTTCTAGCCCACCAGTACTTTCTAATCTAAATTCATATTCACGACCAGAAGCAAAAGCATCTTCTGTAGCTTCAATGTTAGCGAATGTGTGCGAGAGAGCATCAGCAGTCGAAAAAGTACCAATAGTTACCCAACTTGTATTACCATCAACTCTATATTTAGCAGTTAATGATTGTCCTGTAACAAGTCTTGGAAAAGAAACTTTTAATGAAAGTAGAGTTTTATCAGCGTCAACATCTCCGAAGTTAAATACTTGTGTTTCTAAAATAGAAGTAAAAGTATAAACAGCGGCATCATTAGTTTTATCAACAGAACCATCGTTACTGTGCGTAATAAAGAAATAGTTACCAGCGGCACCAAAGGCTTGAATACCGTTAGTATTAACATTTTCATCAATAATATCTAGGGATAGTGAAAATGGATAGTTAACATTTTTTCTTCCGATTGACCAAATGCCCTCGTTATAGGTTGTACCTGCTGAGTTAGTCATTATTTTAGCCGCCCAAAACAAACGATTATTTTTTACTGTCTTAGATAATGGTATTGATTTTCCTGTTAAGGCTTGCGTAAATACTTCCTTGATAACTTGTGGTGTTCCACCTGAATAAGACTGAATAATCATTGAACCACGACCAGCTCCAGTAGCGTTATTTAGATAGCGGTCAGTGACGCCAATTAGATAGCCCTCAATAGTCTCTAAAACGCGTAATTCGCCCTCTCCCCAGTCGATTACTTCTTGAACGTCAGTACTTGTTAAATTCCATAGAAAAACCTTGCTAACACCGTTATACGTTGAAATAGGAGCACATGCGATAGCTAGGTAGTTACCAAAGTTGCATATTGACGTTATTTTGAAGTTTGTTGGTAGAGTAAGTACAGCATCAGTAACGGTTCCACCTGAAGTCACGCGAGCTAGTTTATTATTGTATGGTAGATAAAGGTTATCATCTTTAGCAATAAGACCTTGAGCCACTGAAACAATTGAGCCAACTGTTCCAGCACTATTTGTTATGCTTGGTGTACCTGAAAGAAGACCCCATTTAAATACTTGAGTTGTACCTTGAAATCCCCAGAGATAGTCTTTGTATTCTACTAGACAACCGTTTTGAACTGCTCCATTGCCCTCAGAAGAGGCTGGTAGTGTCCAATTCCCTGTTGTTGCGTCTGCTTTATAGACAATTTTGGTTAATCCTCCAGCAGTTTGACCTAAGCCGTATAGTTTTGCACTAGCAGAAGCGTATACGAAATCTTTAACATAATATTGTTTCATTCCTGTACTAGTAGAACCATCATTGGTGTCAGTTTCTAGAGAACGATAAGGAGTTAACTTAGAGGGATTTGAAAATACGTCAAAATGCTTTGCAATTTGGAATTTACTAGCGTTTTCCTCACGAACGTCATCACTTACTCCACCAGAAAAGTTATTTTGTTTTATTGTGACTGTTTTTGACATGCTAGAACCATAAATTAGATGCAACTATCGATAAACCATCTCCACCTGCTCCACCTACTCTGGTTGTAGCATTTGAGGCATTACCATTATTAGCAATACTCGCACCACCACCACCACCATTATCACCAGAACCTGTACCACCAGCTGAACCACCAGCACCACCAGTTACTGTAATTGTACCTGTATTACTAGTTAAGGTATTATATAGAATACAGACACTCCCACCTCCGCCTCCTCCGCCGGAACCACCAGTTCCACCAGCACTTCCTTGTATACCTCTTGCATAAATAAGCCCAGTAAAATTTAATGCACCTAAACATTCTATTACTAAAGAACCTCCGCCTGCTCCACCAGTACCGTTATTCGCTCCGTTATCTGTTGAGCCTCCTCCGCCAGAACCTGTACCAAACATAATTTGGCGTGGTATATTTCTACTTATTTTAGGACTTACTCCGCCTGAAGAAGCTACCCCACCTGCACCATATCCACCAAAATTATAAAAACCATCTGTTCCAGCATTACCTAAAGCTCCACCAGATGCGCCTAGACCATCTAAATCAATTGCTGGTGTCGCAGAGGAAGTGATAGTTACATTTCCTTGGCATCGTATGTAAACGATAGTTCCTGCCGCTGCTTTATTAGAAAAAGCTAGCTTACCAGTTCCTGTAATTGATATACTAGTATAATTTAGATAAACAATTTCCGCACTTGCTAAGTCGATAGTGGTAGTACCAGAAGTTATGGTAAGTGCTCCATCACTTCCTGTTCCTCCAAATCCTTTTTTACCAAATAACGATAAACTTCCTGGATTAACAAATAAACGAGCACCAGAACCACCAGTTGTAGTTCCAGCTAAAACCTCAGCTTCTGTTGCTTCCTCAACAATCCCTTTTACCGTTGTACTAGCGTTAACATTACCACCAGCATCTACGTAAGCCTTAACAGCCTTTTGAGAAGGTATTTTAGCGTCGCTATTCGCCGTTAAAGCAGTATCAGTATCAATAACACTAGTTTCAATCTTATCTGAATTAAGATTTGCAAAGTTAGTGTTTATATCAGTGCGACTGTTTGTAATTAAGTCTCCTGCGGCGATTGTAGTTATTGTTGCCATATTATGCTGGTTTACTTACATTGGTAATTGTGGTTGTTGGTTTAGTAAAACCGTCAAATAAAGATACGCAATCAGCCCAACTTCTAGTTTCACTTGCCCATGTCGTAGTAATAGTACTCCAAAGTTCTGCACTAGCTGGTCTGGTACTATTTACAATAGCAGCTGTAGGTTTTGCTTGATTGGTGAGTGCCATAAATTATCTATTATTTTCTCTCACTGGTAATATTCTCCTCACTTCATCTTGATTTCTGATAGCAAAATAATCTTGCATAAATTTTTCTTCTTTCTGCATTTCTACACTAAGAGCTTGTAGATTATTTAACCCTAGAGTAATAGCACCGTCATAAGCCGAAGCGATTACAAAGCCACGGTGTAATAGTGGTGCGACTCCAGGTGATTTGGTGGTATCAGTAGCAGCAAAGTATGAACCTGTACGTTGGAAATAAAACTTTAAGCCAGCGGTAACACTTGTAGCAGGCTTCGGATATAATTTAATGATATTATCGGCAATTTTATCGTAATACAAAGGTTTTCCAGTAGTACTTTCAAATTCATCCAGTGCCATTGGGATTTCTTTTTCGTCAATGCTTTTAAGTTGGCGGTAGTTACCGTCACTATCAAGGATATCAATTCTAGTCAAAGTTAAGATTGAGTTTCCTTGCTCATCAGTAAGGAATGAATACTCTGCTTGATTTGCTACTAGATTAGTAGTACCGATTGGTAATTTAGTATGATTACTATCATCCCATTGGAAACGTCTATCAGCACCAATAGCATAGCCAGTTACTTTATCTAACCAGTTATTACAAGAGTTTACGATTTTACTCGTTGCCCATTGGGTAGAGTCAACGCGCATGAAACTGCGTGTTTGTTGGACTATTCCGGTGTTATTTGTAGTGTCTGAAAATTGCATGTTATTTTAATGGCTATATCTAAACCCCCATAACTGAGGGTCTAAGATAACTATTAAGAAGTTGCGAAAGCTGTTGCTACGACTCCTGAACCACGTACTACACCTTCAACCATCCAACGAGTAGTTGATAGGCAAGTAAATCGTAATTTAGTTCCTTGTAATCCTCCTGTAGTAGTTCCATTCATAGAAACTGATACATGAGTTGAACCGTTACCGTCAAAGGCTGCGACTGCGTTTGAGGTATCAGTGTCAATATTCATGTAACCACCAACTAATAACTCTGTGCCAGCGGCGGTAATTACCTTGTAGGCATTAGAAGTTACTGATGTAGTTACAAGAAAATCAAAAAACATTCCAGGCTTTGCCGTTGGTAGAGTAAATACAATACCTGCTGCTCTATCAAGAATGAATAAGCTTCCACTTTCACTATCGTTTACAGTTCTTGTAGCTCCAAGACCTGAAATAACTGGCTTTCTAGCTGCTACTGTTTCAAAAACAGGTGTAATTTGTCCTAACATATTTAGAGTGTTTCTAATCTAGCGAATAATGCTGCTTTCTTTTCAGCGAACTTAGCTGGATTTTGTTTTGCGTAAGTTTCAATCAAAGCTCGATATGCTGCTTTAGCGGCTGAGTCTGGTTTTGAAACTTCTACTACCTGCTCCACAATTTCTTCTGGTAGTGTTTCTAGTACTACGTTTTCAACTACTTCTGGGTTTGTTTCTACTTTTGCTTTTGCCATAATTATTTTATTTATCTTCTGGGTTTGGCTACTGAGGGCGATTGGGTGGGCAATCGTACTCATGAACCAAACCCCGAAGGGTTGGTAAATGGTTAGGCTGTTAGAGTGATGTCAATAGTAAGTCCAGCGTAAGGTGTCCATTGCTTGAAGCCTACAAGACCGTAGCAAACGACTTCCATACCTGTAACACCTGTCACACCTTTCTCTTCAAACTGCAATCCACGTGGGAAAGCGTAAGTAGATACTTTCTTCACTCCACCAACACGGTGTCCAAGGTTAGTCCAAGTCTTTGTACCTGAAACAGTTGAAGTTGTTTCATCTACGAAAGTACCAGAACGAACTACATAGATATCTACGCCAAGGATTTGACCGTAAATACCATTTGTAAGGGCATCATCAGCGTAACGGAAACCACTTGATACGATAGCTGGGATAATTCCAGTAAGGTCAGTGTTTTCTACTACAACATACATACCTCCAAGAGCGTCAGCGTAGCCAGCACACTTTGAGATAATGTTAGAGATAATAGTAATTACGTTAGCAGATGTAGTAAATCCACCTGATGGTGTTGTATAAGCACCTGTTCCATCTTCACAAAGGTTGTTTAGAACCCACTTGTCGATAGTTGTAACAACTGAATTAGTCATTGCTGTGTTTGCAGCAAAGAAAAGGTCAAAGTTTGAAAGGATAGCTTCAAAGCCCTTGATTTGTCCTGACACGATAAATTCATCAGCTACAGTGAGGGTATCATCAGTAGTGGTGATGTTTGCAGGTGTATAAGTACCTGCTACTGCCTGAACGACAGTTGTCATTGCAGTAACGTATGGAGAACTAATAGTTTTAGCATCGGTTCGGTCTACTAGACAAATCTTTTCTGCTACTACGTCATTCTTCAATGCCTGCATAATTTGTGCTGCTCGATATTTGTCTCTCATTGTTTTACTGGAGAGACTGTTTGTTGTTGCCAATTTAGTATTATATTACCTTATTTTTTCGATAATATTGGTTAGTTTTTTAATAACTAACAATTTAATAACTAGTACTCTGTC
>JAAOEI010000278.1_pt1 | contig 20333 bp, 40 predicted proteins | sample 7059261 | NCBI WGS metagenome assembly JAAOEI01 (sample SAMN14008812, study PRJNA610033) | viral metagenome | isolation source: viral particles filtered from seawater | place: China: Hangzhou Bay, Yangshan Deep Water Harbour | collected 2017-10-31 | reverse complement strand
AATATTTCCTTCATGTTCACTTGCATCTAATTGATATATTGCAGGACTACAAAATGGTGGTAGATTCATTCCGGCAAACTTTGGTAGCATCTCAATATTTGCATACCAGTCACCACTGTTATCTTCAAATACATCCACTATACTTCCAACTCTGAATTTTTCCTGATGTGCAAATATTTTATTCATATCATTTGTTGGAAGATATGGATGCTCGAATGATTCACCATATTCTGATTGACCATGCCATGATTGAGCAGTTACAACTAATGGTCTTCCAATAAATTTCTTCATATTTTCTTTAGCAGTATGTGCAGCAATTCCCCAACCATTACCATTAGTTTGCTTTGCATTAAGTAGCCAATATTTAGCAAACTTTCCAGATTGAGTTTCTAGACTTGCTTTTTTGAAATTATCATTCTTATATCCACGAAATACAATACTATGATTATGCTCTTTTGCAATTCTCTCTTCGTTTATTTTCTCTTGTAACTCTGATATTCTTTGCTTTGCAGAAATAATCCTTGCAAAATCTCTTCCTTTTGGCCTGAATGGTTTAATTTTACTTTTTGGATTTTCAGTTCTGAATTTCTCTGCTAATTCTCTATTCATAACATCAGAATCTGATTCTTTCTGTGTTGGTCTTTTTCCAAATGGAACTTCTGTAATCAATGGAGTTCTTTTATTAAATCTAGATGTTGGTTCTTCCTGTCTTGCAGATATTATTCTTCTTCTGTCTGCTTGTGTTGGTTTCTTTGGTCTAAGTTTAGTTCCACTAGATATGGCTAATCCTTCATCAACTGCTCTATCAAGTGAATCATCTCTTATTTTTTTAGGTGTTCTGTTTTCTTTTCCATATGGAACTTTATCAGATAGTGGTGATTTTACCCTATTCATCATAGATTCAACTTCATAATCATTTGCCTCATTTTTAATTCCTGCTAATCTTAATTTTGCTTTATGAATTTTTTCAATAGCACCAACATATGCTTCTGGATTTTGTATTTTTGGCCTAGTTCTTCTAACATGCTCTACTGCAGATTGAAAATCCTCAAATTCTCTATTATCTATTTTAATTGGCATTAGTCTAATACCTCAAATATTATTTCGTTGCTGGTAAATATTGAACCGTCTGCAAGTGTAACTTTGGCTTTGGCCTTCCATGCACCTGATTCATCAAATGTCGCTGCGTTTGTATTAAGGAAGTGAATTTTTCCATCAGTTCCCGGTGAGTTAACTAATGATGCAGAATGTTCAGATTCATTGTTATCCGGGTCTGAAAGTATAACCTTTAATGAAGAATATGGGTTTGTTTGAAGATTTAATGCTATATTACTACCACTAACTGTCTCTTGAACAGTGAGAATTATATCAGTGTTAACATCTCCAACATGAACCTTTCCGACTACCATACCTTTTTATAGTATTTATTAATATTAAAGTATTTGAACTGTTCCTGATACACTTCTAGTTATTTGCACAGTTCCTGTTAAATCTCTAAGTATTACTACATTACCTAAATCTAATGGGGTTGACCTTATAACTATCAAGTTTGCAGTCGCTGTTTTATATCCTCTTCCTGTGATTTGTAAATCTGCAGTGAATGTTTTAGTTGCTTGTTTTACTACTAATATATCAGCAGTGGTAGTCTTGGTTGCTCCATATAATTTTGTAATTAAATCTGATGTGGTAGTTACACTTCTTCTGTTAATCGCTATAATATTAGCAGTGAATGTTTTTAGAGTTGATAATGCTTTTGTAATTATGTTAGCAGTTACAGTTTTAGTTAGTGTTGATTTTATAATTAAATCAGCAGTTGTGGTTTTTAATCCTGTTTGAACAACAACTAGGTCTGCAGTGGTTGTCTTAGTATTACCATTTTTCTTTACTATTAAGTTAGCAGATACTGTCTTAGTTCCTGCTTTATCTACAAATAAATCTGCTGTTGTAGTTACAGTTGATGTTTTCTTTGTAATTATGTTTGCTGTAAATTCCTTTGTAAATACTTCTGCACCAGTATCATAATCACTACTATCAAAGTTATCCTTGTCATAGTTTGGAGTATATACCAAAAGACTTGCAGTGAATGTTTTAGTTCCAACTAACTTTACAAATAAATCTGATGTTGTGGTTTTAGTTCTTCTGTTAATTGTGATTAAGTTTGCAGTTGTGGTTTTAGTTCCAGTTATTTTTGTAAATATATCAGCAGTTGTTGTCTTTGTTGATGTTGATTTTACAATTAAATCTGCAGTGAATGTTTTAGAACCATGTCTAACATCTGTATAATAATCATCTGAATCATAATCATCACCTGAAAAATCATGGTCTATTACTACCAAGTTAGCAGTTGCTGTTTTAGTAGAAGTTAATTTTGTAAGTAAATCTGCTGTTGTAGTTTTTGTACCTCGTCTTATGATTATTATGTTAGCAGTGGTTGTTTTAGTTGATGTTTTCTTTAATATAATATTTGCAGTGAATGTTTTAGGATTGTCATTCTTTTTAACTAATAAGTCTGCTGATGTTGTTTTAGTATAACGTGCTGCAGCATCATAGTTAACATTATCATAATCACCAGAAAAATTAACCATCTAGTTTTTCCTCTTCTCTAAAATTAGGCTCTGAACCTGCTACAAACTTTCCTGCAGTCTGTATTAATCCAGTTTCTTCATCTATGTATGTAATACATTGTCTATTCACTCCTTTTATATTTTCCTGATACCCTATCATGAAATAACCCGGGAGTTGTTTTTGACTTTCGGTAGATGGTTGTATTTCTATTCTACCTTTATGTCTATAGATGAGTTTTTGTCCTTCTTCTAAGAAGAGTCTATAATGTAGTATTGAATCTCTTTCTATTCCGAATGCTGCGAGCCTTGACCTATCAATCTTTTCATATTGATTTGGCCCTTGCTCTAATGTAGTTCCATCAGAGTAGAATGCTATCCATTTCCACATTGTATTGTCTCACCATATAATGCATTGTATTGCACATAATAATCTTATGGTTTGGTGATATTTAAGATTGAGAAGACCTGAGAGTTAATTCCTTCTCCCAATTACAATTAGCACAGTAAACCTGTAGTTTCTGCTTGGCCTCTTCTGGATGATTTAGGTAATAATATAGTTGTTTTTTACTATTTCCTATAATTTTTCTATCCTGAGCACCATCATTATTAATATGCTCAAAATTCAAGGCTAAACCAACATATCCACACTTAACACATTTTTTACCACCTAAAATATCATATAATCTATTACGTTGATTTTCCAGTTTTAATTTTGCCTTTAAAAGATATGATTCTCTGTTTTTCTGATAATTTAATCTATTTCTTTCATTACATAATTCTTTGTTTTTGGCATAATAATTATCTAAAGTTTGTTTACGTTTATTTGGATTATTTTTTACATATTCTTTTTTCTTTTCTATATTAATTGGGTCTGAATTATACTCCTTTACTTTATCTGGATTATCTCTCTGCCAATCTTTTGTTCTTTGTTTAACAAGTTCTTTATTTTTATCATAATATGAAACCATATTATGTAATTAATTTTTTCTAATTTAAATGTTTATATTTCGTAGTATTAGTTACCTAGATTTCATCATACTGTAAAGTTAGCGTTTCGTTTGTTTTGTTACCCGGAGTTGCTGTAGTTCCTACTGCTGCTTGGAAAACAAGATAATTTGTAGTTTCATTAATTGCGTTGATTATGCTAGAGTCTTCAGAAATTGTTGGGCCTGATAATGGTGAACCTGAAGTATAACTGAACGCATCACCTACAGTTGTAATTCCACCATGATTTGCAACTACCTCTTCACCTGTAGTTCCTGATGTTCCACCTGCTACCTCATATCCTGCACTAGAACCAGAATTTTTGGTTGGAAATTGTAGACCAACATTAAGAGTAATTCCTGTTCCATAACCTGAACCATCTGTATAAAATTTAATATTATCAACTTGAGTATCTGGTGCTGTTGAACATTTTAAGTAAATATGCTTCCAATAAGAATAATTTGTACCAACTGATGGAACTGGAACTGGGTCAACAGAATCAATGGTAGCATTGTCATTTGTTTTCCATCTTAATGCTGGTGGGCCTAGGGCATCAACATCTGTACTTGTTCCGGGTGCACCGTCACTTCCACCCCAATCGAACATTACATCAAATGCTGCTACCATATATTAAGTTGTGGTTTTTTGATATTTAAGGATTTGAAGGTATTTTCTTAAATGATTTACTGTTTCCGTTTATGATAAACCATCCCTCATTAAGTGATTTTAGAGTTTTTACTTTTTCTTCATTAGATAATGCATTTAATGGGTTTCTAGGGTCTGATGTTTTTATTGGTAATGCGTATAGTTTTTCATTTGGGTGTTCAATTATATCGGCCCATTTAGAAGCATTATAATCTGGAATGGTATCTATCATATATTGATGTATTTTTTTATTAATTATTTCCAATTCTTCCAAGTTATTAGAAATTAAATATTCCATCTACAATCCCCATCTAGTAGCAAGATATGTTTCTATATTTGTTCTGTCTCCACCAGATATATTTGCATTATAAATTAATACTTCTCCAATTTGTGCATCTCCGTAACCACCACCCGACAATGCTCCTAAGGTTATACCATTCCAAGTTCCACCTGCACCTGCATTTCCAGATAGAACACTTGAAGCATCTCTTCTTAAATCCGAACTTGCTCCATTCCATAATATCGTATAATAATGCCAGACACTAGGGTCAGTTGTACCACCTACTAATACTGCCTGATTTGAAATATCATAATCTGCTGTTGCAAGTGTTCTAAATCTTGGGTCGTTTGCATCATCCTGTGTTATAATCCCCATGTTATCGGCACTTGGTTCTTTTAATGCAAGAAATACAGTATATGGTTGTGATAAAGCACCACCTGAAAATGATGTTACTTTCATAAAGTTATCAATACCATCAAAATTTATTGTTGGTTTAGATGCTCTATTATTATCCACCCATAATGGTTGATTAGTTCCTGTTCCTTGAGCCAAATCATTAGAATTTCCAGATTGGTCGGCCCAATTACTAACCAAGTTTCCACCATCTTTTGTGATTCCAGCATCTGCTTTCCACCAACCAATTAATCCTGATACTGAAGATGGGTCAAATGAAGAAGTTCTATTGACTGATGCAAATTGCATCAATCCAGAACCATTTAGAAAACTCATGCTGCTGTTGCTGCATCAATGGTATATTCTAGAGTTACACCAATGAGTCTAGCATCTCCTGTCAAGTTATCAGTTGATACTTTTCTAGAAATTTCAAACATGATGAAATCAGAATCTTGAACAGTTCCACCTATTGTAACTGCTGTACTTTGTGGTGATATATGAACGTCATTTTGAGCAATCCAAGTATCTGTTGTAGTAACTGCTGTTCCCATAGCAGCCTCTAATGCATCATCATTTCTAAATGCAACTCCTGCTACATTCCAGTCAACAGTTTCAGTTGTTAATCCTGCAGCATTAGTCCACCAAAAAGTAAACTTTACTGTTCCATTGTTATAGTTTCTTGGTGGAATCCAACCGAATTGGACATATTCAACTGATGCTGAATCAAACTCCCAAACTTGATAATTAATTTTATTTGTTGCTGTTTCTACTTTTGTTAATCCACCTGCACCAGATGTAGTTCTTGCCCACATGGCTGCTGCTGGAATGAAAATATCTTGAAGACCAACAACATTATATGGTGCTGAAACGTTACCTGCAGTTAATCCACTTGCTGTTCCGGTACAGTTTGTTAAAGTACCTGATGTTGGAGTTCCTAATACCGGGGTTGTAAATGTCTGAACACCAGTCCAAGTTTGGGCCAATGAGGGGAATGGAATTGTATCGTTTCCGGTTAAAACTGGTAATGATATTGTTCTATCTGCAGCGATGTTTCCACCTTGGAAAATATAACTATGAGAATCATCACTATCTCTAACTCTAAAAGCAGTTCCCTTAAATGTCCAAGTTACTGCTGTATTAATTGTTACGGTATCTGAAACATCAGACCCATTAAACATGTTACTAATTTTATTCATAGCATCACCGTAGAATTTAGTTGCTGTAGTTGTTCCAGCACCTGTAATAGTAACCCAAGCCATATACTTAAATAGGGTTTGCTTAACTTATAAAGTTTAGATGTTTGTATGATATCCCCAATATGATATTAAATCATCTTGATATGTTGGCTCTGGTGTATATCCAACACATTCAATACCATAGCATGATTCAACCCAGTCATACTCCATGTCTTGAGTATTAGTGATTGTTACAAAACCAGTGAAAATCATACCAATTACAATAAATGATGAAATCATAAACTTCGTATTGATTTTAGTAATGCTGTTTTGAAATGTTGATATCTTTCATGTTTAAATAATCTTTCTGGATATTTTAATCTAATTCTAAATATATCCCAAAATGACAATTCAACCTTCCCTTCATTTTTATAATATGCATCCATTACATCTTCTGTATCACCATGCTCATCATGTCTTAATCCTAATGAGTGGCCCAATTCATGAATCAATACTGCAATTATATTATATGTTCTTAAAAGTTGATTTTGTGGTGGACTACCTTTTACTGGATATCCTTTCTCTATCGCTTCTTTTGCTGTTATTTGCTTTCCATTTAAAGACCAAATATAATCATTATTAACTACTAATTTACCTGATACTTCACCCTGTGCTGGGAAATACGCATATGCTAAAACACTTGGTTTTTCTTTGAACATTTTATCTTCTAATGAAGATTTGAAATCTACTGTAAAGTTTGCTTTTTGTCCGGGTTTAACTGGGTGAAATTTAATATCTATTTCTGCTTCCCATGTAGTGAATGCTAGATTAAGTGCTTTTTTTAATTGTTTTCTTGTTAATGATTGACATTCACCTATTACATCATAGTACATTACCTTTTCATTCCATTTACCGGGCCATTCAGTTTGAGTTGTAGATTCTACAAATTCTCTTGAATCTTTAACACTATAAGCAATACATGATTGTTCCATAAAAAGAGTATGTGGTTTAGTTATTAATAGTTTTCCTTCTATTTGGTTTTAATTGCTTCTCTAATACCAAATCCAATAGCACCTAAAAATGCTACTATAATACCCGGTAATGGGTTTTCTAGATTTGTTACTGCTGTAACTGAACCAACAGATATCAAAACCGATGATACCACGTTCAGGACAAATAGAGATTTTTTACTTGCCATTATAATATTACTTGTCTTATAGAGTTATAAATGTTGTTAACTTGCTAACATGTCTAACAGTTAGCGTGTTAACAAATTAACACTAAAAGATTAAATTAGATTATATCATAAAATAATCCTTGTTCATAGAATTTCATATAGAAGGATTAGATAAACCTCAATTAATGGAAGTAGGCTCAAAGGCCAATAAATTTGCATATGAGTTAGAAAGAAAAGGTAAAAAGTGGAGATTAGGTAAAGTAGTTAACTAAGTTTGAATGAATATCCAACATCTACTGTTACATCACCAGTTCCTACTTGCTTAATTGCAGTAAATCTAATATCAGTTCCTGCTGGAAATTCATATTCATCATTGTTAAATTCTCTTGTATATGACCCATTACCTTGAGTGATTGTTTCAAAGTCTCTCCATGATTCACCCGGCTCTCTGTAATAACCTTTAATTCTTGTCACTACTGCATTTCCAGCAACTTGTGATGTTTCTGCATCTATTTGTTTTAGATGGAATACTTTGTTAATTGGAACTGTATAACTAGTTGATTGTGATTGACCATCACCTGCTGGAATTTCTAATTGATTAACTGCACCAGAAACTTTTCTAATTGTAATTGTTCCTACATTAACTCCATTTGTTCCAACTGTTACAACGTTTGCATTATTAATTCTATAGTAATTATTTGCCAATGGCATTGGAACAGTACCGTTAAGATTTATTGTTTCTGTTACAATATTATATGATGCATCTAATCCTTCAATGTAAACTGTCCAAGCACCAACTGCTGATGAATCTGTTAATGTTGCACCTGATGCTGTTATGTTTGATGTTCCAGAAATATCTATTGTATTTCCTGCTGTTCCACCAGTGGTTGCACTTATTGTGACAACTCCTGCTGCACTGGTTGCACTAACATCAACTGTTGGAACTGTTACTGGGGTTCTTGTGTCTGCATTGATTGATGCAGCCAAGTCTGCAGCATTTGCAGTATCGTCACCATCTGTACTGAATTGAGTGTTATTTGCTTTTACACCAGCGACACCTGTATATGTTAATCCGTTAACCGTTGCAACATCTGCATCTAATCCACCAGTGAATGTTCCAGCACCGGACACTGCTAATCTTGTTCCGTTACTTGACACTAATGTAGTTGCATTACCACCTGCACCACTAACTGTTTGAGTGCATGTTACTACTGCATTGAGACTTGTTGCTGTTACATCGTTTAATGTTCCACTTCTTGAATCTGCTGTAATTGCTGCAGCCAAATCAGTTGCTGCTGCAGTGTCTGATGTATCAATACTAAATTGAGTGTTATTGGCCCTAGCACCTGCAACTGCAGTATAGACCAAACCGTTAATTGTAACTGTATCTGCATTTCTTCCATTAGCAAATGTTGCACCACTTGTAATTAATCTAACTCCTGTTGATGAAGATGTTAAGGTAGTTGCATTACCACCTGCACCTGCTACTGTTTGTGTTAAAGTAACTGTATCTGTAACTGCTACTGCAGATAAATCGTTTAATGTTCCTGCTCTAACATCGTTGTTAACTGAATCTGCAAAGTCTGCTGCTGCAGCATTATTACTTGTATCTATTGAGAATTGTGTATTATTTGCTTTCACTCCTGCAACTGCTGTGTAAACTAAACCGTTTGCTGTGATTGTATCTGCAGTTACACCACCTGTTAATGTTCCTGCTCCTGAAACTGCTAATCTAGTTCCGTTTGATGAAACTAAAGTAACTGCATTTCCACCAGTTCCTGTTACAGTGGTTGTTATTGTAACAACTGCACCAACTGCAACTGCTGTTGTATCACCAACAGTTCCTGCTCTAGCATCTGCTGTTATTGATGCTGCTAGGTCTGCAGCACATTCATTATCACCTGTATCTATTGAAAATTGAGTATTATCGGCCTTTGCTCCGGCCACTGCAGTATAAACTAAACCGTTAATTGTAACTGTATCTGCAGCCTGAACTGATGCTGCTGTAACTGTTCCTGTTGCAAATGTATTAGCAACTGCATTAACAAATTGAACTGTTCCAGTTGCTGCTGCTATTGGTAAAGCACTGGCCAATGTGACAGTGCCTGTTGCTGCTGTTACTGGAACACACCCTGCTAGGGTTAAAGTACCACTTGGAATATAATCATCTGATGTACTGGAAGAAACAATTTCACAAGCAACTGCTGATGTTTGATATGTTAGATTTGCATCTTCTGAACGAACATCTACTTCTGCTGTAGAAACACCAGCATTAGTTCCTGTTTTTCTATGTGATGTTGCTCCGGCTCTCTCTCCCATATTATATTTAAAGAAGGAAAGACTTATAAGTTTTTTAAACGTAGTAATATTGATGAACGCAAATCTTACAGAATCAGAAAGAGAGAATGATACAAATAGACAGTATCAACTATCTACTAGAACACTAACCAAGCATCCAGAATTTGGTTAGTTCTTTTTTTTACTTTTAACATTTTGTGGATTTAATGGTATAATATGGTCTAAACATTCCCCCATCTTAATCCACCAGCATTTATTCTGTGTCATTGTAACCCTCTTTTTGTTTTCCGTATTCTATTGCCTCTCTTGATGCAGATGCTACTAATCCTAAAATCATTGTCCATAATGCAGTTTCTATTGATGGAACTCCTGCTAATGTACTTCCTGCATATGGAGTTATGAAGAATATTCCAGCATTTCCCAATACTCTTGCTAAGGGATATCTTACTTCCATATCTTATCAAAGTGCTCCCCATTTATCTTTCTTTGCGTTATTCAATGTGCTTCCTGCTTGACTCCATAATAGATGTTGTGGGGTAGGCCATTTTGAAGTTACCTCTGGTGGTGTATTTTTTGGCCATTTATTTCCCATTGGCCAAACATCATTCATTCTTTTAATTTCTTCAGGCCATAATCTTGATGCTATTGGTGATTTATCATTATTCCATAAACTAGTTGCTGGATTCATATCAGCACCTTTACTCATTGTTTCCTTATCTAATTCTTCAAGTCCTAGAATATCTCTAATTCCTGATTCATCAATAAATCCTAACTGAACCATCTGAACTAATACACTGAACATTTCAGGAGTTAACAAAGTAACTAATCTCGGTTTGTTGAATTTGAATTTTATTTTTACTGGAATTTTTCTTGCATCTTCAACACCAAACATAATTGCTAAGATTACATCAAAATATTGCTTCTCTACTATATTTTCTAAAATATTTCTCTCTGGTCTAATTTCTTGATTAAGATATGCATCAACTTCTTCAATGTTTGCATTTCCACCAAGTTTTCCAATATCACCCTCTGCTAGCATAAATCCCGGTAAACCATATGCTGTGATAATTGCCTTGATTAATCCAGTTCTGATAATTTCTAATCCACCAATATCTGCATTAACTGGTGCATTTAATACTGTAACACCCGGGTCTTCAGGTGAACTTGGCCCAGTAACTGCAAGTGATTGACCTTTACTATCATTGGCATGTGATAGGAAATCTGCTAGAACGTTCTGCTCATTACCGTATTCTTGTGGTGGGATTGGAACAGAGTAAATTGGTGGTTTATACCAAGTAGATTCTGCTGCTCTTTCATAATCTTGATTTAAAATAATGTTAAGTGTGTTGGCCTCATCTGCAATTCTTGCAACTTTGGAATCACCATAATAATCTGCAAATAATTCATTGTTAAAACCATGCATGATGTAAATCATTCTATTCTTTGGAAGAATGTTATCTCTTTGTGGTGATTGAACTCCTATAATTCTAACTCCCTCTAACTCTGATGTATTTTCATTAATTACTGGTCTCTCTGTAAATTCTGGTCTAATCAGTCTTATTTGTTCAGGCATTTGGAATTTACCTTCCTCATCTGTTGCCAATGGAGTTAATGCTAGAACACATCTACCCTGCTCTAATGCTGTGAAATAACCATTAAATAAATTAGTTGCTAAATCCATATCTATTGCCATCTTGTCAATCTTATCTTTGATTTGTTCGGGGGTTAATTCTTTATCATAATATGGAACAAAAATCTTTTCTGTTGAGGCCCATGCTTCTTGCTGCTCTGATGGTAGGTCTTCCTCTTTTCTTGGAACTATGTTTGTTGTATATCCTTGACCTGCAGTGAATGTAGTATGAATTCTAGATGCTCTATAGACATATGGGTTATTCATAGCAGATTTAAATTCTTTTCTTTGTTTTGATTTATATGGGTCAACTGCAGCAAATACTTGAATTCCTTGATATTCTAAACTATTTCCTTGATGTTTCTTCCATGCATCATTTTTACTAACACTTCTTCCCGGTGAAAAACCATCCGATGCTAATTTAGGTGAACTATATTCTTTTTGGGCCACCTTAACATTTGTTTTCTTTTTGGCCAATAGTATTATTATGAATTATTACTTAATAAGTTTATAAACATAATTCAGTATTATTGGGAATACATCTTAATCGAGATGTTGTGTTAGAATCCTTGAACATAACTTCTTGTAACTGCAACATCTTGTGCTGTCTTTTATAGCAATTTTGTTTGTGTTCCTTGATTTCTCTTTTCAATCTACCTACTTTCTGCCTTAAACCATATGCTCTTAAATCGTTAGTATCAGTCATCTTTACCCTCTTGCTGAACTGTGATTTTAGTTGGTATTCTTGAATAAACTGCTTTACCTTTATGTCCATCTAATCTTAGTTTTTCTTTTAATCTTAATCTAAGAATTATCTGCCTTCCAGTTCTAAAACTAAAATCTAATGCATCTTCAATATTTTCCCATGCTCTTACAGGTGGAAGAATACAACCTGTTTGTCTATAACGTTGTAATTTCTTTTCAGTTGTTACATGATAAACCCAATCTTGTTTCATTCATGCATCCCTCTTTCGATATTTTGTCATTATAGAATCAAATTCTTTATCATCCATATAGTAAAGTATCATGTGTAAATTAGTATATGGAAATAAATCTAATCTGTCTTTATTCATAGTACATTTATGGTCTTGTAATTTATTAGTTCTAGCAATTTCATTGAACAGATGTTGTCCTTTTCTTAAAGCCATTACCAAACATACACTCCATTTTTATGATAACATTTGTGATTCTTTCTCATTATTTGGCATTGTCTTGTTTCTCCATTACAATTATTGATTGATTCACATTGAGTCATTCTACGCCTTACCATCCTCTGATTTTGTGTTGTGAGGTGATTTCAAATGTTCTACAAAAGTTTCCCAATTATCAGAACCGACTCCACATTGACATTTATAATAAGACATTATGATTCATCCTCACGCTTCTGCAATAATGGGTTTAGATTCATATCAGTTATACGTTGAATATCAATATAAGTATTACTCTACTTTTACTATGGTGTTATATTGTATTTAATGCTTTTTCTAAATCTCTATCTGCTAAAGTATCTAAATTAGTCCTTCTTTCAGATAAAGATGCAATTCTTGGCCTTGGAATTCCAGCAATACTATATGATGCAACTGCACATGCGTAACATAAGGCCCAAAACCTATCATCATGAAATCCTGTTGGATGTTGATATAGAACATTACCTGCATCTGATATCTTTCTTTCCTGTTCTAATATTTCTCTATACAAATCTTTATCATGAATTATTAATTTATTCTGTGCAAATAATCCTTTGACCAAACTAATCATATCGAATTTATTTGTCATTGATGATATGATATCTCTAAGTGGTAATTCTTTAGAGAATAATTGTTTTGCACCATCACCAACTCCTAATCTATCATATCCTATTGCCTTCATTTTCTCTAAATGTTGTATTTTTAACAAATCAGCATTTATATCTCTGAAATTAATATGAGGCCATATCTTCTGTCCAACCTGCTCTAATACACCATCTTCTAATTTTAATACAATTAATACTGTATTATCCACTCTAAGTGCTGGGTCTAGGCCACCAAACTTTATTGGATTCAATTAACTCCCGGTAATGGTGGATTTTTAATCTTCATCTCATCCCGGATAATTTCACGTAATGACTGCTCATGTATTTTTGCCATTGTGGCCTCTAAAGCATATAGTGATTCAATTCGTGTTAATTCTTCCCGGGTGAATATGTTTACAATTTCAGTAGAAATATTCATTAATTTTTGAGTATCCATGTATAATATTACCCAACCCGGGTATTTATCATTTTGATTTTTTAAGTTCTGCTAGTTTCTTTCTTGCTGCTTTAATAGCCTCTTCTGGTGCATCATCCCAATGAATTCCTGTCTCTTCCTCTATTCTTTTAATTGCTTCTGTGAAGTATGATAGGGTATCAATGGAATCTTTAAGTTTATTTATTCGGCCTAAATCTTTTACCATTTCATGTTCCTCACAAATATTTTACCACAATTACATATATAGTTTCCATACGCATCAATTATTGGATTATGTTGATGGTTTTCCATATCAATTAACAATATTTGGTCTATGAAAGTCAAATATCAGAAAATTATCAGTTGGACTACAAGTAACTTCATATGGTAACACTGTTGGCCCAGTTCCAGTACCATAGTTTGAATGACTATGACATCTACAATAACACTCTAATCCATTAGCGTATGTATGATTATGCCAGCATCTACTGCAACTTTCACTCAACATTTTTGATAAACTCCAACCATTCTTCCCTGCTCATAGCATCTTGACTTGATAGGTGATTAGCATATGACATATATGCGTTGTTTAATGCAACTTTTAGATTAGTGTTTTCTCGTTCTAAACTAACAATTCCACGACATAATTCATTAAGGCCTAAACTACCAAGTTTTACAGTTTGTGTCTTTCCATTGACAGTTCTTTGAACAAGAATGTTTTTTTCCTTACCCATGTGCTATTCCTTCCTCTAATTCTTTCTGGTCTTTGTAATTATCTAACATAAATTCTTCCATGGTATTATTATGATAATCTAGAATAAAAATGTATTGAATTAAAAAACAAATGGGCCATCTTCCCACCAAGGTCTATGTTCTCTTAATAATTGTGCTCTGCAGGCCCTCTTCATACATTTAGTATGGTTATCTATCTTTTCATTACAAACATAACATTTGGCCTTCATTCTATATACCTGTTTTCTAATCTCTGTAAATATTCTCTGAAATGGTATATTGCTTTATCAAGATTTTTATCATTTGGCTCATGGTATTGCTTATATCCAAATAATCTTCCAAGTATTTGGTTAGCATTATTTAATTTTTTAGTTTCACTCATATTAATCCTCTATCTTTCATTTCTTGGGTTGTTAAATGGCCATTCCAACAAAAAGCATAACATAGTTTACATTTATCATTTTTGTATGTAACTCTGGTACATCCACCACAATTACAATTCAAGGCCAATAACACCAATTCCAATTATCATCAGTTTTTGATAAGTGTTTTACATGAAAAATAACTTCTTTTGCTTGTCTTCTTACTATTCTTTCTATTATATTCAATTCCAATCACTCTCTGTATTATCACATGAATTACATTTTATTCCCATTTCACTACAAGAATCATATGCATTAATGAAGTAAGTACAGTCCTCACTATTACATTTTAAGCAAGTTATTTTAAATTTCTTCTCTTTAGTTATTTGCTGTGATGTTGTTCTAATATTAGGATGTTCCTTACCAACATGTAAAATATATGCATTATCTGCTGTTACTTGGTCTGCTGCAGTGAATGTTAGTGGACAGTATTGACATTTAATCATGGCCAAGTTCTCACTACTGATACTGGATATCTCTTCTCTTGACATCCACTGCAGATATAATGGCCATCCTTATGCTTGACCCAATAATGTCTTTTATGATTTTTCATTAATTACCAAATCCTATCAACGCTAATTTTTCATCAGTTAACTCTTTTTTCTCTTTTCTTATTTCTTTAAGACGTTCTTTATGTTCTTCCTCTTCTTGTTGTAATATTTTAAATCTTTTTATTATTACTTTATCTCTTTCAATCTCTTCTGGTGTAAATTCAGTCTTCATTATTTTACCTCATGTAATCTATTAAAGAATCTTCTGAATGCAAATGACCTCATCATTGATGTTCCTGTATATACTAGGCCTATTATAATTGCAGTTACTATGCTTTGATTGACAATTCCATCAACAAAATGTGGTAGGAAGAATAAATTCAGGCCCATAGCAATAAAGTAACCACTACCTACATTGGTTACTGTTTCTATTGTGGATTGTTTCTTAGTTTGAGGCATTTTCTTCACATTTTGCACATATTGTATTTTTTGTTTGAATGATGCATCCACAATTACACCAGCATGTATCATTATCTCTTCCGTTAATATTAGAAACATTCAAACCACATTGTTTTGGTATGTTATCAGATTCTAGAAATGGTTTGTCATTAGTTATATTTCTAGCATGAACTTCACCATCAACCAATGAAGGTATTGCTTTCTTTCTTTCCTCTTCATATTTGATGTAGAGATATACCAAGTAATTGATTGTATCTTCAATGGTATCTCTAACTGATTCATTTGTTACTGCTGGGTTTTCTAGTGGGTCTTTCGTTAGTGATATTAATCTCATGAACTTATCAGATAGTCTAACTAGAATGCCTTGAGGTACATTATCAACAATTCCTAATAGTGGTGCTACGGACATGTTGAATAATGTATCTTTTTCTTGCTGTCCACGATTATAATCTTGACCCTTTGTTTTAATTACACTCCGGGCCTTGTTACATATCTCTTCATGAATTGCTAATACATCAACTAATTTAGTCATTGTATAAAAACTCCTGTTTCTAATTCCAATTTTGCTTGATGATATTGATGTGGAAAGTTTATTTTAAAATATTCTATTATATTTAGAGTGTCTGTATCTACTGGTGTTAAAATTACCTTGTCTCTTCCCTCAACAGAGTCCTTTCTTGCAATAAATAATTGGCCCTCTTTGATTTTATCTGCATCTCTAAATACTGTGATTTCCATATCTGGATTACGTAATTTGGATATATTAGTGTTACTCAATTTTCTCACCAATGTTATCTATTGTTCCTAATTGGGCCTCAACAACTAAATCAACTAATTGTTTTCTAACTGATTCAACTCTAGAATCAATAACACTCTCAGACTCCATGAATCTCTCTATTGAATAAAGTGAGGATTTTAGGCCATTCTCTATTTTTGAATTATATTTTTTTGTCATGGTATATCTACGTTAAAGTGAGATATAAGCACTTTCCTACTTTTCAGCAGGTGATAAGGATGATTGTCTTTTTGTTCTTACTCTCATGTTGCAGCATGGACATCTGTGATATATTCCAGACAATACAACCTTATCTTTTGGAATCCAAACTGAGCAATATGAGCATCTTGAGTTATTTTCATATTTCTTTTCACGTCTCTTATTTAATCTGGCCTTTAATCCATTACATTTGCCTCTGCAGAATTTACCTTGCTTGCATGTATCATATACTGGTGTTAACATCTAATTTATTTAGTTAAAGTGTTTAATAAATCATAGCATCTGTTATCATTCGTATCATAATGTCTTCCAGTGATTGGATTGTATTGTTTCCAGCAGCGTTGACAAATCATATCAGTTTATATATATTCTACAAGGCTTTAACTTGGCCTTCATCTCTTACCAAATGTTCATCCAATAAATGACATACATAGCATGTTGTATCCTTCTTAATATAATGTGCACAAATACATTGATTCAATGTTGTTAAACCATGCTCTTCACATATTGTTCCAACTCTTGTACTTGATAATTTAATATCAAATCTTCGTACCATGAAAATAATATGATTAAATAAAATAAAAAGGTTTGGTTTATACTACCTCTAGTTGGCCAAACTTACCCTTTGCAAGAGATATTATTCCCTTGAACTCATTAGTGAATCCATTATGAACTATTACTGTGCTTCCAATTTTTACCTTATCTGCATCAGAATCCCATAATGTTAGGCCTATTGACCCGGCACTATCAGATAGAATAGCATCCCTAACTTTTGCAGTTCCACCATTCTTTAGATTTACAGTTCTGATATCCTTCAATTCAGTAATCTTTCCTGTTATATCCACACCAGTTCTGAGTTGCTTGGCCTGTTCTGTGTTAACTTCTGTCATTGTAATAAATATAGTTCATATGTCCTATAAACCTATCTATTGTTTTACATATGGAAGTTTTTGTAATTTTAGAGTAATTTTCTTTAATGGAAATATATATCGTAGTTTTGGAAGTTCTACTTTCCTTTCATATCCATATATTTTATAGTATTCGGATTCTTTCATATTTAATTTCTTTGCGTTATCCCAAATAATTCTTTTATTAAATCTAATTCCATCCTTGATATAATGATATTTATTCGCTGTCTTACCTGTATAAATAAAACTCATTGCCTGATATACTATACCTATATGACCCTGTGTGGAATCAGCAAATGATACAATACATTTTATTTGTGGAAATAATTGTCTCAATATAGATATAGATTTGCTTATGAATGAGGTTCTTGGATATTTACACTCATCTTTTACACACATTCTTAATAATTCAAACGTATTATATTGATTACCACCAACGAATATACTCTGTGCTAATAATCTACCAGATACTTGACCAAATGTTATGACTCCAACCAATTCATCATCTTCAAATAATCCTGTTATCAGTGATGTTTTACCTATAGTTTGAGTATAATGATATTTTTCTACGAATGGTTTTCCCAACTCTCTTGATATTTTCATTATTAGAAAAGTCATTTTGATAGATTACATTCTTTTTTTATATAAAATAAATATCCGAATATTTTAAATTGTATTGGTTTATGACATTTATGTGGCATTATATTTTAATTATGTTGATACTACACTTAAACCTATCTATAGGTCGTCATATGTGTTAATTTCTTTCGGTACATACACAACATCTTCCTCTTTGAATACTGATGTTAGTGATGTTGTGAATTTACAATTAAACTCTTGCTCAAAGTCTATCTTTGGATTTTTCTTTTGGGCCTCTATGTATTTTTCATTTAATAATTTACCCATTGATACTGTATATGGCTGCTCTAGTTTGAAATATTCGTTATCATTTGTAAATAATTCCCAAAAGAATCCTCTCTTACCGTTAGGGGTTGATTCCATGATAAAGTCTGCATCCTCAATGTTTGCTACGTTTGGATGCACTGCATTGTATATCTTATTATCTTCTAACAGGCCTGTGAATGCAGCCTCTGAAATAAATACACATATTACATTCTCTTCACCCCTTGTTGATTCGTTTGCCGGGTATGCTTGGATTACTATTCCATTACATAGTGTTGCAGATTGAGAATTACTATCTGTTACTAGGTCTTCATATTTCCAATACTTGCCATCTAAATCAGTGAATCCAGTTCCAAATATGGCCAAGAATCTCTCTAGGAATCTGTTTGCTACTTGCTGCTTGTTTCCTGCTACTATCATGACCCTATGGCCTACATATTTACCATTAAAACAGTTGAATGCTATTATTCTAAGTGCTGTCTCTGTTGCACCTATTTTTCTAGATTTATTTAGAATTAGTTTATGATGTAGATTCCATGCTTCCTCATATTCCTCTTGATAGTCAAAGATATCTGTAGGTTGTCCAGTACCCGGATGAATCGGATTACCAACCATCCTATTGAATTCTTTGAAATTATTTGGTACTTTTGGGCCTTTAGTTGTTGTTGTTTTCCATATATCCGGGCCTTTAGAAGCATATCCTGCTTTAAGTTTCAGATTTCTTCAACTCTTTCTTCTTTTTAGGTTCAGGTAGTTCCTTTAGTTTCTGTTCAAATATCTCCCTCATCTTTGTCAAGAATGGAGTATCATTGTATATCATTAGTTTCTCTCCTTGAGTGGCCCTAATAGAATCTAATATGTGCTTTGCATCCATTGGATTATCACAATCTTTTAGTATGGCCCAATACTTTCCCTCTAATCTTTTGATAATATCCAATACCAATAGATGCTCTTCGGCCCATTCAGTTCTCATTAGGTTTAAGAATCTATCACCTATTGTATTCTCATATTCTTTCTTGTACCTGTAATATGTAGATGCACTCATCTTAGCACCATTCTTCTCTAGGAATGCTAATGCTCTATCCTCTGGTAGTCTTTCTATCAGGCATACTTTAATTAATGGTGTAATCTCTGTCAAAGTTTGTGCCTGTTTTGAGAGTTTTACTGTCAATCTAGTATTATTATGGTATTACAGTATATTAGTTTATAAAGAAAAAGAATTGTTAGAATTTTCTTACGTAAATTACTAACTTATCTGTTGTTGAATTTGCACCTATGAATTCAACTCTATATCTATTCTCAAATAGAATTTTAAACACATTACTTCCCGGTGTAATTACTTCTCCATCTGTTCTTGATTTTCTTTCAAATACCAGACTATCACCATTTGGGCCAACTGAAATCTTATATGATTCAAAATCATATGAGTCTGCTTTCTCTGCTATTAATTCCAGTTCAAATGGTATTATGTTTTCTACTAGTTGTAGGTGTTCTTTTGCACTTCTTAGATTATTTTCTGCTATTCTTACTCTTTCTTGTGCATATTCTAACTTTTCTTGTTTTGTTGTCATTGAAGTCTATACGCTGATTAGTAATAAAAGTATTACTCATCTTCTGTTAATCTAACTAGGATATTCATATTATCATCCCGGCCAATTCTATTTTCATGTGCTGCTTCACATGCTGGACAAGTACATTTAATCATTCTTCATCCTCATCAAAGTCAATATCTTCATTATCCCACCATTCTGGTGGACTTTGAGGCCCTTTTGGATTAACTGGTGGATTTAGGTCTGGTGGTTGTGGTGGATTTATTATACATCCATACTCATCAGATAACTCACAGTCAGGAACGCAGAAACTAATCATCTTCTTCATCAATCCTTGCTTGCTCTGCATCAATTTCTTCAAATGCTTCCATGATAATATTTACTTTCTTTAGTAATTTAAGTATATCTGAATTAATTTTGGGTGCTTTTTGGCCATTAAAGTAGTCATTTAGATATCTATTGATATCCTTCATATTCTCTGTAGTTAGTTCTATTTCTACCATGTAATGTATTACGTGGTA
>JAAOEI010000277.1_pt1 | contig 20388 bp, 24 predicted proteins | sample 7059261 | NCBI WGS metagenome assembly JAAOEI01 (sample SAMN14008812, study PRJNA610033) | viral metagenome | isolation source: viral particles filtered from seawater | place: China: Hangzhou Bay, Yangshan Deep Water Harbour | collected 2017-10-31 | reverse complement strand
GAAGCGGCAAGCATTTGCAGCTTTGGTTTGTTAGCACTCTTATTTCTGTGCATGGGAAAAAAGCGAACCAGGAAACGTGTTAGAAAATGTTAACTACTGCATTTCAGTGGTGCTTGGTCGGTCTAGGGTTGTACTTCGGTCTTTGCTTAATAGCGACGGCGTTACTTATACACTTTATCGAAAAAGAATAATTTGCAGACCGTCGTTCGTGCGGCGAATCAAGAAACGAATCAATACTTTTTGGGACGAGCTTTAGGAGCAAAACATGGCACTTACGCCTTCACAGTTGACTCAACTGAAAACCGACATCCTTGCCAATACCGATCAACAGGTGATTGACGGATGGGTACTGTCATCGGCATTTTGTGGAAACAAACGCAACGGCATCTACTGCGAATTGAAACTAAGCTCGACGATACAGAGCAAAAGCTGGTTGAGTGCGAATCTGACCGGCTGAAAATCTGGCAACGTTTGGCAGAACATAGCGGCAAGAAAATCAGCGAAACTAAAGGTGAGAAGTAGCATGGCAAACATAGCGATTCTTAGGTCAGAGATTGACAGCGATCCACTAGGTCGCGGGTACAGCGGAATGGATGATGCTGCTGTAGCAGTAGATATCAACACTGATTACCGCACAAAAAAAGAGCCAATCAGTTCAGCGGAACTGCTGGCATGGTCAGCTAGTGATTCTCGATTGCAGAACATTAAGAACGCAGCGGAAAGCGGAGCGACGGACGATTTAAAGTCGTTGGCACAAGCTGCGTATTTAATCGTGACCCGTGACGGCACGACGCTGGATCTTAATCTTGCAGATCGTGTTGCTATGTTGGATTCATTGGTTGCGGCTGGCGTGTTGACGGCTGATGACCGAACAAGTTTAGATACACTGGCAACGGTCAGTATTAGCCGAGCCGAAGAACTTGCTATTGGCAAGGTTCGTGCTGGTGACGTCATTCAAGCAAGAATTTAAGTAAGGAGAACTAACCATGGCGTTACCAGACAGTGCAAAACTGACGATCGGAACTTATTTACTCGTTGCGGACAGCACCGACTACGCAGACAATCAGGGATTCGGCACGAGAACCGATCAGATTGATTTAACCAGTTTAGCTGCGGGTGCTGCAAGGCAGTCAGCAAAGCTAGATTTCACGGCGAACATGGACCTTGAATATGTACTTGGTGCGTCGATTGAATGGGCGTCTGCACCTACCGCTGGCGAAACAGTTGACTTTTACATCGGCTATTCAAACAGCGGTACGGCAGGCACAAACAATCCTGGTGGATTGTCTGGCAGTGATGCAGCGTACACAGGCTATTCCAGCAACTTAGATGACTCGCTAAAGCAGTTGGCTTATCTTGGTTCAATGGTTGCGACTGTACAAGCAACGACTACTGTCCAGATTGACACTTCCATTGCGACGTTTACGCCGCGAGCCAGGTATGGCAGTCTCGTTGTTGTTAATAATTCAGCAGCAGATGCGTTTCACTCCGATGCCGTAGAAATGGCTGTGCGAATGACACCGCTGGTGACTCAGATTCAAGACTGAGTTTAGCTGGCTAGGCTGGGAGCGTTGTACTCCCAGCCTTTGTTACCACCACTGCACGACAAGACAATTATGTTAAGAAGCCCTAAGCCTACTCAGCCCAGCTACAAAGCGGGATATGCTAAGTCAGCCAGTGAATCGGCGTATCCCAACTTGTGGGATGGGTTGGTCGGTGCTTGGATGCCGGGCTTAGGCGTCACTGGTGGTACTCTTCGTGATGTTAGCGGGAATCGTAATCACGGCACGCTTACTAACATGGACCCAGCAACCGATTGGGTGACTAGCGAAAAAGGTTTGGCTTTAGATTTTGATGGTGTGGATGATCAAGTATTAGCTGACATTAGCGTAAACGACCTAAAATTAAACAGCAATCTACCTCGCACAGTTACATCCGAATTTTACTTAAATGATACAAGCAAGCAGTGTTTAACAGGTTATGGTCAAGAGAGCAACAACGCTCATTATTATTTATTTGTTGTTAACGGGAACTGGTATTTTTCAGGTTTCAATAATGATTTCGATTCAGGCGTGGCAGCTACTGTAGGATGGCACTCCTTCGCCGTTTCATATGTAGGCAGCGATTTGCTTCTCTTTGTAGATGGAAAGCAAATTGCTGAAGCAACAAAATCACTCACCACTGGACCGGGCGACCTATCTATAGGAGCTAAGGCAAATGGTGTTTTTCCCTCCACGGCAGAAATCAGCTCCGTTCTAATACACAACCGAATCCTATCCCCACAAGAAATCAAACAACTCTACGTTGATCCACTCGCACCATTCAGACAACGCCGCAGGGCGATTGCATCGACACAAGCAGCTCCCGCATTTAATAACTGGTACGCTCGACCAGGACGAACAAACAGAATCGTAGGCTCAGGAGTTCACGTTTAATTATGTATCCTCGCAATAACGCAACTCCACCACGTCTCGCTATTGGGCAAGTGGTGCAAATCAGTGACGGTGCCGTGCAATCAAGCGGAGTCACAATCACTGTTCGTGTTGAAGGTGGCTCTGAGGCGACAGGTGGTGGAACGACTGCTTATGGTGCTGATGGGACTGTTTATTACACGCCAACGCAGGCGGAAACTAACTACACTGCGTTCGTCGTCATCGCGAACAAAGCGTCTTGTTTTTCTGCGAGCATCACAGTTGTCACAACAGCGACCGCTGTATCAGGCACAGTTGATGTCGGAGCGGTCAGCGGTGACGCCACCGCAGCGGATAACCTCGAACTGGACTATGACGGTACGGGTTACGCCAAGGCAAACAGCACAATTGGCACAGCAACCGACGTAACTAACGGCGTGACGGCTTCAACGGTAACTGACAAGACTGGCTACAGCATCAGCGGAACAAAAACAACGCTCGATGCCTTAAACGATATAAGTACGTCTGATGTCAATGCGCAAGTCGATCTTGGTATATCAGACGCAGGTCTTGACCACTTGGTTTCCACATCAGTAACGGGAACGGACATTGCCGACAATTCGATCATTGCCTATATGGTTAGCAAGTCAGCAACGGCTGACTGGGATTCGTTTGTCAATACAACGGATGCTCTTGAGGCAATCGCAGATAGCGGTGGTGGTGGACCTACGGCAGCACAGATTGCTGATGCAGTTTGGGACGAGGCAACCGCAGACCATAACAGTGCTGGAACTTATGGCAAAGCGTTGCGGCAGGTCAAGGAAGGCGTTGTTTCGGCAGAATCAACCGTCAATGACGTATCGGCAACTACTACGTCATTTGTCAGTGCATTAAGCGAAGCAACAGACGATCACTACAACGATAAAGTATTGACGTTTATTGACGGTGCTTTGGCGGGTCAATCCCGAATCATTACAGACTACAACGGAACGACCAAGGCGATTACGTTCGATGAGGCATTAACTGAAGCACCAGGCAACGGAGATGGATTCATTATTCTTGCGATTCATGCTCATTCGACAACGCAAATCGCAACCGCTGTAACATCCGATATGGATGCGAATAGCACGCAGCTTGCAGCGATTGTTGCCGATACGAACGAATTGCAAGCTGACTGGGCAGACGGAGGTCGCTTGGATGTAATTCTTGATGCTAGAGCATCGCAAACTAGCGTGGATACGGTGGACACGAATGTTGATGCCATCTTGGTCGATACTGGAACGACGCTCCCTGCAAGCATCGCAACGATCGATACCAACGTCGATGCGATTCTGGCCGATACTAATGAACTTCAATCAGACTGGGCAGACGGTGGTCGCCTTGACTTGATTCTGGACACCGCCGCAAGTGGTGGTGACGCAACTGCAGCAAACCAGACGACGATCATTAACGCAATCGGGACGATGACGGATCTCGGTGGTGGTTCGGACATCGCCAACAACCTGGCGGATATCGCAGGTTCGACATTTGCTACAGGAACCGACAGTCTTGAGGCGATTCGCAATCGCGGTGACGCAGCGTGGGCGGGTGCAGGAAGTGCGTTGGTTGTGCAGAACACGACCATTGCAACCCTGGCAAGCCAAACCTCGTTTACACTGACAGCAGGCTCAAGTGATGACGACGCTTACAACGGCTTGTCCATCATCATTACAGACAGTGCGACAAGCACGCAGAAAGCACTTGGCGTGATTGAGGATTATGACGGTGCGACCAAGACCGTCACATTGCGAACTGATCCAGGCATTTTCACGATGGCAGTCGGGGATACGGTGGACATCATTGCGTGTATCACAAGTGCCTTGTCGGCTTCGTCAGGAGTTGAAGGATGGCTAGGGTAAAGTTTTGCCGCACATGCGGAGATATCGTTTCAGGAACCTGCGGTCGTTGTGCGTCCAAACCAAAAATGGACGCTTCACCACGGTATGATCGACAATGGAGAAATGTCAGATTGAAGGTTCTTGCCGATGAACCGCTTTGCGTGGACTGCAAACGAAAAGGGAGAATTAGACCTGCACAAGAGGTGCATCACATACGACCGATTTCTGCTGCGCCGCATTTGCGACTCTCAAGAAAAAACCTAGTCCCGTTGTGCTGCGATTGCCACGACAAACGGCACGGTAAGAAAATGCATCGATACGGAGAGAAAGATGGCTAGACCAAGGCTCGCACCGGAAATCCACAAACTGCAAGGAACGTATTCCCACGATCCTCAAAGGGAAAACAAAAACGCTCCCAAGGCAAATGGACGATGTCCAGATGCTCCAGACTATTTCGACGACGACGAAATGCAAAAGTGGAACGAACTTACCGAGGATCTTAGGACAATGGGAATCATGTCCTCGGACTGTCGAGAGCAAATGGTAGCCTACTGCACGGCATACTCAGGATACATGAAATGCAGGCGACAAGTCCAGAAAGAAGGGATGGTGATAGAAGCAAAGGACGGCACAAAACGAAACCCAAGAATGACGGACTTGCATAAGTTTCTTGAACAGATGAATCGTCTTCGACCAGAGTTCGGGTTAACGCCAGCGTCGAGATCCAAACTCGTCAGCATGAAAGGTGACGAGGAAGAAAATCCAATGGATCACCTTGTAGCGAGGTTAACAAGTTGATTGCTACTGCATCCCTAACAAACATGCAATCTTACATCGACGCAGTTACGTCTGGTGATATTGTTGCGTGCAAGTTTGTAAAGGATGCCGTTTCTCGGCATGTCAAAGACCTCGGTCGGCAGTCTACGCAGGATTTCCCGTATCACTTTAGCGAGAAGCATGCCGCAGCTGCGATTGACTTCTTTCCGTTGATGCTCAACCACAGCATTGGAGATTACGTTGGGCAACCATTCCACATGGAACCCTGGCAAGCATGGATCACTGGATGCATGTTTGGTTGGAAGCGAGACTGCGACGGTGCAAGACGATTCCGCCAGGCATATGTTTCGGTGGGGCGCAAAAACGGGAAGGCTGAGGCTCTCCATTCTGTCCTCCCTACGCCCACAGGAACGACCACAATGGGCGAGGTCGAAGCTGGCGACTATCTTGTTGGCAGGGACGGTGAGCCAGTGCGAGTCCTTGGCACCAGTGAAGTGTGGGAGGACCGTCCGATCTATGAAGTCGAGTTCTCCGATGGTGAAGTCGTCGAGTGCGATGGCAACCACGAATGGACATACCTAAAGAAACGCAAGGAAGGCGGGAGAGGAGAAAAGCCGAGGGTCTGGTTTAGCGAAGAAACTGTTGAGACAAAATGGTTGGCAAAGCAATCTCTAACAAGCAGCAGAGGTGCTAAGTTTCGTATCCCTAACGCAGTGTATCAGGGCGAACACAGAGATTTGCCGATTGACCCTTACACGCTTGGTGCGTGGCTTGGCGACGGAGAAACTAAAGGGCAAAGGGTTGTTTGCCATGAGAGCGACATTCAGCCTTTGCTGGGAAACATCTCTGGGTTTGAGACTAGGATTGTTTCAAGCGGCGGGAAAGGACCAAGCGTTAGGACTGTTTCAATTCTTGGGTGGAAACCTGTTGCAAGACGGCTAGGCGTTCTTGGGAACAAGCACATCCCAGAAGTTTATTTTACAGCATCTGTTGAGCAACGCATCGCCCTGCTTCAAGGCTTAATGGACACTGATGGCACGATCAGCAAATCAGGTCAATGCGAGTTTACGCAGAAGAAAAGTCGTCTTGCGAGCGATGTAAAACGACTCCTTGCCTCACTTGGCATCTACGCCAAGTGCAAGACGTACGACATGAAACTCAACGGAAAGATAGTTGGCGAAAAGCAGCGAATTCTGTTTTTTCCTCCTGACGATTTAATGCCGTTTAGACTGGAAAGAAAGGCAAAAAGAGTACGCAGGAAAAAAAAGGATGGCACGCGAAAGATAGTCAGGGTCGAATACGCTCGCCAAGGACGCACTAAATGCGTCGAAGTGGAGGGCGGTTTATACATGACCGGAAATTATGTCCTAACACACAATAGCACCTGGGCCGCAGGCATCGCTATTCGGTTCGCTGCATTGGACATCAACCCTTCCACCCAGGGAATCGAGTCGGTTGCGGAGGTTATCCTAAGTGCGACAAAGCGTGAGCAGGCACAGGTGATCTACAAGGAAATCGAACGGATGCGACATCGCTCACCGCATATCGAGCAAGTATCAAAAACCATCAATAAGCAAATTACATTTACGCACAACTCTGGGTCCATCAGAACTGTTGGAAGCGATAAAAGCTACGATGGCTTGAACCCTTCTCTCTGCGTGATGGACGAACTCCACGCTTGGTCGCCAAACCGACATCAGAAGTTTTACGACACAATGGTGACGGGCTCAGGCTCAAGACTTCAACCAATGAAGTTGGTGGTGACGACTGCTGGAGATGACAAGAGTTTGATATGGATCGAGGAATACAAGCATGCGAAAAGTGTAGCAGCGGGTGATGTGCGAGATGATTCGCTGTTCGCAGTGCATTACGAAATCGACGAAAACGACGATCCTCTCGACGAATCATGTTGGATAAAAGCAAATCCAAACTTGCATGTCTCCCTAAAACTGGACTACCTTCGGCAGCAAGCTATTCCAGCAAAGACAAGCAAAATCGCATTGAACCGTTTTACGCGGTATCACGGCAACCGATTGGTTTCGTCTGTCGAAAGTGCATTTGATATCGATAAGTGGGATAAATGTGCAGGCGAGCTTTCAGATTGGCAATACGCAGAGGCAACGGGAGGCGGATGTGACCTTGGAGGCAGAAATGACCTCGCAGCATGGGCCGTTGTCGCCAGGTTCCCCGTTGAAGGAACGGAGAATGATGAAACGCCAACCTATCGATACGAAATTAGAACGCAGTCGTATATTTCCGACGAAACCTCGAGGGATCTTACGAGGCAACCATTTTGCGAATGGATACACAACGACCTGCTAAAGAAATGTCCATATCCAGTGAGTGACCTCTCAGAAGACTTTATTTTCGCTTGCCGAGAATACTGGGTTCGCGACATAGCCTTTGACCCAGCACAGGCACAGCAGTTGAGCGAATGCCTGCGTCGTGCAGGTGTTCCAAACGCACCGTTTCCGCAAACGACCTCCTATTACCACGAACCGCTCAGTGAGTTCCGTCAGGCAATTGAGGAAGGTCGAGTCACCCACGACGGCAATCGGCTGTTACGCTGGTGCATTGGAAACGCAATGGCAGTGCAGGACAGACAGGATCACTGGATGCTGACAAAGCGCGACTCAAGCGACAAAATCGACCCAGTCGTAGCAGTAATCATGGCACTGTGGCGAGCTATGGTTGCCCCTGGACGGTACGCTGGCAAAAACTTGTATTTCTAGGATGATCCGATGCGTAAGTTGCTAAGAAACGTAACCAGCAATCTCACCTCTCCGCAGCAGTGGCTTGTGGAGTGGTTTCGTGGTGGACCGGAATCTGAGTCTGGAGTTCAGGTCGATATCAATACTGCACTTGGTCTTCCTCCAGTTTGGTATGCGGTCAGCAAAATATCTGGACATGTTGCACAACTTCCTTTGAACGTGCGCCGCAGGTTGGATCGTGGCAGCGAGGTAGCGGAATCCCATCCCGCACAGCAACTGCTGAATCTTCGGCCAAACGAATACCAAACTCCAGTGGTATTCAAAGAACAGATGATGGTTCACGCATTGCTGCAAGGCAACGGTCGAGCAGCGATTGTGCGGCGCGGAGGCGTTGCAGTAGAGTTGATTCCTCTTTTGCCAAGCTGCACCTACACATGCCTTGTGGATGGCAAAAAATGGCACATTGTGCAATGCCACGATGATGACCGCACGATGCAGGTAAGTATCAGTCAAGGATCAAGTCGAGAAGGCAAGTTCTATCGCATTCCTGACGAAGATGTTCTGCATATCCCTGGTTTGGGATATGACGGCATTGCAGGTCGATCTTTGATTTCCGTTGCTCGAGATGCGATTGGGCTTGGAGTCGCTGGTCAGCGTGCAGCGAGTCGAATCTTCAAGAACGGTGGACGACCTGGCGTAATCCTTGAAGCGACTCCCGGTACGTTTCGAGGGGATCAGGACCGGCAAGAGTTCATGGAGGAATTCAACGAGTATCACGAAGGACTCGACAACATGGGGCGTGCCGCGTTGATGCGGGAAGGGATGAAAGCGACGACACTGAACCTGTCGGCACAAGACGCGGAATTCATTGCACAGCGACAATTTCAACGCCAAGACATGGCACTGATGTTTTTGCTCGAGTCGATTCTCGGTGACGATGCTTCGGTCAGCTACAACAGTCAATATGAAAAGAACCTTGCCTACCTCAGTAACTGCCTCAACAAGTGGTTAAAGAAATGGGAGCAAGAATCGCAATGGAAACTGTTGGGTCAGCGAGCGCAGCGGACGATGTTCTGCAAATTCGATACGGCAGAATTGTTGCGAAGCGATTACAAGACAACCATTGAGTCTTGTGCATTGGCAATCAACTCACGAATCATTTCACCCAACGAAGCAAGAGAACGCATCGGCCTGAATCCATATGACGATGGCGACGAGTTCTTCAACCCAGCGATTACGCCAGGAACGCCTGAGAGCGACGATAACAGCGAAAATGATGCAGACGATGCAGATGAAGCAATTGCCATCGAAAACAGCAACAGGCTTGCTGTGGTCGCCAGGATGAAGCATCTCCTTGGAGTGACGGCAAACCACGCAAGAGATGCTGCTGGCCGCAACAAAAACTTCATGAACTGGCTCGATACCTATTACGGCGAAAAGGGCAAATGGAACAAAACATTTGCTCGAGCAGTCGAGGAATTTGGCGGATCTCCAGAGGTTGCCTCTCGTTGCGTATGTGAATTGAGAAAAAACCTGTTGGAGGTCGTTGGAACAGTCGATCAGGAAGGACGTTCGGCAGCGGTTGCCGAGATCGTCAAAAAGTGGCCGTCGCTAGCAGAAAAGCTTGCTGACGAAGTTTTACTGGAGCAAGCAAATGCTTAAAGCAAACTACGAAATTGGCACAATTCAGATGTATGGCGAGATTGGAGCGTACATCGAAGAGGGTATATCTGACCGCGACATTATTGACATCCTCGGTCAGATGGACGGAAAAGATATTACGATATCGCTAAAAAGCGAGGGCGGAGATGTGTTTGAAGGATTAAGCATCTACAACCAATTAGCACATTACCAAGGCAATGTCACCATTGTTGTCGATGCAATTGCAGCAAGCATTGCATCGGTAATTGCAATGGCCGCTGATGACATTGCAATTCACGAAAACTCTATGCTAATGATTCACAATCCTTGGACCGCTGCTATTGGCGATGCAAAGGAGTTTCGCGGGGTAGCTGATTTGCTGGACTTGGTAGCAGCAGACATTGCTGGAATTTACGCAAGACGCTCAGGAAATGACGCAAAAACGTTTCTTGATGTGATGGAAACTGACACATACTATTCCGCACAAGACGCACTTCATGCGGGGCTCGTAGACCGAATTATCGAAGCAGGAAATTACAAGAAAAAGAAAAAAATGGCCGTCGCCTCTCGCAAAACATGGTCGGTTGCTCGGTCAGAACCAGTAGTTTCTGCTGCGGCGTTTCCACGGAGAAATCAGTGCGAGCAAAGAATTCGCTTGACAAGCAAGCGGTAATTTGCTCAAAATAAAGTCCTGACAACATTTAATTGGCTTTTCCGACTCACTCATTAGCGTTTCGGCTTGCTGGTTTGGTGTTACTGTTTTTGTATTAACACAGTACCATCGGACGGAGCAGCGGACGTTATCTTGCTGCTCTTCCGGTTTCGAGGGAGAGCAATAATGCTTAAGACTTCTCAAGAAATTCGGGATGAAATCTCGGAGCAGCGCATCAAAGCGCAGGCAATTGTTGATGTCGCAAAGGCTGAAGAGCGGGAATTGAGCGAGGACGAGCAGTCGTCTTTCGATCAACTCGTTGATCTGGCCGATGCATTGGAATCGAAGGATCTTTTGCGTGCTGAAAAGCGTGAAGACCTGGAGTTGAAAGCCAAGCAAGCAATCAAATTGCAAGCGAAGGTGGACTCAGGCGATATCCAACTTGGTGCAGACAGTGGCGACATCTCGGTCAATTTCTCGGTTCCAGCAAGAGCGAAATCCTCGCGAAAGCTGCAAGCCTATGACAATGAGCGTGATGCTTACGTCGCAGGTAACGTGATTCTCGCCAACGTGTTTGGCAATTCCAAGGCAGCACAGTTCTGCAACAACCTTGGACTGACCGTGAAAAACGCTCAGGTCGAGGGGCAAGATCCCAAGGGTGGATTCTTGGTTCCAGAGGAAATGCAGCGGACGCTGATTCGCTTGCGTGAGGAACGTGGCGTGTTTAGCCGATACGCTCGCAATTATCCGATGGCAAGCGATTCGTTGTTTGTGCCGCGCGACATTAACGACCAGACCGCGTACTGGGTTGGCGAGAATGTTGCCATCACCGAATCGGATGCCGATCTTGGTGGTGCGGAATTGATTGCCAAGAAACTGGCTTGCCTGACCAAGGTTTCCAGCGAACTCGACGAAGATAGCGTCGTGGATGTTGGGGAAATGGTCACGCGGAGCATGGCATACGCGATGGCAGATAAGATTGATGAAGCAGGTTTTAATGGGACCGGCACATCGACTTACGGTGGCGTAACAGGTCTGGTTTCTGCGTTGAATTCCAACGCAGTCAACGACGCTGCCTCCGGTAACGTATCAAGTGCAACCTTGGACCTGGCGGACTTCCAGAACACTGCGGCAATCTTGCCTGAGTATTCCGGCAGCAACAACGTCTGGTTCATGCACAAGCAAGTGTACTGGGAAGCAGTCGTCCGAACTCAGTTGGCACAAGGTGGTTCTTCGGGTGCGGAAGCGTCCAACGGCCTCGGACAACCAATGCTGTTCGGCTACCCAGTCGTCTTTACGCAAGTGATGACGAACAGCCCAAGCACTAGCACGATCTGTGCTTACTTTGGCGACTTGTCGCTTGCTGCGACTGTCGGCACTCGCCGCGCAGTTCGTACTCAGGTATCGGTTGATCGTTACTTTGAGAACGACATGATCGGTATCAAATGTACTGAGCGGGTTGCAATCAACGTGCATGAGCGTGGCGATACCGTCCGCACTCGACCAATCGTTGCTCTGAAGACTGCCGCTAGCTAGTCAACAGCCAATCACAAGCCCGCATCTTCGGATGCGGGTTGTTTCCACAAACTCCTCCCTTTGGGATTCATAACATGAACGATTTGCAAGTTGCAAAATACGTCCAGGTGATCGCTCCGGTGGCAATTGTTGATAACGCTTCGTGGACCACGAACGAGATCGACACGCTTGACTGGGACTACCTGACCGTTGTCTTTAACCTTGGTGCGACCGACATTGCGATGGCAGCACTTAAGTTGCAGTCCTCCGATACCTCGGGTTCGGGTTTTGCTGATGTCACGGGATTGGATTGCGATGGCGATACCGACATTGACGGTACTGCGGCAGCACTTCCAAGTGCAACCGATGACAACAACTTGGTTATTTTCCAAGTCGATCTGCGCGGCCAAAAGCGTTACTTCGATTTGGTTGCGACCGCTGGTGACGGTGCAGCTGGTAGCTATGGTTCGGCAGTCGCCATCCTAAGCAAAGGTGCAGTTGCTGCTGTCACGTCATCCGCAATGGGTGGCGAAACCGTACTGCGTGTTTAATCATGCTGGTTAAAATGGTTCGGACATGGTCACGCATAAAAGCTGGCCATGTCCTATGCGTGTCGGACGAAGAAGGGCGAAAGCTCGTCGAGGATCTAGGAGTCGCGGAATATGGCGAGAAAAGGCTACCTGTTCGCTCCAAAAGTGAATCGAGTAAGCGGTCCAGCAGCGGAGCCGGTGACGGTGACGCAAGCAAAGGATCACTGCGAACTTCTGGCAAGCGACACAACTCACGACGCAAAGCTAACAAGGTACATCGCGGCGGCAAGGCAACGGATTGAAAACGAAACCTCGTATGTTCTGATGACTCAGACGTACACGCTATCGTTTGATTCGTTTCCTGACTTCGACAAGATAAAGATTCCAAAACGACCTGTATCGAGCGTTTCGAGCATTAGCTATTACGATGCCGACAATGTCCAGCAAACGCTGGGTACGGATGTCTACGGAGTCGATACAAGCCGAATGCCGTTTGTCTATCTGAAGTACAACCAATCCTGGCCTACGGTCACTGAGCAGCATGGAGGTTGCACGATTCAGTTCAATGCAGGGTTTGGGACAGCGGATCAAGTGCCTTCGATTCTCAAGCATTTGATTCTAGTGCAGGTTGGATCGTGGTTTTATGACCGTGGCGACGTTCCAGACCGGGACTGGAGCATGGCATACGACAGATTGTGGCGAACTGTACAGGATTCAGCTTACCCATGAGAAATCGCTATCGTGGTGCAATTGGTCGTCGTCGCCATCGTGCAACCTTTGCACAGCATGATGGGACGCAGGACGATCACGGCAATCCGACCTACACGACCGCAGGGGACTGGGACACGATCATTGCGTCCTGGCCTTGCGAACTGCTCACAACCACAGGAGGCGAGGTTTTGCGTGGCAAGCAAGTCTCTGCACAAACCACGCATGTTCTGTTCGGAGAGTACCAAGGATCGTCTGGCATCACGACCGACATGAAGGTAACCATCAACAGCGTTGAATACCACATTGTGTCAGTCTACGACATGGACGGAGACAGCAAAGAAACTCGGGTCGAGTGCAGGAGGGAAGTCTAATGGGCAAAAATACCGTGCAGTTTAGATTTTCTGAACAAGCAATTAAGGACATCGAGCAAACCTTGGAATCTGCACCACCTCTGCTGCGAGAGAAGATTACCAAAAAAGCGTTAAACGAAGCGGCAGAAGTCTTTACCTATAAAGTCAGGAATAACATTCGAGGGTTGAAGGCAAAGGGACGAGATCGCTGGGGCAAGCAGACAGCTATTGATCTACAAGACGCAATTAGGACAAAGGCAGCAAGAAATACAAAGTACACCTTTGGTAAGGTCGTTGACATCCACGCAGATGGCAAAATATTTGCAAAGGTTAAGCAATACGCAGTATCGGTTGAATACGGTCACAAAATGGTTATTTACGGTGAGCCTAAAGAGGGACGAAAAGTGCCGCAGCATCCATACTGGCGACCAGCAAAGACTTCGGCATCTCGACCGATACATAACCTGATGAAGCGTGCTGTAAAACGAGCCATGAAAGAAGTGATGTTCGGAAGCAGATAAATGCCTGACATTAGCAAGACAATCCGAACACTTACCCTTGCCGACGCAACAGTGTCAGGTTTGGTAGGAACCAGAATGTACAGCGATGCATTGCCGCAGCAGGCAACGCTTCCAGCGATTCGGTATCTGCTGGTAGATACGCTGCCAACGGAATGCCTTGTGGACATCGCGGCAATTGCAAGAGCTAGAATTCAAATTGATTGCTATGCAAATACAAGATCTGCATCTATCTCGTTGGCAGATGCGGTGCGTTTAGCATTGGAAAAGAAACACGAAGGCGATAACTCTGGGCAATTTATCCATGAGGTATCACTTCAGGAGGGAGAGCGGCACGCAGTAGATCGACCGCTCTCAGGAACCGATCAACGATGGTATATCACCATTCTTGAGTTTTTTGTTTTTTACACGACGACCACTTCATAAGGAGTTGAGTCATGGCCGGAACTGGAAATGGTGCTACTGTCTCATTGTCTGTCTCGACTGTTAGCACATGTATAACTTCGGTGGAGTTGCCAAACTTCGCTGTGGAAGATTTGGAAACGTCCTGCTTGGACACAACCAACTACAAAACGTTTCAGGCGAGTGATTTGACCGATCCCGGTGAGATTACGGTAAACTTCCTGTTTAATCAGGACACCGACACGTTGCTCGCACGCGGCGTTGCAGAGGTGATCACAATCACCTGGCCGATTCACACAAGCGGTAACACAACGAATGCTACGTTTGTTGCTGATGGGTACATTCGAGAAGTGCAGTTGCCTACCTTGCAAAACGGTGAATTGCAGGAGGCATCATTTGTGTTCAAGCTCAATGGCGAAGACACTGAGCCAGCATTCACGCCAGAGGCGATCTGATGAAGGTTGACGTAGAGGAATTCATTGCGACCTCCGCAGCAGATTCGCGTCGTCAGGTGCGTCCGAAGCTGTGGAGAGTTCGCGTGGACGGGATGCACGCTGGCTTTATTCCAAGGCATGGCGACAGCGTCCCAAAAAACTGTAAACTGCTTTTGCATTTACGGTTTACAGATAAAGACCGAGCCGAGATTGAAAAACAGATTTCGGAGCATTTTGGGGAAGCATTGGGTTCAGTGCAACCAGCTGAATTGCAAGATGCGGAAAACGAAGAACCTGATTTATTGGAGGATTTTGATTAGCAATGGCGACTACACTCACTCGGGAGCAACTGCTCAGTAAAGCGAAGGCGAGATACGAGGAAGTTGAAATAGAAGGACTGGGGACCGTTGGCATCAAAAGTATGGACCGTGCGAAGGTCGATTTACGAGCAAGCAGTTGGTTTGACGAAGATGGCAAACTGATCGATGAAAAATTCGCATTGCGAAACATTTACATGATTATCGATCAGGTCATGGTTGATGAAAACACGCCAATGTTTTCAGGGGAGGACTTGCAGTTGGTCAGCGAGCTTGACGGCACAATGTTAAACCCACTGATTTCTGCGGTGCAGCAGTTCAACAATGATGGAGAGCCGGTCAAAAAAAAGGACGAATAGGCAGGTTTAAAAAGATCCTTAAGCGAAGCAGTCGATTGAGGTTTGTTTTTATGCTCTGCAAAGACCTGGGGATTGACGATCCGATTGCGTGGTACAACTCTGCACCACATGCGGTCGTCGATCAATGGTTTGCCTACTATTCACTTGAAAGCGACGAAATGAGTAGCACCCGCAAAGGTGTTTCTCCGAATCAAGCATTAAATCAACTCATGTCGGGCCAAAGGTAAAAGTTATGCCACAGCAAGGTGATATGTGGTTTCGAATCATGTTTGACCACCGCAAAGCTGTGGCAGGCATGCAACTGACTGGTCGTGAGTTGCAAGAATTGCGAGTTCTTGCTGGCGATCTTGCTGGCGGATTAGGAAAATTAGTTCCTGAGTTTGACAAGCTGACTAGGCTAGCTCGCGTAGATGGCGAGCAAATGAAAGTAGTTGCTGCTTCGTTTGCAAAGACTGCTGCAAAAACACGACAAAGCACCGAGGCAGCAAAAGCGTATATTGCACAACTGCGAAAAGAAGTTGTTCTGTTAAAGGCAAAAAAGGCGGCTGGTGAAAAACTGACAGCATCGCAGGAGGTGATGCTAAAACAGAATTCTCGTATCGCCACGCAGTTTGAAACTGCACTCGCCCAAGAACTGAAGGCAGGACAGCGTCGGGTTGCATCATATAAGAAGCAGGCAACAGCAATGTCTGCAATGCAAAAGCAATTGCTTGGACTTGCGAAGCAAATCGCAGTAATCACCATTGCGTACAAAGTCTTTAGGCAAGTAGTCGATTCCATAAAACTCGCATTGGAAATTGAAAAATCACAAAAGCAATTTGAGATATTCCTTCAGTCTGCGAATGATGCAGAATTTGTCATGGATCGTATCCGCCGCATTGCAGCGGATACGCCTCTCACAATTTCTGTTTCGACGCAAGCAACTAGAACGCTTCTGCAATACGGAATCACAGCAGGCGATGTAACGACGCGACTAAGGCAACTTGGCGATATTGCTGGTGCTGACACAGAACGCATGCAACGACTGTCTCTTGCGTTTGGGCAGATCACCGCAGCAGGCAGACTGCAAGGACAGGAATTACGTCAGTTAGTTGAAGCAGGGTTTAATCCGCTGGCAGAGATAAGCCGCACCACAGGCGAATCGATGCTGGATTTGAAATTGCGGATGGCAGAAGGCGGAGTTGCGGCAACCGAAATTGCGGAAGCACTTAAAACGGCGACTACGGAAGGTGGTCGTTTTGCCGGTCAGCTGGAGAGGGTTGCGAGCGAGACAACTGCTGGGCGATTAATGCTGATAGCTGGTGCGTTAGAGGAGATAAAAATCGAAGGTGGAGAGTTGGTGCATGAGATGAAACCGTTGCTTGATGGTTTCATTGCTATATTGCAGGCAAGACGATTTCTGTCAGAGGCAGGAATCATTAGCTTAAAAGGACACGCATCAAGAGAGCAAGCAAATGTGCGGTCACTTGCCTATCTGATGCGAAGCACAGTCGGGGAAGCAATGACCGGGGCCGTCGGAGGACTATCAGAATCGGAGAAAGCTAATCAAAATTTGCTTGCAAGTTTGCAAGATCAAACCGCAGAAATGATTACACAATTCAGTGAAGCTGGCGAGCTTTTAAATATTACACAGGAAGAATTGAAACTTAAGAAGTTAATAGCAGCGTTGAGTGCAGAGGAAATGGATGCCGAAGCACTTAAGCTAAAAAATGCTCACGAATTACTGAAGGCACGCAAGGAAGAGCATGAGTTACAGCAACGTGCAGCAGAAATCGCCAGAACATACGAAGACCCAAGGATAAAACTACAGCGGCAACTGCAAGAGGTAATGTCAATGCAGGGAAGGGGCATGCTTCCACAGGGCATTGCACGGCAAGAAACGGAGCGGATAACGCAAGAGTTCATTAACGCACAAGTAGATAAAATTGTTGAGAGTCAAAAAGAGGCAGCACAGGTTGCAACAAAAGGCAGTAGCGAAGAGTTTCAGATCATGCGTAGCATTGCCATGAAAAACGCAGACTCAGCCGACAGTCGCGAGGAAACACGGCACAAAGCTAGAATGGAAGCACAGGAAGCATTGAAGAACGCAGTTGAGGCATTGCCAGAAGAAATCTCGGCGTTGCTACCACAAGCCGTAGCAGGTTAAACAGGGAAAACATATGCCATTTGTAGTATCACAAGGCCGCAGTCAGCGAATGACGTTCTCGTCAACCGGAGACAACAATGTAGGTGTAAGTGCGCAGTGGCATCAGGACTATTGCGTCGATGTTACGGGTGCGGATATTGCTACGCACTCTGCGTATGACGTTTTAAACGCAACAGGCATTCCAATCGTTGGGAAAACAACGTACTCAACGGGAACAAAAATCCTGCCTTACGTTGTCTGCCGTGATAAGACCGCACAGCAGAACCAAAAGAAGTTAAGCCGCTGGACCGTTAAAGCGAAGTTCTCTACACCACCAGCGAGAAGCGGCGGATCAGGTGCGGGTGGTGCAACAGAATCGGAAAACGCACCAATAGCGATTCCGACAAACATCACCGACATTGCACCAGTGCAGTCTGTCTCGCTGGGGCATGTAGAAGAGGTTTTGTATTGGGAACGATTTGTTCTGCAAAAGAAAAACTGTGCGCTTACCCCAACAGGCAACTGGTGGAGTAACCCAGTCATGGCGAAACGACCGACATTCCGATTAAAGCATACGCAGTACGAGGCGAGCATTACCTACGAGGAAATGCTTGAACGGAAATTTACAATCAATGAATTTGATTGGAACGGGCATATTAAGGCGATGTGGTTGATACAGGAGGTAGAAGCACAAGAGGTCAGCGTCGAGCTTGCAGCAGGCAGCACTGACGCTGCAATGGTGACATACACGATTGATTTGCATCCTGACGCTGATTTGCTAGAGGGCGATCCGCAAAAGTATGGGTGGATGGAGGTTCGTGCCTTATTTGATACGCAATATTTTGAGCCAATAAACGAGGATGAAGAAGGCGGAAAACTTAAAGCGTTCCAGTCAGATGTTCCAGGCAAACCAAACGCAGGTTACATCGACATTGCTGGTAACAAGCGTGAATCTCAAGAGGGAGAGCCTGATTACATAGCGTACAACATTTACGAGCCAGTAGACTTCGACGACTTTTTAAGGTTGACGTAATGGCAGGCTATTCCTTCGCACGACGTTCTCATGTTGTTTCGCTTATCGAAATGCTGGAGAACGATGCACCAGAATACGTCAATCGTGGATACGGTTCAGTCAGCATACCCGCTGCTGTTCCTCGGCCAGATTTGCTTACGCAGGGTTTCATCTACAAGACGCCAGCAGAAGGCATCTCTGGTCGCGTCGAGGATACGCCAGGTAAAGCTGATTGCGTTCCACATTTCATCAATCCTGTGTCAGGCAAACTGGAGGAAATCAGGAGAGATGATGGAACCGAGCTAACTCACGAAGTGTTCAACATTTTTGAAGGTGACATCGGTGGCGACCGATACATCTTTGTGGATTCACATTACACGGTACTCGTAGCTACCGCTGAAGATTGTTCTTGATCCTAGCGATCACTATAAGGAGTAAGGGAAATGCCTTTTTACGCAACGGGTCGCCAGACCGCTTCCGCCGGAACCGAAATCACAACTGTCGCTCCAGCTGTTGCTGGGCATATTCCCGTACTTCGCGGGTTGAGTTACACCGCTGGTGCAACTGAGCATAATGCGTATGTCATGTCGTGCCGTGGCGTAACAACGGTAGCGGAGTTCGCTGCTGCTGGTGACACGACGATTGAGCTTGCAAAAGCTGATCCCGGCACAACCACCGCCGGCGAGTTTGAAACGCTTGCAGCGAGCGACTGGATTGCTTACGAAACTCGCTATGGTGACATCGAAGTCAGAGAGGTGAGTTCAATTAGCGGATCGGTCGTTACAGTTGCCGCAACGACAAGAATGGTAGACATCGGTGCAAGGGTTTGGGCCTTTTATGAGCTTGGTGGTTTGAACTCGGTTCAAATTCCTCTCGCAGCAAGCACGCAGGTCGATTTTGACAACCTGATGATTCAAGGTGGCGTTCACCGTCAGCAGGGCAAAGAACACTCTCAGACTGGAGTGAACATGCCTCTGCTTGTCGCTGTGGATAACGCAACCAACGCAGGCGTATTAAACTACGCATCGTTTGAATGGATTGACGCAAGCAACGAGTATTACAGTTGATCTGTGTTCTTCACTACTGGCAGGCGTACCGAAACAATCGGCACTAACATTGTCGAGGTTTGTCCAGCACAAGGAATATTGGTCCCTGTGCTGCGGTCGTTTAGTGCAACTGCGGGTGGGACGGCACAATCGTTGTACGCAATGACTCCGGTTGGGATTTTTGAAACCGACGAGTTTACCGCACCTGGTGACACGACGACTCGGGTAACAGCGACCGCTCCTGGCCGAAACGATGCGGGTGCGTTGATTGAGCTTGAGCAAGGCGATTTGGTTGTCGCCATCAATCGCGATGAGCAATACGAGTTGCTTGAGGTTTCGTCTGTCTCTGGTGATACGGTGACTTGGGCGACTGGACCGACATCGGGGTTGCTGCATCGCTGCTTGCTCTATGCGTTCTACACGCCGTTCGAGGATGTGCCACCGAAAGTTCCACCACAAGACCCGGTAAGTCAACCGTATGTTGACATCCCTGCGAACACGACCGTCACGCAAACGAATGCTTGGTTTGCCGCTGCTCGTACCAAGCAGGAAGCAGGTGCTCCGTTTACTGCTGCGGGATGTCCTATGTTGGTGATGCTGACAAACGACACAAGCCAAGCGGTGCTGAACTGGTGTTCGTTTAGCTGGATCGACTCGACAGATACGCTAGTGCCTGACACGCAGGAAACGTTCGACGAGCAGGTTTCACCGATTGTCATTCCAAAGGAGATCCCGAAGTAATGGCAATCAAGTGGAGCCCTGGATGTGGATGCTGCCGAAAGGGATGCGATGTCGTTGACCTGAAGTGGATACCATCAAGTCCTTATGACCGTGGCGAATACACCGACGATGATCGGTGGCGACCGTTTACGGAGTATCTACAAGGCGACCAGTTTTGGGAGTTGTCGGCAGATCGAAATGGCGACCTACAGAAGTTTCTGTTTACCGCACCAGCGACGATGTTTAGCGGAGGCGGTTGGACGCTATCAGAGGAGTCACG